>Ga0136638_10000158_pt1 | contig 13004 bp, 12 predicted proteins | sample AntDrymUQ8582206_2_FD_104671 | JGI IMG/M metagenome (GOLD analysis project Ga0136638, IMG submission 104671) | Polar desert sand microbial communities from Dry Valleys, Antarctica - metaG UQ858 (22.06) | ecosystem: Environmental > Terrestrial > Soil > Desert | place: Antarctica: Dry Valley...
CCACCTGGGCTTCGCGCCTGCCGTGCGGCTCGACGGCCTGCTCGACACCCTCGTCCCGCCCGAGACCGCCGAGCACGTGCTGGCGACCGTCCGCGAAGCGCTGTCGAACACGGCCCGGCACGCCCGCGCCACGCAGGTGGAGGTCAGCGTGGGTCTGCGGGAGCGGGTCCTGCGGGTCGTGGTCGAGGACGACGGCACCGGCATCGACCCCAGCGGTGAGACAGGCGGCCTGCGCAACCTGCGCTCCCGCGCACACGACCTTGGTGGCGAGCTGCACCTCGACGTCGGGCCGCTCGGCGGCGCCCGGCTGACCTGGCTGGTCCCCGTCCAGCCCTGACCCCTAGACCCTTGTCTCGCCTTGAGTGGAGATCGTGTCGACGCGTAGCTTCCGAAAGCCGACGATGGCAGGCGGGAGATGGGCTTGTCTCGCCTTGCGTGGCGATGAGACGGCTGTGCACCAGCTCGCCAGCTGACTGCGCCCGTCCTTGGCGACGGGCGTCAGCCCGGCCAGCACCGGCGATGCGATCAACTCCTGGTCCCGGCCCCTCGACGACGGGTCGGGCCGCAGCGGGCAGTGACTGAGAGGGCCGCGGGCTGTTGGTCCTCGGCGCGAGGGGGCGCCCGTGCAGCCGACCCTGGCCGCGGGTGCAGCCGGCGTCAGCAGCGGAAGCTGCGTGTACGGACGTCGTCAGGGACGGCGGAGGGCGAGCCGGAGCGCAAGAACGGCGCAGGACCACAGCAGTACCTGCCCGATCACTGCCGGAGCGGCCTCGGCGAGCCGGCCGTCGTAGGCAGCGCGGACAGCCTCTGCCAGCCGCGGGACCAGCAGGCCGACGCCGGGAGCGTCCGCGAGCCCGAGCACGGCCACGAGGACCGGCGCGGCGACGAGGACCACGACCGGCATGGCGCCGGTGCCGGCGACCGCCCGGGCGGCGACCGCCCCGACGGCGGTAGCCGCGGCGGCCGCGGCGACGGCCACTCCGGAGCCGGCCAAGAGGTCCGCCGCGGACACCCCTTGCTCGTCGACGCGGAGCAACGACGCCCACACGCACGCCAGGGCCGCAGGCACGGCGAGGCCCGCTGCGGCGAGCAGGCCCGAGGTCGTTCCGCGGACGGACCCGCCGACCGCGAGCGCGGACAGCAGGGCCTGGTCGTCGGGTTCGGCGTCCAGGACCTGGCGGACGGCCCAGGCCAGGACAGGGAACGCCAGGCATGCCGCAGTGACCATCTGCAGCGCCGCGGGGCCGTCGCCGCCGCTCAGGCCGATCAGCTGCACGGCGACCAGCGCGACGACCGGCGCGACGAGCGCCCCTGCGGACACCGCGGCGCGCAGCCGGAACCGGGCGAGCCCGCCGATCCTCATCGCGTCCGGGGCGAAAGGCCCCGGCCGCGCAGCAGCCGCAGGACGTCGTCGACCTGGCCGGCCGGGACGTCGACCTCCACTGTGCTGCGCGGTCCGACGGCCTCGCTGGCGGGCGCACGGGCCGCCACGTCCGCCGCTACCGCGCGCCGGTCCTCGGCGTGCCACCGCAGGTCGGGCGCGAGCGCGGCGACCTGCTGCTGGTGGTCGGCCACGGCGACCGCCCCGCCCTGGTAGGTGATCTCCTTGACGATGTCCGGGACGGCGTCGCGGGCCCCGGCGTCCAGTCCGGACCACGGCTCGTCGAGGACGAGCAGGCCCGGCGGGGCAAGCAGCGCCTGCGCGAGCCCGATCTTCTGGGCGCTGCCCTTCGACAGCTCCGCGAGCGGGACCCCGAGCAGGTCGCCCAGGCCGAGTCGTTCCGCTTCCCGTCCGACAGCGAGTGCCGCACGGTCGCCCAGGCCGCGGGCGCGGGCCATCGCCAGCAGGTAGTCCCCGGCGAGGGCCCGCTGCGCGGGCGGGAACCGCTCGGGGGCCCACCCGACGACCCGAGGTCGCCCGGACACGCGGCCGGCGGCCGGGCGCAGCACGCCCGCGAGGACGCGCAGCAGCGAGGACTTCCCCGCGCCGTTGCGTCCGGTCACCTCGACGAGCGCCCCGGACGGCAGCGAGAGCGTGACGTCTTGCAGCACCCACGGCGACCGCCTGCCGTAGCGGACCGCGACGCCGGAGAGCTCCACACCGACATCCTGCTGCAGGGCCCGGACGCAGAGCGGGCTCCGGTGCTCACGCGGCGCGCCGCCCGGTGCGGCCGGCACGGGCGGTCCCGTCCAGGAGCCCGAGCCGGCGGCGGGCGGCCTGCCTCGGACGGCCGGCGGCCGTGCGCGGCCCGGGGTGCCGAGCGCGCCGGCGTCAGGCCTTGCCGAGGATCCTGTTCATCTTCGTCCCGCAGACCGGGCACGGTCCCTGCGCCATCCGGCGGCCGGACTCGCTGGTCTTGACCTCGCCGTCGAAGTCGCGCTTCTCCTTGCACTTCACGCAGTACCCGTTGTAGGTCTCGGCCACGAGGTCCTCCCCGGCTCAGGTCCGCGGCCGACCGGCGCGCGGGCGATGCTCCGGGAGCGTAGACCTCGCAGGCCCGGTCAGAGCGCCGCCGGAGCGCCTGTCCTGACGGGACCGGGACCCGGCCGGCGGCCGGGGATGACGGCCGGCTGCAGCGGCGTGCTGCTGCGGACCAGCGAGAAGGTGAAGGTGGAGCCGATCCCGAGCGTCGATGAGCAGGTGAGCTCGCCGTCCATGGCGTCGGCGAGCTGGCGGGCGATGTACAGGCCCAGGCCGGTCCCTCCGGTCGTCATCCGCATCGGGTCCTCGACCCGGTGGAACTTCTCGAAGACCTGCTCGAGCTGGTCGGCGGGGATGCCGCGGCCGACGTCGGTGACCTCGACCTGGGCCCGCTCTCCGCTCACGGTGAGCCGAACGTCGACCGGCGTCCCGGCCGCCGAGTACTTCAGCGCGTTGCCGAGCAGGTTGCTCAGCACCTGGATGACCCGCACGGGGTCGCAGCGCACGACGACCGGCTCGTCCGGCAGGGACAGCCGCAACCGCCCGCCGTCGGCGCCGAAGTCCCCGGACGCCCGGCGTACCAGCGCCGCCAGGTCCCCGGTGCCGAGGGACACCTGCGCGGCCGCGGAGCCCTCGGTGGCCGAGATGCGGGAGGCCAGCAGCAGGTCCTCGACCAGCCGGACCAGGTGGTCGCAGCGGTCGCTGATGACGTCGAGGCACTCGTTGCGCCGCTCCGGCGTCATGGCATCGCCGCGGCGGCGGAGCAGGTCGGCGTAGCCCTTGATCGGGGTGACCGGCGTGCGCAGCTCGTGCGAGACGGTGGCGATGAAGTCGGCCTTGAGCCGCTCGACCTGCCGCTCCCGGGTGACGTCGTGGACGATCACGACGTCCCGTACGAGCACGCCGCGGGCGAAGACGCCGGCGTGGGCGCAGCGCACGACGCGCTGCTCGCCGTCCGGCCGGCGCAGGCTGAGCTCGACGGTGGCCTGCGGCGCGGCGGCCGTGATGAGGTCCCGGCCGGCGGCGAAGGCGTCGCAGCGCGCGCCGTCCGTCCCGGTCGTGACCAGCACGTCGCGCAGGGGCAGCCCGACGGCGGTGGACTCCGGCCGGCCGGCCAGGGCCGCGATGGCCGGGCTCCACAGCTGGACCACCCCGGCGCCGTCCAGGACCAGGATGCCGTCGGAGGACTGGTCGACCACGGCCTGCAGCTTGCTCGTCTCCTCGGTGAGCCGGCGCAGGTGCGCGGCGCCGCGCAGCGCCACGGCCAGCGCCGAGGCCAGCGGCGTGAGCAGCGTCAGCTCGGCCGACCCGAGGGGACGGCTTCGCTCGCTGGTGGCCAGCAGCAGGAAGCCCAGCGGCGCACCGTCCGACTCCAGCGGCGCCACGATGGCCTGCAGCCAGCCGTGCGGCAGCGGCCCGGTGAGCACCTGCGCCTGACCGGTCGGGCCGCTCGACAGCAGGGCGCGGTCCTCCTGCGACGGGAGCCGCCGGGAGGGACCGGCGGCCTGCTCGTCCAGGGCGGTCAGCCCGGCGTCGTGCCGGGGGATCACCCCCGGCTCGACCAGGGCCATCGCCACCTCGGCGCCGAAGGCGAGCCGGCACTGCGCCAGGAACTCCGGCAGCAGCTCGTCCGGGTCCACCCGGCCGGCCAGCACGTGGGACAGCGCCAGGAAGCGGACCGAGCGCTGGCGCTGCTCGGAGGACTGCGCCGTCGCGCGGAAGGCGTAGACGAGGGCCACCGCCGGGACCAGCGAGAAGGGCAGCAGTGCCGGCGCGGTGGCGCCCGCGACCACGGCGCCACCTGCCATGGCGACCGTGCCGGACGCGGTGACCAGGGAGAGCCGGGCGCCGTCGGCCAGGACCTGGCGTGCGTCGTCCTCCCCGAGCAGGCGCAGCACCTGCGACAGGGCCAGCAGGATGGAGGAGCTGAAGACCAGCAGGCCGAGGAGCAGGGCACCGACGGTCCACAGGCCCATGCCGTGGTCGGGACCCGAGACCTGGTGCACGACGAGCACGAGCAGTGCGGTGGCCGCGGCGTGGTTCGCGACGTTGAACACCGCCTTGAGCGGTGGCCGCCGCTGCAGGACCGCCGTGACGGCGAGGGCCGCGACCGGCACCCACAGCGCCTCGCGGGCGGGCAGCAGCAGGACGGCCACCACGACGGCGGACTCGTAGAGCGTGAGCTCCTCGGTGACCCCGCCACGCCGCACGGGGACGCTGGCCAGGTCCCCCGCCGCCGCCATGACCAGCAGGCCGACGACCAGCACCACCGGCGGCAGGTCCAGCAGGAACCCCTCGTGCGTGACGACGGGGCCGGCGCCGTCGAGCAGGGCGCGGGCGCCGAGCTGCAGGAGCAGGCCGACCCCCACCACCAGGAGGACGAGCCGACGCAGTGGCGTCACCGTGCTCCCCCCTGCTCCGACCGGTGCCCCACCTGCAGGCGCAGGAGGGGCATCGGCGGTGCGGACGGCGATCCGGTCACCCGTACGAGGGGGTCGGTCGCCCGGGGGCCTACGACCAGCTGGCGGCCCACTTGTGCGAGGCCCACTTGTGCGAGGCCCAGTCCTCGCCCGCCCACTTGTGGCTCGCCCACTTGTGGGAGACGAAGCTGTCCGCGGCCCACTTGTGCGAGGCCCACCGGTAGGCGGCCCACCTGCGGAGCTCCCACTCCTGGGCGGACCCGTCGCTGCCCGCCCACTTGTGGGAGGGCCAGCCCTGGTCGGAGGCCCACTTGTGCGAGGCCCACTTGTGCGAGGCCCACGTGCGAGCGGCCCACTTGTGGGAGGCGGGGGACAGCCGGTCCCAGGCCGCCGCAGCGGCGGCGCGGTCGTCGTCCGCGAGCGCCTGCAGGAACGCGTGCCAGGCCTGCGCGTCGTCCGCCGGGGGTGCGTCGTCGTCCGGAGCAGCGGCGGCCGGAGCCCCAGCGGCGAGGGCGGCGGTCAGGTCCAGCCCGCCGGAGCCGGCGTCCCGGTCCTGGCGCAGGCCCTTGGCCGAGTACGCCGTCCCGCGTACGAGCGCCTTGACCTGGTCGGGCTCGAGGTCCGGCCGGCCGGCGAGCAGGACGGCCGCTGCGCCGGACACGGCGGCGGTGGCGAAGCTGGTGCCCGAGCCGCGGAAGTAGGCGTCGTCCAGGACCGAGCCGGGGTTGGCGAGGTCGACCGCGCTGCCCGGCGCGCGCAGCGAGACCAGGGAGGTCCCGGGAGCGACCAGCTCGGGCTTGGCGACGTCCTGCGGCGCGGGGCCGCGACCGGAGAAGTCCGGGACCGCGTCGTCGGAGCGGTCGGCGGTGGCCCGCTCGTCCAGCGCGCCGACGGTGAGCAGCGTCGGGTCGCTGCCCGGGGAGCTGACCGAGCCCCTGCGCGGGCCGTCGTTGCCGGTGGGGACCACGACCACCGTGCCCGAGCGCCACAGGCTGGTCAGCGCGACGGTCAGCGGGTCGAGCTGGTAGGGCAGCGGGCTGCCGGACGACAGCGACAGGTTCACCACGTCGGCCCGGGCGTCGGCCGCGACCTGCAGGCCCAGCAGCACGGTGACCAGGTCGGTGCGGCCCTGCTGGTCGGCCACCCGCACGTCCAGCACGCGGGCGCCGGGCGCCACGCCGGCGTAGCGCCCGGACCCGGAGGAGCCGTCGCCCGCGGCCACGCCCGCCACGAAGGTGCCGTGGCCGTACGCGTCCCGCGGCTCACCGTCCTGCCAGCTGTCGCTGACGTCGACGTGCTCCAGGCGGCCGGCGAGGTCCGGCACGTCGGCGACGCCGGTGTCCACCACGGCGATGAGCACCCCGGCGCCCTGGCCGGCGGGTGCCCCGAGGCCCAGGGCCTCCCGCACGGCGGTGGCCTCCCGCCCTGGGCTCGCCACCTTGGAGCTGGCCAGCGTGATCGGGGCGTTGCCGGCGACGGCGAAGGAGGGGGCGAGGACAGCACCAGCGGGCAGCTCGGCGCTCACGCCGCCGGCCAGCGGCAAGGCGTCCAGCACCGTGCCGCCCGCGGCGCGCACGGCGTCGGCCACCGCGGCGATCCCCTGGCTGGTCGAGGTCACGACGACCTCCACCAGCGGCGCACCGGCGGGAGCGGTGCCCGCACCGCCAGCCGTCGCGGGCGTCAGGCCGGGGACCAGGACGGCAGCGGTCAGCGCGAGGGCCAGCAGGGAGCCGGTACGGCGGGAGGCGCCGGACGTGGGTCGCACGGAGTCCATGAGGTCCTCGAGTCGGGCGGGGGTCGACCTGTGGCGGGTGACCGAGCTGTGACCGTCCTGAGATCGACCGCCGGTGCTCCCTGTCCGGCCACCCGAGCGGGTGACATCACCCGTTCGGGGACGGGCACGGAGCCCGGTCGGCCCGAGGGCTAGCCTCGCCCGGTCCCTGCCCCCCGTCCGTCGGAGGTCGCGTGTCCGAGGCACTGCGCGTCGAGCGCCACGACGGCGGCGTCGTGGCGCTCGTCCTGGCCCTGCCGGACGTCCGCAACGCGATGACCGAGCAGCTCACCGCCGAATGGGGTGCCGCCGTGGCGGCACTGCGCCTCGACCGCTCGGTGCGCTGCGTCGTGGTGACCGGCGAGGGGCGGGCCTTCTCCGCCGGGGGGGACCTCGGCTGGCTGGCTGCCGAACCGGACGCCAGCCCCGCCCAGCTGCGCGACCGGATGCTGCCCTTCTACGAGACCTGGCTGTCGCTGCGCCGGCTCGACGTGCCGACCATCGCCGCGCTGAACGGCCCCGCGATCGGCGCCGGTGCCGCGCTCGCCCTGTCCTGCGACCTCCGGTACGCCGGGGCGTCGGCCCGCTTCGCCGTCCCCTTCGCACAGCTCGGCATCTCGCCCGGCATGGCCACCACCTACCTGCTGCCCGAGGTGGTGGGACTGGCGCACGCCCGCGAGCTGCTCCTGACCGGCCGGGTGCTGGACGCCGCCGAGATGCTGCGGCTGGGGCTGTGCAGCGCGGTGCACGAGGACGACGTGCTGCTCGAGCGGGTGCTCGAGCGGGCGGCGCAGGTGGCCGCCGGCGCGCCGCTGGCCCAGCGGCTCACCACGGTCGCCCTGCGGGACGGCGGCCACGCGTCGTTCGCCGACGCGCTGCGCTGGGAGGCGCTGTCGCAGCCGGTCACCATGGCGACGACCGACCTGCAGGAGGGACTGCGGGCGCGTGCCGACAAGCGGCCGCCGGAGTTCACCGGCCGCTGAGCGGGGGGCTGATCCTCTGCTCGCCGGACTGCTCACAGCCCTGCTTCCACGGCGCCTCCGGACGCCACGGAGCCCCCCGGCACCCGGACCCGTTCGCCTTCCCCTTGCGAACGGTCCCGAGCACCGGAGGGCCCTGTGCCGACGACGCTACGAGGCGTCCGACAGGCGGTCAACGGCTCCGCCCACACCCTGTGGACGAGCCTGTGGAGAGGGTGTGGGCGTCGCCGCGTGTCGCTGTGGACGGGCGCTGCTGGTCCTGTGGCCGACTGTCGTCAGCCGGCCGCGGCGGGCCGCTGACCTGCGCGGACGCGGCTGATGCGCTGTGCACGCGAAGAAGTCGGCGGCCGCTTCGGCTCGGCCTGCCCACCACGGCTGGAGGCCCGCCCGGTGCCGTCCCGCGGCAGGTCGGCGCGTACCGTGACAGCGGTGGCGCAGGTGGCACGGACCGCCGGAGGCGGATCCGGTCCGGGGCGGTCAGACGGGGGTGCCGCCGCCCGGGCCGCCGTCCCGGGGACCGTCAGCGGGTCGCTCGCCGCCCGACCCGTCGCCCGGTCCGTCGTCCGGTCCGTCGCCGCCGTCCGGTCCGCCCGTGGCGTCCGCGTCCAGCGTGCCGTCGAAGTCCTTGTCGAGGTCGCGCAGCCCGGCGTCCCAGTCCTGGGCGGTGCTGGTGCTGCGGGCCACGAAGCCGTCCGGGTCGTCGAGGTCCTCGGCGCTGGGCAGCAGGTCGGGGTGCGCCCACAGGGCGTCCCGGCCGGCGATGCCGGCCGGTCCGGCGACCGCCGCCCACAGCGCCGCAGCCTCGCGCAGCCGCCGCGGCCGCAGCTGCAGGCCGACCAGCGTCGCGAAGGTCTGCTCGGCCGGGCCGCCGGAGGCCCGGCGACGGCGCAGCGTCTCGCGCAGCGCGGCCGCCGAGGGGAGCTTGTCGGCGGCGGCGGCGTCCACCACCGCGTCGACCCAGCCCTCGACCAGCGCGAGCGCCGTCTCCAGGCGGGCGAGCGCGGCCTGCTGGACCGGCGTCGGCTCGAGCTCGAACAGCCCCTCGCCGACGGCGCGCTGCATGGACTCCGGGTCGGACGGGTCGATCGAGCCCATCGCCCGCTCGATGGCGGACGAGTCGACCTCGATGCCCCGCGCGTACGCGTCGACCGCGTCGAACAGGTGCGCCTTGAGCCACGGGACGGAGGCGAACAGCCGCTGGTGCGCGAGCTCGCGCAGGCAGACGTAGAGCCGCACCTCGTCGGCAGGGACCTCGAGGCCCTGCGAGAAGGCGGCCAGGTTGGCCGGCAGGACCGCCGGGCGGCCCGGCGCGCTCAGCGGCAGGCCCACCTCGGTGGAGGACAGCACCTCGCCGGCCAGCGCGCCGAGGGCCTGCCCGACCTGCGCGCCGAACACGAAGCCGCCGACCTGGCCCATGACGCCCTGCAGCGGGCCCAATCCGCCGCCGGCCCCCAGGCTGCCGAGCAGGCCGGCCAGCTCGGGCGGTGCGCCTTCGGGCAGGCCGCCGGACAGGCCCTGCTCCAGCGCGCCGCCCATCGCGGCGACCACGCGGCCGGCGACCGGGTCCACCAGCGAGCGCCAGGACGGCAGCGTCGACTCGACCCAACCGGTCCTCGTCCACGCCTGCGGCGCGCCGGAGGTGGCGGGCAGAGTGGTCACCGGGTCCAACCACAGGTCGGCCAGCCGGCAGGCGTCGGCGATCTCGCGCGACTCGGCGCTGGTGACGGGCCGGTCGCCGTCCCGGGTCGCGCCGGTGGCCACCTCGGTGGCCAGGTCCCAGTTGACCGGACCGCCGGTCCAGCTCATCAGCCGCTGCATCTGCGCGAAGACCGCGCCCATGTCGCCGCCGAACGGGCCGCCCGCCCCGCCGAACATCGCGGAGAGGCCGAACGGGTCGTCGCCCGAGCCGCCGGCGCCGTCGCCGGGCTCGTCGTCCGAGCCGCCGGACCCACCGCCGGATCCGAAGCCGAAGGGCGGACGCGTCATCGGAGCGGGCTCGTCTGCATGGCGAGCACGCTACGCCGGGGACCGCGTCCGGACCCCTCGTGGTGAGCCCGCGCGGGGCCTCGACGGCGGTCGGCGTCACCGGCACCGGCACGCCGCTCGGACTCGCGCTGCTGACCCGGCTGGCCGGGCGGTCCGACGTGCCCCGCGTGGTGGCCGTCGAGCCGGCCGGGGACCCCGGCGCGCTGTCCGGACTGGGCACGGTCGTGCACCTGGCCGTGTCGTACGACGTCTCGGCCGAGCCGACCGCCCGTCGCGAGCGGACGGTGCGCGGCACCTCCGCCCTGCTCCGCGCTGCCCGTGCGGACGGGGTGTCGAGGGTCGTCCTCGTCAGCTCGACCGACGTGCACGCGACCCCGCCCCCGGGCGCCTCGCTGCCCTTGCCGGAGGACCTCCCGCTCCGCACGGACCCGGACAGCGCTCTGACCGGCGACCTGCTCGAGCTCGAGCGGCTGGCCGTGCGAGCAGCCGCGGACGGCCTCGAGGTGGTGCTGCTGCGCGCCGCGACGCTGGTCGGCGGCGCCCTCGGACCGGCGTACGACGGTGCGCTGCTCCAGTCGCTGGACGGTCCTCGACTGCTCGCGGTCCGGGGGGTGGAGCCGGTGTGGCAGCTGTGCCACACCGACGACCTGCTGTCCGCGCTCGAGCTGGCGGCGACCGGCGGGGTGACCGGCACCGCGGCTGTGGCGAGCGCCGGCTGGCTCACCCAGCGCGAGGTCGAGCAGCTGTCCGGACGGTCCCGGCTCGAGCTCCCTGCGGCCGTCGCGCTCGCCACCGCGGAGCGGCTGCACCGGGCGAACCTGACCCCCGGCTCCCCGGCGGAGCTGGACCGGCTGCTGCACCCGGTGGCCGTGCAGACCCGGCGGCTGGCCGAGGCCGGCTGGCTGCCGGACTGGACGGCCGAGTCGGCGCTGCGGGCGCACCTGGCTGCGAGCGCGCCCGGGGCCGGCCGCGGCGGCGCGCGGACCCGCTCCGCGGCCGGCGCCACCGTGGCGCTGGTCGGCACCGCCGCCCTGGTCCGCCGGGCGCGGCAGCGACGGGGTCGGTAGCCGGGGTCGGAACGGGAGCGCTGGCCGGTGGGCCGGGCCGGACCGTACGGTCCCCCCTATGGACGTCATCCGGCTGCTGGCCCTGCGCGACACGCCGCTGGACGTCGCGGAGGTGCTGCGCGCCGTCGAGGACCCGCGAGCCGGGGGAGTGGTGTCCTTCACCGGCCTGGTCCGCGACCACGACGGCGGCCGCGGCGTCACTGAGCTGGAGTACACCGCGCACCCGAGCGCCGAGGATGGGCTGCGGGCCGTTGCCGAGACGGTGGCCGCGGACCTGCCGGTGCACGGGCTGGCCGCGGTCCACCGCACCGGGCTGCTGCAGGTGGGCGACGTCGCGGTGGTGGTCGCCGCGTCGGCCGCGCACCGGGACCAGGCTTTCGCGGCGGCCCGCCGGCTCATCGACGACCTGAAGGCGACGGTGCCGGTGTGGAAGCGCCAGGTCTTCGAGGACGGCGAGCAGGAGTGGGTCGGCACACCCTGACGGCTGTCCCTGACGGCTGGCCGGCCCGGTCGTACCCTCGGCCGGTGCCCCCTGACTGGCTGCTGTGGCTGCTCCCCGTCCCGCTCGCCACGGCCGGGGCCGTCGGCTGGGCCGCCTGGCGCGGGCGCGCTCGCGGGCCGCAGGACACTGCGCAGGGCGTCGCCGCGTACGAGCGCTTCCGCGCCGCGATGGCACCGCCGGAGCGCGACGACCGGAGCTGACCGGACCCCGCGGGCGGCCGGGGACGCCGCTCAAGTCGGGCGGCGGCAGGTGCCGACACGGGGTGCAGCGGCGCGCCACGTGGCCGTCCGTGACGAGAGGCCCGCCCGGATGGTCAGCGTGCACGCGCTGACCGAGGTGCCGCTCGCCTTCCGGGCGTACTACCGCGTCGAGCTGCCGCCCGCACCGGTGCTGCTGGTGCCGGCCCAGCCCGCCGGTGCCGAGCCGCCAGCCGCGCACCCGGCACCCGAGCCGGTCCCGGATCCAGAGCCGGCTCCCGCACCGGCGCCGGCCGGGCTGGTGCTGGTGGAGGACCCGGACGCCGGTGATCCCGTCGATGCGCTCGCCCCTCACCCGCAGGCCGACCACGAGCCATGTCTGGTGCGGTCCAGCCCGGCGAGCCTGGGCTTCTTCGCCTGAGCGCAGTCCGTCGCGCGAGCGCAGGGACCGGGTCGCGCCCGTAGGCTCTTGAAGTGTCCCGGCGCGGTCTGACCCTCCTGCTGGCCAGCCTGCTCGCGCTGGGCCTCACGCTCACCGCCGCCGTCGGCAGCGTCCCGTACGTCGGGCTCGGTCCGGGCCCGACGTACAACACGCTCGGTGAGGTCGACGGCGAGCCGGTGCTCAGCGTCGAGGGACGCCGGTCCTTCCCCACCGACGGCCGCCTCGACCTGACCACGGTCAGCGTGCAGACGCCGCTCACGCTGGTGCAGGCCCTGGAGGGCTGGTTCGACCGCGACGTGGCGGTCGTGCCGCGCGACCTCGTGTTCGACCCGTCGCAGAGCGACGAGGAGATCGACGAGGAGAACACAGTCGCGATGCGCGAGACGCAGAACGTCGCGGTCCGCGCTGCCGCCCGCCACCTCGGCCTCAAGGTGGCCGACGTGTCGGTGGCCGAGCTGGCGCCGGGCTCGGCCGCCCGCGGTCGGCTCGAGGCGGGCGACGTCCTGTCCACCGTTGACGGTGAGGCGGTCCGGGACGCCTCGGAGCTGCGCGAGCTCATCACCAGCCGGTCGCCGGGTGAGCCCGTCCGCATCGGCTACGTCCGGGCCGGCGACGCCGGCACCGTGGTGATCACGACGACGGAGGCCACCGGCGAGGACGGCGAGCCGGTCGCGGTGATCGGCGTGGTCACCGAGGAGGAGCCGGTCGAGGTGCCCTTCGAGGTCGAGATCAGCCTGGACGAGGTGGGCGGGCCGAGCGCCGGCCTGATGTTCACGCTCGGCATCCTCGACAAGCTGGACGAGCAGTCCCTGACCGGCGGCAAGTACATCGCCGGCACCGGGGAGATCTCAACCGACGGCACGGTCGGGCAGATCGGCGGGATCGACCACAAGCTCGTCGCTGCCCGCCGCAAGGGCGCGGACGCCTTCCTCGTCCCCGCGGACAACTGCGCCGAGGCGGTGGCCGGCGCCCCGGACGGGCTGCTGCTCGTGCGGGTCGGCACGCTGACGGAGGCGCTGTCAGCGCTGGCCGACGTGCGCGACGGCGGCGACGTCAGGACCTGCGCAGCCTGACCCTCAGTCCTCGAGGGTCGCCAGCAGCGCATCGGCCAGCGCAGGCGCCAGGTCCTGGCCGGTCACCCGCTCGTCCTGCTCGGGCGTCTGTCCGCGCAGACGCAGCACGCAGGCGGAGCCGCCGCCCCGCACCACGCCGACGAC
>Ga0136638_10000159_pt1 | contig 12988 bp, 14 predicted proteins | sample AntDrymUQ8582206_2_FD_104671 | JGI IMG/M metagenome (GOLD analysis project Ga0136638, IMG submission 104671) | Polar desert sand microbial communities from Dry Valleys, Antarctica - metaG UQ858 (22.06) | ecosystem: Environmental > Terrestrial > Soil > Desert | place: Antarctica: Dry Valley...
AGCGCGGTGGCCAGCACCGGGACGAGCAGCCCGAGACGAGCGGTGCGCCGGGTCCGGCTCAACGGGCTCCTCTCCTGCTCACGGGGCATGCGTCCTGTCCGTCGTCCTTCGTCTGGCGTGCCGTCCCGGACTCGATCGGCTGGCCACCCGGACGGCTTGAACCGTCTCGCGCCGCTGCCCGGCAGTCGCCAGTACGGCCTCCACCCTAGTGGTTGCTGTCCGCCCGGTCGTCACCCGAACCGTCATCGGAGCAGGCCCGGCTCACCCCGCCGCCGCGGCGGAGGCCAGCTGCCACCTGGTGCTCGGGCGGTCGAAGCGGCGCAGCGTCCGGCCCACCGACAGCCCGCTGGCCAGCAGGAGCGGCACGGCGCAGGCGACCGGCAGCCACCAGGTGCCGGTCGTCGCGGCGGCAGCGAGCACCAGTCCGACCAGCGCGGTCGGGACGGCCAGCCGGACGCTGGCGATGGCCAGCGCCCCGGGCGGGGCGACCGCGTCCCGCGGACCGCTGAGATCGGCGCCGTGCGGCCGGCGGACCGACGCGCGCAGGCACTGCGCCACGACGACCGCCGAGCAGGTGAGCCCGGCCGCCGCGATGCCGCTCAGCTCGGACGTCGTCGGTGCGCCGGTGCTGCGCAACGATCCGGCCAGCACCGCGAGGGCGACGGCGGCCAGCACCGTCTCGGTGAGCACGACCGCCTTGGACCAGAACGCCAGCCGCGGGGACTGCGGCAGCGAGGCGAGCCAGACGGCGCCCGAGCCGTCCAGGCAGAAGACGTTGATGCCGAACAGCAGGCCTGCGCCGGCGGCCACCAGGCCGGGCAGCACGATCAGGGACGCCCACGGGACGCCGCCGGCGGCTGCCAGCAGGCCAGGCAGGACCGCCAGGACGAGGCCTCCCCGGCGCAGCGCCGGTGCCCGCCAGACGCTGGCCCGGTCGACGGCCAGCAGCTCCAGGAACACGCTGCGCTGCGGGGTGCGTCGGCGGACCGGGCCCCGCCGGCCCGCGCTGCCGGCATCGCCCGGTCGGTGCAGCGCCCAGCCGCACGCCCGGCTGCCGGCCAGCAGCCCGAGCACCGCGAGGAGCAGCAGCACCCCGGTCGTCCGCGCCCAGACCGCCGTGTCACCGGCCGTGACGGCCTGCACGACGTCGTGCGTCGGGCTGGCGGCCAGCACGTCCCCGCCCCGTCCGGTCTGCACCGTGCCGATGGCCGCCGCCGCCAGCAGGACGGCGCCGACGCCGACGGTCCGCCGGCCGGCCCGGGTCTGCCGCAGCCCGACGACCAGCCAGGCCAGCGCCTGCCCGAGGACCGTGATGCAGGCGACGTACGCCACCGTCGTCACGACCCCGCGCGGCAGGCTGGTGTCCAGGGTCAGGAAGGCGGTGAGCGCGGCCAGCGCGAGCAGCTGCACCAGCCAGACCAGGTTGAGCGGCGCGAGCAGCAGGCCACCGAGGAACTGGGTGCTGGTGCGCACCGGGTAGGCGACCAGCTGGTCCGGCGGGACGAGCTCGTTGCCGCCGCCCGCACTGAGCGGCGCGATGACCGCGAGGACGCCGAAGCCGAGGTACGCCGACGGGGCGACCTCGAGCGCGGTGGCCAGGCTCGGGCTGTCCAGGAGCCCGCCGCTGCGCAGCGCCACCTGCAGCAGCCAGACCAGCAGGGCCACCCCGAGCAGCAGGCCGAGCCGTACGCCGCCGCTGCGGACCATCTGCCAGCGCAGCGCCAGCAGGGCGGCGAGCTGAGTGCTCGCCGGGGTCACGTGATGAGCGAGCGGTAGCGGCTGGCGCCGTCGGACCCGGCCAGCTCCGAGGCGGGGGCCGCCCCCACGACGCGCCCCGTCTTGAGCACGACCGCCTCCTCGCACGCCTGCACGGCGATCGACAGCAGGTGGGTGGAGACCAGCACGGCGGCCCCGGTGGCCCGGGCCTCCCGGACGACCTCCAGCGTGGCGTCCACCCCGAGCGGGTCCACGCCGTCGAACGGCTCGTCGAGCAGCAGCAGCCGCGGCTCGTGGAAGGTGGCCAGCACCACCGACAGCCGCCGGCTCATGCCGTGCGAGAAGCCCGCTGTCACCCGGTCGGCGGCGCCGGCCAGGTCGAACCGGTCGAGCAGCTCGGTGGCCCGCGGCTGCCAGCCCCGCATGCCGCGCAGCCGGGCGGCCAGCTGCAGGTGCTCCCACGGCGTCGCGCGCGGGATGAGGCCGCCGACGTCCGGGCAGTAGCCGACCACCGACTTCACACCGGACGGGTCCTCGGCGGCGTCGATGCCCGCGACGACGACCGAGCCGCTGCTCGCCGGCAGCACCCCGGCCAGCACGCGCATCGTCGTCGACTTGCCGGCGCCGTTGCGGCCGACGAGGGCGACGCTGGCCCCCGCGCCGACCGACAGGTCGAAGCCGTCGACGGCGCGGACCTCGCCGAAGTCGACGATGAGCCGGCTGGCCATCAGGACGGGTTCCACGGCCCTCCTCCGGACCCGTCGACGGTACCGCCGCACGCCGCAGGGGCGCCTCACGAACGGGGGACGGGCCCCCGGTGGCTGCGCCGCCGCGCCAGGAAGACCACCAGCACGAGCAGCGCCCGCAGCAGGTAGAGCGTCGAGCGCAGCGGCGGGGTGCTGGGCAGGCCGCCGCTGCGGGAGCGCATGCGCACCGGCTGCTGGCACAGCCGCAGCCCGGCTGCGTGCGCCAGCAGCAGCGACTCCACCGTGTCGCCGAGGTAGTCCGCCGGGTAGCGCTGCGCGAACAGCGCGACCGCGCGGGGTCCGGCCACCCGGAAGCCGGAGGTGACGTCGGTCAGCCGCACCCCGGTCCGGCGGCTCACGACCTTGGCCAGCAGGTACATGGCCCAGCGCCGGGGTCCGCGGGCCGAGTAGTCGCCCTCGCCGTCGAAGCGGGCGCCGACCACGACGTCCACCCCCTGCTCGTCCAGCGTGCGCAGCAGGGTCGGGACGTGCGACGGGTCGTGCTGGCCGTCGGCGTCCAGCTGGATCACCGCGGCGAAGCCGTTGCGGTGGGCGTGCAGGAAGCCGGCCCGCATCGCGCCGCCGACCCCGAGGTTGAAGGGCAGCCGCAGGACCGGCACGCCGGCCGCCCGGGCCACCTCGGCGGTCGCGTCCGTGCTGCCGTCGTCCACGACCACGACGTCCGCCCCCGGCAGGCACCGGTGCAGCTCGGCCAGCGTCGCGGGCAGGCACTGCTCCTCGTCGAAGGCCGGGACGACGATGAGCACGCGCCCGGCCGCGCAGGTCAGAGGCACCGTCGTACGGCCTTCCAGTAGGCGGTCAGCGGGAGGTCGGCGAGGGCCACGGCGGGCGACAGGCCGGAGCCGCCTGGCCGCAGGACGGCGGTGAGCACCTCGCCGAGGACCCGGTCGGGACGCCGTCGCTGGGTGGCCACCCGCCGCCGTCGCGCCCGCAGCCAGCCGACCCGCCGCAGCAGCCACCACCAGGCGCGGACCTTGTGGCGCAGCCAGCCCTGGCGGGCGGCCAGCAGCGCGGTGGCCAGCTCGAAGGCCAGCAGCGCCGGGGCGAGCAGCAGCAGGGTCCGCCGCTCGAGCACCGTCAGCCAGGTGATGAGCCGGTTGCGCTCGAGCAGGTACATCTTCTGCGCGTGCCGTGAGAAGGCGTAGTCGTGCAGGGCGACGGCCGCGGGGACGTAGCGGACCGTCCGCCCGGCCAGCCAGCAGCGCAGGCTCAGGTCGACGTCCTCGTGGTAGGCGAAGTACTCGTCCTCGAAGCCCTCGAGCTCCTCCCACAGCTCGCGCCGGACGGCGAAGCAGGCGCCGCTGACGCTGGCCGCGTCGGCGGGCAGCTCGGGGGAGCGGGTCGGCTCGCCGCACCGGCCGGCCCAGGAGAAGCCCAGGAAGTGCACCGGGTTGCCGGCGGAGTTCAGCAGCGCCGGGTCCGCCGCCAGCCGGACGGAGGCGGTCGCCAGCCCGGCGTCGGGCGCCTGCAGCGCCGTCACCAGGGCGAGGACGGCGTCCGGCTCGACGCGGCAGTCGGAGTTGAGGAAGACCAGCGTCGGGTCGGCCGTGGCCGCGGCGCCGACGTTGCAGCCGGAGGCGTACCCGAGGTTGACGGCCGGCCGCAGCAGCCGGACGCGCTCGTCCTGCGCGCACGTGTCCAGCTCCGGGTTGGTGCAGCCGTTGTCGACCAGGACGACCGTGACGCGCACGCCGGTGCTCGCGAGCGCGCTGGCGATGCAGGCGGGCAGGTCCGGCTCGGGTCCGTAGGCCAGGACGACGACCGTCACGGCGGGCAGCTCAGGCACCGGCACCTGCCCAGGTGCGACCGGCGGCCCGGACCTGGACGGCCAGGGCCAGCACGGTGACCGCCACCGAGAGCAGCAGCGCCACGCTCACCCGGCGCTCGAGCGGGGCGTCGCCGGTCGTGGCGGCCAGGACGAACACCCCCACGCCGAGCAGCGGGGCCAGCGCGGCACCGCGGTAGTGCGCCGTGGCGATGAGCGCCTGGCCGAGCGTCGTCACGAGCATCAGCCCGGCGGTCGACAGGGCGAGCAGGGCCACGTCGACCCGGTCGACCGCGAAGGCCGGGCCGAACACCAGGCGCAGCGCCTCCGGCCCGACCGCCAGCGCCGCGGCGCCGCTGACCGCCCCGAGGCCGACGATGCCCAGCACCAGGCTGCGCAGCACAGCGGCGAAGCGCTGTCGGTCTCCGGCGCCGACGTGCCGGGACAGCGCGGGGAGCAGGGAGGCCTGCACGGCGGAGAACAGGAACAGCGGGATGCGGGCCAGCGTCAGCGCCGCGACGAAGTTGCCGACGGTGGCCGCCGTGCCGGCGCCGTCGGTGAGCAGCTCGACGCCCAGCGGCGCGGCGTTGAGCAGCGCCAGCCCGGACACCGAGGCGACCAGCAGCCAGCCCAGCGTCCTGCTGAGGTCGCGCCACGGGGCGGCCCGGCCGCCGGCCGCCGGTCGCGGCGCCCCGGGCACGGTCACCACGACCGACACGGCGAGCCCGACGACGACCACCACGGCGTACGCCAGGGCGCTGTCCGAGCCGCTCAGCGCGAGCAGGCAGGCGCCGGCGAGGCGGACGACGCCGTCGACGGCGAGGTGCGACCCGTACCGCTGCCACGACGCCAGGCCCGCGAAGGCGCCCCGGCAGGTGTACGACGCGGCCATCACGGCGGTCCCGGCCACCAGCGCGACGACCAGCCCGGTGCTGCCGGCGAACAGGGCACCGGCCAGCTGGTCGCGCAGCAGCACGGCGACGCCGACCAGCAGCCCCAGCGCGGCCGCGGACAGCCCGAGCGCTCGGCGCAGCACCCGGCGCCCGTCCACGTCGGCGTTCGCGGCCAGCTCACGGCTGACGTGCTGCTCGAGCGGGAGGAACAGCCCGGCGCCGAGCGTGTTCAGGGCGACCCAGAAGATGGCCACCGTGCCGAAGCGCTCGGGCCCGAGCGCCCGGCCGGCCACGACCAGGTAGCCGAACGACGCCAGCCCGAGCACCCCGACGCCGACGGCGACGGCGGTGGTGCTGCGGGGCAGGCGCGTCGCTGCGGACAGGACCCCTCGGGTCACGCCGTCACGGGGCGGGACGAGCGCCGTCGACGACCGGGCTCCCGGCTGACGGGTGCTCGACGGCGGGGCGCTCGACGGCGGGCGCCAGGCGCTCGACCTGCAGCCGCAGGACGGCGTGCTCCTCGGCCAGCCGACGGGTCTCGTCCTCGAGCCGGCTGACCTCCCAGCTCAGGTGCAGGCAGACCCCGAGCAGCACCAGGGCGGCGACGAAGAACAGCAGGTTGCTCGGCGTCTGGACGCCGACCGCGCGGCTCACGGGTGACAGCAGCCCAGGCGCCAGGCCGACGACGACCACGGCGGCTCCGATGAGCAGCCACAGCGCGGCGTACTTCTCGCGCAGCTGGCCGCGGCGGAGCAGCTCGAGGATGAGCAGGCAGGTGCCGAGCGACGCGACGAGCGCCAGGCCGTAGTAGCGCACCTCAGCACCTCACCGGGCGCTCGCCGGGACCATGGGGGACGTGGGCGACCTGCACGAACTCGTTGTAGCGGAAGACCCGGCCGGCGGGGCGCGGGAAGGGGAAGGACCGCTGCGTGTCGACCTGCAGCCCGAGCTGCCCGGCGGTGCGGCGCAGCTCGGCGGCCCCGACCCAGCGCACGTGCGTCGCATCGCTGCGCCAGCCGCGCTCCTGCGGCGTGATGAGCACGACCCGTCCCCCGGGCCGCACCAGCGGCAGGTACGAGCGGAGCAGCGCGGTGGCCTCCGCCTCGGCCAGGTGCTCCAGCAGGTGCGCGGCCAGCAGGGTGTCGTAGCTCGCCGGCTCGGCGTGCCCGGTCTTGCCGAGCTCGTCCGGCGTGAAGGCGGTGCAGCCCCGCTGGCGGGCGACGGCCACGGAGTGCGCGTTGTGGTCGACCCCCACGGCGCGGGCGCCGAGGTGGGCCAGGTTGCGCCCGACGCCGCATCCCACGTCCAGCACCGTCCCGGGGCAGAGCCGCCGGACGTTCCACCGGTACGGCGCCTGCACGTCGAGCAGCCGCTTCCACGAGGCCAGCTCGAGGCGCTGCAGCCGCTGGGTGTAGTCGGCGTGCTCCGTCGTCGGACGGGTCGTCGGACGGGTGGTCGGCACCGCTGCCGGATGCGCGGTCGGCTCGTGGTCGGGCTCGGAGTTCGCCATGGCTGACGGACACCCTAGGTGCCTGGGACGGCACGCCGTCCCAGGCACCGCGGCGGGGCGGCGCTAGCGGTCCGTGCCGGCGTAGAGCTCCTCGACGGCGTCGGTGTACTGCTTCATCACGACCGACCGCTTGAGCTTCAGCGAGGGGGTCATCTGCCCGCCCTCCTCGGTCCAGTCCTCGGTCAGCACCCGGAACTTGCGGATCGCCTCGGCCTGGGAGACCGCCCTGTTGGCCTCGTCCACGGCGGACTGCACCTCGGCCAGCAGGTCGGGGTCGTCGGCGAGCTGAGCGGCTGTGATCGTCTCGTCCTTGGACCGGCTCTTCAGCCAGCCGGGCAGCGCCTCGGGGTCGAGGGTGACCAGGCAGGCGATGAAGGGCTTGGCGTCGCCGACGACCATGCACTGGCTGACCAGCGGGTGGGCGCGCAGGCGGTCCTCGAGCACGGCCGGGGCGACGTTCTTGCCGGCGGCGGTCACCAGGATCTCCTTCTTGCGCCCGGTGATCGTCACGAAGCCGTCGCCGTCGATGGTGCCGATGTCGCCGGTGTGGAACCACCCGTCGACGATCGACTCCGCGGTGGCGGACGGGTTGTGCCAGTAGCCGCTGTAGACGTTGCCGCCCTTCATCAGCAGCTCGCCGTCGTCGGCGACGCGGACGGTCACGCCGGGGAAGGGGCGCCCGACGCTGCCGATCCGGAGGTTCGCCGGCGTGTTCGCCGTGCCGGAGGCGGTCGTCTCGGTCAGGCCCCAGCCCTCGAGGATGGTGACCCCGATGCCGCGGTAGAAGTGGCCCAGCCGGGCGCCGAGCGGCGCGCCGCCGGACACCGCCCAGGCGACCTTGCCGCCCATGGCCGCCCGCAGCTTGCTGTAGACGAGCTTGTCGAACAGCTTGTGCTGCAGCGACAGCCCGAGACCCGGGCGACCGGAGTCCAGCGCCTGCGAGTACGCGACCGCCGTCGCCTCGGCCCGGTCGAAGATGGCGCCCTTGCCTCCGGCGTGCGCCTTCTGCTTCGAGCCGTTGTAGATCTTCTCGAAGACGCGCGGGACCGACAGCAGGAAGGTCGGGTGGAAGGTGCCGAGGTCGCCGAGCAGCGCCTTGATGTCGGCGGTGTGCGCGAGGCGGACCCCGCTCTCCACGCAGGCGACCTGGATGAGCCGGGCGAAGACGTGCGCGAGCGGCAGGAACAGCAGCGTCGACCCGGTCGTCGAGAACAGCTCGGGGAGCACCACCGAAGCGCTGCGGCCGGTGCCGAGCATGTTGCCGTGGGTCAGCTCGCAGCCCTTCGGCCGGCCGGTCGTCCCGGAGGTGTAGATGATCGTCGCCAGGCTGTCGGTCCGGACGGTGGCCCGCCGCGCGACGAGCTCGCTCTCGGGGACCTCGGTCCCGGCGGCGGCCAGCCGGCCCAGGCCGCCGTCGTCGATCTGCCAGGAGCTCCCGAGGTCGGGCAGCTGGTCGCGCACGCCCTCCAGCACGGCCGCGTGGGCGGCGGTCTCGACGATGACGGCGACCGCGCCGGAGTCACCGAGGTTCCACTGGACCTGCTCGGCGGAGGAGGTCTCGTAGATGGGCACCGTGACGGCGCCGGCGGTCCAGATGGCGTAGTCGACCAGGGTCCACTCGTAGCGCGTCCTGCTCATCAGCCCGACGCGGTCCCCGGCCTGCACGCCGCTGGCGATCAGGCCGGCAGCCAGGGCGCTCACCTCGGTGGCGAACTCCTTGGCGCTGACGCCGCTCCACTGGCCGTCCACCTTGCGGGAGAAGACCGAGTGGTCGGGCGACGCGGTCGCCCGTTCGAAGATCGTGTCGGTCAGCGAGGCCTCCACCGGAAGCTCGATCGCCGGCGGGGTGGCGTGCTCCTGCACCTGTCCTCCTGGAGTCGCGGGCGGGACTGCGGGTGCCCGGGGGGGCGACCCTATCGTCCGGCCGGTCCGTGCGGGGGACCGCTCGGCTCCTGACCGCGGCCGGCCTTCAGCGACGGCCCGCACCTGCCGACTCCGCCAGGGTGGAGCCCTCCGCCGCGCCGACGCGCTGCTCGCGCTGCGGTGCCGCCGTCCCGCCGCGGGCACCGTGGTGCAGCCTGTGCCTGACGAGCACCGCAGGGCCGTCCCCGGTCGCCGGGCACCCGTCCGCACCGAGCCCTGCGCCGTCCGTGCCGGCAACTCCTGCTCCGCCCCTCACCGGCCAGGGCGGTCCGCCGCGCGGCAGCGGGGTGGCGGCCAGCTGGCCCTGCTCGGTCTGCGGCGTCATGAACCCGCTCAGCGCCGACGACTGCGGTGGCTGCGGCGCGGCGTTCCTGGCCGGTGTGCGCACGGCGGAGGGGCCGCTGCTCGCGCTGCCGGTCGTCGGCGACCTGTCCGCGCTGCAGCGCAGCCAGCGGCTCGGGCTGGCCTTCGCGGTCGTGCTCGTGGTCGTCGCGCTGACTGCCCTGCTCGGGCTGCTGCTGGGCTGACCCCGCCCTACGCTCGGCGACGTGCGGGTCCACGTGGTCAGCGACGTGCACGGTCGCGCGGACGCCCTCGCCCGAGCCGGCGACGGTGCCGACGTCGTGGTCTGCCTGGGCGACCTCGTCCTGTTCCTGGACTACGCCGACCCGTCGGCCGGCATCTTCGCCTCGTTGTTCGGGGCCGAGGCAGCGCAGCAGCTGGTCGACCTGCGCACCGCCCGCGACTTCGACTCGGCCCGCACCTTCTCCCGGGCGCTGTGGGCCTCGCTGCCCGAGCCGAAGCAGGTCCTGGACGACGCCGTCCGCGCGCAGTACGCCGAGCAGTTCGCGGTCCTGCCGGAGCCGGCCTACCTCACCTACGGCAACGTCGACGTGCCGGCGCTGTGGGCCGAGCACCTGCGGCCCGGGCACACCGTGCTGGACGGGCAGGTCGTGGACATCGGCGGCCGGCGGTGGGGCTTCGTCGGCGGCGGCCTGCGCACCCCGATGCGCACGCCGCACGAGGTGGACGACGAGGAGTACGCCGCGAAGGTGGCGGCGGTCGGAGCGGTCGACGTGCTGGCCTGCCACATCCCGCCGGACGTGCCCGGGCTGCTCTACGACGTGCAGGCCCGGCGCTTCGAGCGGGGCAGCGCGGCGGTGCTCGACGCCATCCGCGACACCTCACCCGGGCTGGTCCTGTTCGGCCACGTGCACCAGCCGTTGCAGGCCCGTACGCGGATCGGCCGGACGGAGTGCGTCAACGTCGGGCACTTCCGGGCCACCGGCCGTCCGTGGGTCCTCGAGTACTAGCCTGCCCGGTCATGGCCGACGTCGCGAGCTCCACGATCACGATCGACGCCCCGCCCGGGCAGGTGCTCGCGGTGATCGCCGACATCGACCGCTACCCCCAGTGGGCCGGGCAGATCAAGAGCGCCCAGGTGGTCGAGAGCGCCGCCGACGGCAGGCCGCGGCAGGCCCGCTTCGTGATGGACGCCGGCGTGCTGAAGGACGAGTACGTCCTGGAGTACGAGTGGCAGCCCTCCGGCGTCAGCTGGCAGCTCGTGGGCAGCAGCACGGTGCAGAAGTCGCAGGTGGGGTCCTACGTCCTGGCGCCGCAGGGCAGCGGCACGAAGGTGACCTACTCCCTCGCCGTGGACATCGCGATGCCGATGCTCGGGATGTTCAAGCGCAAGGCGGAGAAGATGATCATGGACTCGGCGCTGAAGGAGCTCAAGAAGCGCGTCGAGTCGCAGGACTGACCCCCGTGCTCGGCGACCCCCGGCAGTCGGCCGGCACCCGGGTCCTGCTGTTCACCGGCAAGGGCGGCGTGGGCAAGACGACGGCGGCCGCCGCGACCGCTGCGGCCGCGGCTGCGCTCGGCCACAAGGTGCTGGTGCTGTCGACCGACCCGGCGCACTCGCTGGCCGACGCGCTGGGCGTGCCGCTCGGCGCGGTGCCCAGCGAGGTCGACACCGGGCTCTACGCCGTCCAGGTCGACGGGCAGCGGGCCTTCGAGCAGACCTGGCGCGAGATCAGCGGCTACCTCTCGGCGGTGCTCGAGCGGGCCGGCGTCGACGCGCTGCAGGCCGAGGAGCTGACGGTGCTGCCGGGGGCGGAGGAGGTCCTCGCGCTGCTCGAGCTGACCCGCCAGGTCACCACCGGCCCGTGGGACCTGGTGGTCGTGGACTGCGCCCCGACTGGCGAGACGCTGCGGCTGCTGGCCCTGCCGGAGGCGCTGAGCTGGTACGTCCAGCGGGTCTTCCCGGCCCAGCGCCGGGCGCTCAAGGCGGTCCGCCCGCTGCTGTCCCGGGTGTCCGGCCCGGCCGTGCCGCAGGACGACGTCTTCGACGCCGTCGAGCGGCTGCACCGCCAGCTGCTCGAGGTCCGCGCCGTGCTCACCGCGCCGTCCACCTCGGTACGGCTGGTGCTGACGCCGGAGGCCGTGGTGGTCGCCGAGGCCCGCCGCACCCTCACCTCGCTGGCGCTGTACGGCTACCGCGTGGACGCGCTGGTCGCCAACCGGGTCTTCCCCGAGTCGTCGGACCCCTTCGTCGCCGGCTGGGCGGCCGCGCAGGCCGAGCAGCTGGCGGCCGTGCGTCGCGACGCCGGCGGGCTGCCGGTGCTGGTGGCGCCGTACTGCCCGAGCGAGCCGGTCGGGCTGGCAGCGCTGACCGGCTTCGGCCAGCGGCTGCACGACGGCCAGGACCCCGCCGCGGACGCGCCGGACGGCCCGGACCTGCTCGGGGTGCGCCGCACCGAGGACGGCTTCGAGCTGTCGATGGCCCTGCCGCTCGCCCGCTCCGACGACCTCGACCTCACCCGTACCGGCGACGAGCTGGCCGTCACCGTGGCTGGGCACCGGCGGGTGCTCGCGCTGCCGAGCGCGCTGCGCCGGTGCACCGTGGTGGGCGCCCGGCTGGCCGTCGGCCGGCTGGTGGTCCGCTTCGAGCCGGACCCCGAGCTGTGGCGGCGGTCGTGACGGGCGCGGGGCAGCCGGTCGGCTCGGCAGCCGAGGAGGCGGCCCGGCTGTTCGCCGCCGCCGAGGAGTGGCTGCGGACCCGGACCGGTGGGCCACTGGACGCAGACGGCCCGCACGGCGCGGAGTGCGCGGTCTGCCCGCTCTGCCAGGGCATCGCCGCGGTGCGGGCCGTCCGGCCGGAGACCGTCGAGCACCTGCTGGACGCGACGGCCTCCGTCGTGGCCGCCCTGCGCAGCACGGTCGCGACCGCTGGGGACGGCGCCGCCGCACCCCGGCGTCCGGGCGTGCAGCGGATCCCCGTCCAGGACAGCGACGTGCGGGACGACGGGCGGGGCGAGGGGGACTGACGTGCTGACCATCGGGGTCGACGTGGGCGGCACCAAGGTGGCCGCCGGGGTCGTCGACGAAGCCGGGACGGTGCTGGCCACCACCCGCCGTCCGACGCCGTCGGCCAGCCCGTCCGACGTCGAGGACGTCATCGCCGCCTGCGTCGCCGAGCTGCGGCAGGACCACTCGGTGGAGGCGGTCGGTGTCGGTGCGGCGGGCTTCATCGACGCGGGCCGCTCCCGCGTGTTCGTCGCTCCGAACCTGTCCTGGCGGGACGAGCCGTTGCGCGACGCGGTCGCCGCGCGGGTCGGCCTGCCCGTGGTGGTGGAGAACGACGCCAACGCAGCGGCCTGGGCCGAGCACCAGTTCGGTGCCGGTCGCGGCGAGCCGCACCTGGTGGTGGTCACGGTCGGCACCGGCATCGGCGGCGGCATCGTCCTGGACGGCCGGCTCTACCGCGGCCGCTTCGGCGTCGGCGCGGAGTTCGGCCACATGCAGGTCGAGAAGGCCGGCCGGCGCTGCGGCTGCGGGCAGCACGGCTGCTGGGAGCAGTACTGCTCCGGCCGGGCCCTGCTGCACGAGGCCCGCGAGATCGCCGACGTGCAGCGGGCGTACGGCGCCCGGCTGCTCGAGCTCGGCGACGGCCGGCCGGAGGGCATCCAGGCGCCCGAGGTCACGCAGGCCGCCCGGGAGGGCGACCCGGCGGCGCTGGACTGCTTCGAGGAGGTCGGCGGCTGGCTCGGCCAGGGGTTGGCCGACCTGGCGGCGGTGCTCGACCCGGGTGCGTTCGTCATCGGCGGCGGGGTGGCCGACGCGGGGGAGCTGCTCCTGGCCCCGGCCCGACGCGCCTACGCCGACCGGCTCACCGGCACCGCGTACCGGCCGCACGCGGAGATCCGGCTGGCCGAGCTGGGCAACTCGGCGGGACTGGTCGGCGCCGCCGACCTCGCCCGGCACCGCTGAGGCGGGTCCCGCAGCGACCGGTCCGTCCGAAATGATCCGTTCGGGCCATGGTGCGTGACGAAGTGATCACGGACAGTGCACGCATGACCACCCCTTCGCACACCCCGGCCACTGCCGTCGACGCCGCACCGGCCGCTGGCAC
>Ga0136638_10000160_pt1 | contig 12985 bp, 12 predicted proteins | sample AntDrymUQ8582206_2_FD_104671 | JGI IMG/M metagenome (GOLD analysis project Ga0136638, IMG submission 104671) | Polar desert sand microbial communities from Dry Valleys, Antarctica - metaG UQ858 (22.06) | ecosystem: Environmental > Terrestrial > Soil > Desert | place: Antarctica: Dry Valley...
ACCGTTGCGCCCTGCTTCAAATTCCGACCCACTGCAACGCTTGCGCTGACAAGCGGACCAAAGTCGGGCTGGTGGGCGTCATCAATCGGCGTCGGCACTGCAACAACGACGAAATCAGCTTCGCGCAACCTCGCATCATCGGTCGTCGGCTCTAGCAAGTGAGCCGCCACAAATTCCTGCCGGCTCACTTCACCGGTCGGATCGAGATGGTTCCTGTACGCCTCGACCTTCACTGCCGACACGTCGAGGCCGATGGTTTTACGCTTTTTTCCGAATTCAACCGCCAAAGGCAGGCCGACATAGCCAAGCCCGACGACGGCAACAATGCTGTCGTCGATGTTCACGTCAGACTCTCAAGAAATGAGCACACTACAAACCCTTCAGAATGGTAGCTATTTCGGCCTTGCCGGCTGGATCCTCGGCCGCACTTCGCAGGTATTCGAGCTCTGAGCGGGCAACGCTTTTTCTTCCCGCTTTGATCAGCGCCTTCGCATAGTTCAATCGGATGTCGGAACGCTTAGGGGCCAGTTCTCTCGCTTTGCGCAGATACCCGACACCGTGCTCAATGTCGCCGCGCGCGACTAGTAGCGAGCCCAAAGTATCAAGCGTAGCCGCGTCTTCAGGGGCAATCTTTACCGCGCGCTGCGCGTATTCAACCGCTTTCGGATCGCCGACTTCTCCGGCTGCCCACGCCAGATTATTCAACGCCACGTAATTTTCCGGCTCTTGCTTGACCACGCTACGATACAGCGCCATCGCGGATCGCATATTGCCCGCCCGCAACGCTTCCTCCGCCAACCGCGCAGTTAAAAGTTTCGATTGCGGCTCAAGAGTCGCCAATCGGTTAAACGTCTGAATTGCCTGTTGCGTTTGGCCGTCCGCCTCCTGCGACTGAGCCAACGCATACAAGATGCGCGGGTCGTTCGGCAAGGCAGCCGCTGCTTCCTGCGCAGCCGCCAGCGCCAGGCTCGCCTGCTCGACTCTCAGGTGATGCATGATCAATGCGACTCGCGCATCGCTCAACTGCGGATTGACCCGATTGGCACGTTGCAGCGTCTCAGTAATCACCGATGCTTGCGCGCCCGTTTTTATCATTACATCGGCCAATCCCAGCAGAGCCTGTTCGTTGTTCGGCTCTTTCGCCACAATCGCATCGAAACGCCGCTGCGCCTCAGCCGGCTCGCCAGCGGAAATATCGAGACTGGCCAGACCCGCGACCGCCGGCAAGTAGGTGGAAGATACTTCGAGCGCCTTTAAAAACTGCGCGCGGGCGGAAAGCGAATCGTTTTTCGCCGCATACACTGAGCCGAGCAATTGAAACGGCAGCGGACGGTTCGGCTGCTTCTTAACAAAGCGCTGCGCCGCTTGCAGTGCACGATCAAGTTGATCGCCACGCAGGTAGCCGGCTATCAACGCAAGATCCGCTTGAATCGGAGCATCGTCGGCTGCTGCGACCTGCTCAAGTTGCTTCAGCCCAGCCTGGGTATCGCCGGCAGCCATTGCGATCTGGCCCAATCGCGTTTGTGCTACCGGTTTCGTGGCCGCCGACTCTGCGGCCGCCGTGTAGTAGTTCGCCGCTTCACGCACATCGCCATTTGCCAGAAAGGCTTCGCCAGCCAGCATCGCGAGGGTCGGATCAGAAGCGTTGTCTGCAATCAAAAGCGGCTGCAACGCCTCCAGGGCTTTAGCGGGGAGATTGGAAATGAGATAGGCGCGCACCAGCATGCGGCGCGCCCCCGCGTGCTGCGGCGCCAAGGCAAGCGCGGCGCGTAAATGAGTTTCTGCCGCCGCTGGCTGCCGCGCCCGCAACTCGACTGCCGCCGCCAGGACCAGGCTGGGCACGTGCTCTGGCGAGTATTTAAGTATCCGCTGCGAAGACTCGCGTGCTCGCTGAAGATCATCCTTGCCAAGCGCTATCACCGCATCAAAATAATCGATGCGAAGATCATGTTTGGCTTGTTTGCGCGCCTGCTCCAAGTGGGTGATGGCTGCGTCGAACCGCTGCTCGCCGATCAGCGTTGCGATCAGTGCGTAACGCGCTGGTAGATGCCCGCCGTCAGCGCTCACCGCGTGCTCAAGTGCAACTATTGACGCGCCGTCATTTGCGTCAAGCGCGTGCAGATCGGCCACCAGCATGTGAGCTTCTGGCGACTCCGGGTGTGCCGCGATCAATCGGGCAGCAGCACGAGTGGCCGCCGGACGGTCTCCTTCAATCGCCAGTACGCGCGCCAGACCGACTTGCGCCGGTATGTACCCGGGCACGGCAAGCTCAGCGGCGCGGAACGACAACGCGGCGTCGGCCGTATGTGCCATTTGCAACTGCGCCTGTCCAAGCACCGCCTTGAACGCGGCTTCGGATTGCGGACTGGAAAGAGCGGCTACGCCGCGTTGCGGACCAAATTCACTCACCAGTTGCTTGGAGTCGCCCTGCTCGAAGATCGCCCGCGCCAGCAATGGCAGTACCGAGTCTTGCGTCTCGCCGTACTGCGACGCCTTGCGCAACTCTCTGGAAGCTGCAGCCGGATCGTGCACTTCCAACAGGACGCTCCCGAGCATCAAACGAAGTGCGCCGTTTTCAGGAACCAGTTGCAAGGCGTTGCGAAGTTGAATCATGGCGGCGTTGGGGTTGCCCTGCGCGAGGTAATCACGAGCAGACACCACCAGAACGTCCGGATCTTTTTCGGCGCACGATGTGAAAAACATCGCGCCGGATATTATGAGCAGGCGTAGCGGGTTAGGTAACACTGTGAGGTCCCGAGGGCTAGAAAAAAGCGGCCCGCGGCCGCTTTTAAGTCGCAACGCGAGAAAGTCAGATCCTAGTTTGCTGACGTCTCAGGATGCCCAAACCCAACAGCCCAAGACCGAACAATGCAAGCGTCGACGGTTCGGGCAACCCTATCGTGGGCTGATGAATCGGCACCACGGTGGGAACAACATCGCCATTGCCTCCACGCAGATCCTGCCAGGCGCGCAGAAACTGAGTCTTGCTCCACGGCCCTTTCGCATAGTGCCCCAGCACGATCGAGTCGTCCTCGCTGCGGAACGTGACTGATTGATGATGACCGCCGCTGAACCGCGTGTGCGAGTAAAGCGCCGTGTCGCCGCCGCCATCAAACACCGCTGACGCTGCATTCGTGCCAGGCCCGGCCTGCACTTCAACATCCCTCAAGATCGGCGCAGCAGTGGCGGACACTGCGATCATTGCCAGTGATAAACATGAGGTCTTGAGCAAGCGGACAATTTTGAAAGTAGTCATCGTGCGCACCTATCGAGCGGGACGAGTTGCATAAGAGCATGAGTGACGCCCGTGAAGAATCATGCTTTTGAATGATTCGGACGAGCGGCAAGAACCCTAATGAATGTGACCGCGGTTGGTTGACGACCAAGTTCGGACAGATGCGGCGCAGTGTTATTATGTTTGCGCGGGGTGGAGCAGTCTGGCAGCTCGTCGGGCTCATAACCCGAAGGTCACAGGTTCAAATCCTGTCCCCGCAACCATCCCATCTTGTCTTAAACGAATTCCAGCACCACCCTGCGTGTTCGTGCGCTCTTTTTCTCGATCTTCGCTACACGCACCGCGCCGATCTCCGCTGTATTCCTTACGTGCGTACCGCCGCACGCTTGTAAATCGATATCCGATACACGTAACAACCGGACTCGACCAAACCCTACCGGCGGACTGACGCTCATCGACTTCACGAGTTGCGGATTCGCTTGCATCTCATCGTCGCTGATCCATTCAGACTCCACCAAGTGCGAAGCCGCAATCAGCGCGTCAAGTCCGTCCTGCACCTGTTGCTTGTCCAGTAGGCCGGTCATGGCAAAGTCGAGCCGCGCGTACTCTGCGGTAATGCTGCAGCCGTCAACCAACTCTTTAACGACCGCGCACAGCAAATGTGTCGCCGTGTGAAATCGCATGTGCCGGTAGCGTCGGTCCCAGTCGATTTGAGCGCGCACAGGAGTGCCGACCATGAGTTGACTTTGCCACTGGCCGGACGGGTCCATCAGATGCACTGCATCGTCCGGCGTGGCGCCGTCGCGCTTTGATTTGCGCGCATCGATTACCCGCAGGCGCAGGCCATGTGTAGTGGTCAAAACGCCGGTGTCGCCCGCTTGCCCGCCGCCTTGTGGATAGAAAATCGTGCGGTCGAGCTCAACGCCGTCATCATCGACACGCGTCACGACCGCGTCGCACTCGCGCAGATATGCGTCCTCGCGAAACAATGCGTGGGTGGTCACCCGCTTACGGATTCGTAGGCAGCTGCTCGGTGGTCCACTCCGGCATGCCGCCGCGTAACCAATAGACCGACGTAAAGCCGGATTCACGCGCTACCTTGGACGCTTTGTACGACTTCCAGCACTCGGCGCCGTTGCAAAAGAACACCACCGGCTGCGACTTGTCGAGCTTTGCCAAGCCACCGAACGAGTCGAGCTTCGAATCGAAATCGAGCGCCTTCAGGCTTTTCTCTCCGTACGGCACCAATATCGATCCGCGCGCGTGCTTGGCAGCGTACTCACGGTCGGTGCGCACATCGACGAGTCGAGCCCCCTTCTGGCTCAATTCAAACGCCTGCTTGGCAGACACGCGCGTGACGCCGTTCAAATCGGACGGCGTAAACAATCCAAGGCTGGCGACGTACTCGTATGGTGCAGCATTGGACGCCGATACGACGCGCCCCGCATTTGGCACCAGATTGTCGGGTGAGGCGAGCCACTGCAAGACCGCGCGCCTAACGTTGTCGGGCGTATCTTTCTTGACAACCACCGAGACCCCGCTCGGCATGTCACGCGAAGTGGCCAGCACAACACCGCTTTTCGGATGCGCCTGCAGCCACTCTTTCCACTCGCTTTCAAGCGCCACGGTCGCCTCCGCGCCGCCGCCAGCCAACGAGATCAGCCCAGCGCCGCTGGTCTGGCCGTAAGTGACCTGTTTTAACGTACGCGGCGTCATTCCTTCCTGCTGCAACAAGCCGCGCGCAACGTAGCTGCGCAGGGAATCCTGCGCAGGAAAGTATGCGCGGCGGCCCTTTAGATCCGCCAGTGATTTCAACGCAGGAGACCCGACCAGAACAAACTTGGCCTGCCCGGCGGTCGAGCCGATCAGCTCGTAGCCATACACCAGCGCCGAGGCGGCCACGTGCGCCGGACCGACAATAACGTCGTACTCACCGGTACGCGTGGCGCGCATCGCATCGTGCATATCGCGCATCGGCAGTACGACGACCCGCCCGCCGAGCGTGCGCTGCAGAGGAGTGCCAGCGACAGCAACCGTCAACAGATCGGAGTTCTCGTCCGACGTATCGGCAACCACCATCACACGGGTCATTGAAGGTGTCGGCGCGGCGCGCGCCGCTGATAACGGCAGGGCCGTCGCGATAACCGCCGCCAGTACTAACTTTATGGAGTTGCGCATTGCGTTGGTCCTCCGGAGTGGAAGCGCGGCGGGACCGCACTCGAATCTCACAATTTTGACTTTATAGCGCCGGTTGCGTCCATCGCTCTAGCGCATTCGCGCGCTGCTTTTCGATCGATTACGAGACTTACGACGCTCCATCGGGGGATTGGCAAACAACCAGTCGTGCGCCATATCCGCATCGACCGCCTGCTCCCAGGGCAACATGCACAGTGCGAGCGCGAGCTTTTCAAACTCGGGTTCGAACCCGTCGATGATCTGCTGCGGGTCGGCACACAGCTGCTGATCGGTTATCAACCCGAACTGCACGCCGCCGTTGTACGACAGGATCGACACTCCGATGCCGATATCGCCTGACTGCGGCACCCAGAACATCAAACGCGTCACTTCTGAACCCGCGAGATAAAGTGCCTGCTGCGGCCCGGGCACGTTCGTCATCACCGCACTCGCCTTGCGCGCCAGAAAATCGAGTGCCTGTTTCTGCACCACACGTGGCGCGAATCCCACCGCACTCAACAAACCCATCGACAGCACCGCGGTGTACCCGGTCTTGAGCTGGTGCATGCGGCGCCGGACCTCGAATACGCGCGCGATCGGATTTTCTACGCCGATTGGCAGCAACAGCGGCACCAAGCCAAATTTGTTGCCGAGCTCCTGCCACTGACACGGGTCTCGCAGATTGACCGGCACCATCGCACGTAATTCGCAGCCGTCGACACGCTCACCGCGAGCCTTCAGATACGACCGGATCGCTCCGGACACGCACGCGAGCAGCACGTCGTTGACCGAGCAGCCCAGTGCCTTGCCCACCGCCTTGACGTCGGCGATCGACAGCGGCTCGTTCCATGCGACGACTTTTTTGCCCGACGGTTTACCTTTGAGGCTGGTCGCGTTATCACTCGGCATCAGAACGATCGCCGCGGCGTCTTTCGCGGCGCGAGTCGCAATGCTCGTGTATCGAAGCGCCGTATCTGTAAGCGCTCCACGAGTGTCGAGCATCGCGCCGTATCCCTGCAACATCTTGCGCGCGACATCGCCGGTGGTATCGATCACTCTGACCGCGGCGGAAGTCAGCGGCTGCAGCCGCTTGCTCCAGTGGCCATTACTTTGGCGCCCGCGCGCTGCGGACTTGGAAACACCCTCGCTCTCATCGGTTGTCAATGCCAGAAGAACGCCGATCAGCGCAATGCCGTCTGCAATGCAGTGGTGAATACGAACCACCAACGCCTGGCCGCCGTCGAAGTTGTCGACCAGTTGCATCTGCCACAGCGGTTTGCTCGCGTCGAGCGGCTGGGAGGCAAGCTCGCCGACCAGCCGTTTCAGATCGGCGATCGTGCCGCGCCCCGCCAACCGCCGGCGAATCAGATGCTCGTCCAGGTCGAAATCGTCGTTCTCTTGCCAATAGCACCCGGCTGCGTCGCGCACTGCCCTGCTGCGGAAGCGCCGGTGAGAAACCAGGCGAGCGGTCAACACATCGCGCAGCCGTTCGTAATCGACCTTGCCGTCGAACTCGTAGACGCCGACGATCATCATCAGATTTTCGGCCGAATCCATCCGCAACCAAGCGGTGTCGACGGCAGACATTCGTTCGCGCGCGCTCATCGTCCCTCGCATTGAATCCCCGCTGCATAATAGTCGGGCGCTGAGTTAGTGATACAGAGGCGAGATCATCAATCCTGGGAGGAGACCTTATGGGCGATTTAACCGCTCAGTTTGAAACCGCAGTCGCCGAATCGAAAACTTTGCCTGAGCGACCCGACAATCAAACGATGTTAAAAATGTATGCGTTGTACAAGCAGGCGACCGGCGGCGATGCTTCCGGAACGCGGCCAGGCTTTACCGACATGGTTGGTCGCGCCAAGTGGGATGCATGGAATGAAGTCAAGGGAACGTCCGCTGACGACGCGATGAAGCAATACGTATCGCTGGTTGAAGATCTGAAGGATTAGGCTCGGCGCGGGCCATGCCCGAACGCGTTATCCGCTTTTATTTCGACTACGTTTCACCCAACGCGTATTTGGCGTGGACGAAGCTGGCAGCGCTCGCGCAGCAATGTGCATACGTGATCGAGCCGGTGCCGGTGCTGTTCGCGGGCTTGCTCGAAGCGCATCGGCAACTCGGCCCGGCCGAAGTGCCGCCCAAGATGCGTTGGATGTGGAAGAACATCGCGCGCAAGGCTGCCATTGCCGGCATCGATCTGAATCCGCCGGCGTTTCATCCATTTAATCCTCTGCTGGCGCTGCGCGCTTCGTCGCTTTCTCTGGCAGCGGCTAAACGCCATACACTGATCAGTGCTTTGTTCGACGGCGTATGGGTGCGTAGCCTGCATATCTCCGACCCCGCAGTGGTTGAGAAGATCGCCAACGAAGCAGGACTTGATGGCCGTGCGCTGATCGCGCAAGCACAGCAGCCCGAGAGCAAGGGGCGGCTGCGTTCGCAGACCGATCGAGCGATTGCCGCGGGAGTGTTCGGAGTGCCGACGATGATTGTCGGCGACGAGCTCTTCTGGGGTTACGACGACCTGCTGTTTTTGCGGCGATTTATGGACAGTGGCGGCACGGATCGCGGCGAGACAAGCTGGGTCGCACCCAAGCCGTCCGCAGTTCGCTCATAGCGCGCTGACAGTTCACATCCCGCTGCGGGTCTTCCTTGCAGAATTTTTAGCCGGCGGTTTGACCGTTGGCGCTGGCAGCAGCATGTCGAAGTTGCGCTCGATGTGCTCGACGAGCTTGCCTTTAAACGCCCGCACCAGCAATCCCAGCTTTACCTCGAGCTGAATTTCCGAATCGGTGACATGCATCTGTCCAGCGACCCCCGACCGATTAAAACGAAGCGTGTCGCCGTGCCATTCGCTGACGAGGTTGTACTCGGATGCGAGTGCGTCGGCTGCCTTTTGCGCCAGTTGCTTTGCCTTCGCCAGGGGCAATGAATGCGGTCTCCTCAGCTTGATGTCGGACATGAAGCCTCCTTGCTATAGGTGAATGCTGGCGCTCCAGTGCCTTCGTGTTCAGCAACGAGCAGAACGGCGGCGAACAGAATGAACTCGACCGGAATGCCGGCGACACTTGGTCCGGCGAACGCAATGCTGGCCGCGAAAACAATGGACGGCGCTATCAGCAGCGACGCGACCAGCATGAACCGACAACAGCTCTTCACGCGTTCAAGCCAACCAGAACTATGTGTACCCGATACGGTCCGTGCGCCCCCAGCACAATCGTTTGCTCGATGTCACCGGTGCGCGATGGCCCTGAGACCATGTTGATAGCGCGCGGCATTAACGTTTCAGCACCGCCGCGCTCGGCGCGCAGTAAGGCAAAAGCATCTTCCATTCCGGCGACGATGCGCGATGCCTGGACAATCGCGATATGGGTTTCAGGCAATAAGTGCGTCGACGAGATTGTTTGCGGGCCGGAGAGCAGCACCAGAGTTCCCGTTTCCGCCAGAGCGCAGTAGCAGCCCGTAATGCCCACCAGATCGGCGTCGATCGATTCGTCGCGCCTGGGCGCGCGCGCTTCGGACGCGATGCCGGCGCCGCTCCAGTCGAGGTGAGCCAGCGCGGGCCACACCACAGCGCGCAGCTGCAGGGTTTGAGCGACGAGATAGCGCGCAACGGCAGCCGGAACGTCGTCGATCGATGCAACTTCATCGACAGTGCTCGCCATGCGTTCCGCCATCGCGCGGAAATGTTGCTTCAAATCTGCCGGCAAAACCGGGCGCGGCCCCAAGGGATGCTGCGAGACGTAAGCGTCGATTTCAGCCTGCTCTTGCGCGGCAGGCGCGCGACTACGCCCGTGGTTCACACGAATCCGGGCCATGATCGAAGCCCGCGCCCTAGCGGTGTCGAGCGTCATACGAAGATCATAAATCCCTTCATGGGCGCGCCTTGCGCATGAATTTGTCGATGCGACGTATGCCGTCTTCGATCGCCGCCTCACTGGCTGCATACGAGAACCGAATGTGCTGGCCGTCGGCTTCGACGCGTGGCCCAAAATGAGCGTCGGCGAGCACGGCAACGCCGGCCTCATGCAAAAGCCGCGTGCGCAATTGCTCTGAATCCCTGGCGCCGACGATGGCGCATGCCTTGGTCACGTTGGGCCAGGCATAAAACGCACCACCGGGCGCCGCGCATTGAAAACCCGGCAGCTCGTTGAGCAGCCGCACGATCAAATCACGCCGTTGGTGAAAGCGCCTTTTCATTCGGTCTGCGTCGTCCTGCGGGCCGTTCAGCGCGGCAACCGCGGCCCATTGGCTGATCTGCGATGCGCACGACTCGGTATTAGTGATCCAGCGCGTGAACACCGGTGCAAGCATCTTGTTAGCGACAAAACCGATGCGCCAACCGGTCATCGCGTATGTTTTAGACGCGCCATCGGAAATAATGGTGCGCTCACGCATATCCGGCAACGACGCGATCGAGCTGAACTCGCCGTCGTACACAAGCTTGCTATAAATCTCGTCGGCATAAATCCACACGTGCGGATGCGCGCGCAACACTTCGGCCACCGCTTCCAAATCAGAGCGCGACAACAAACCGCCGGTGGGATTGTGCGGAGTATTCAGAATCAGCAAGCGGGTTTTCGGACCGATGCGCGCCGCGAGCTGCGCCGGGTCGAATGCAAAATTGCGCGACTCCGACAGTGGCAGTGAAACCGGCACTGCGCCGTTGGCAACGATCTGCGATTCGTAGATCGGAAATCCGGGCACCGGAAATATGACTTCGTCGCCGACGCCATAGTCAGTAAGGGAAGCAACCGCGTATCCGATAAACGGCTTGGCGCCGGCGCCGACCACCACTTCGTCGGGTGTGATATCGAGTCCGCGCAGCGCGCCCATCGATTGCGCTGCTGCCGCGCGCAGTTCGTCAATGCCGGCCGACGGTGTGTAACCATGCCTGCCGCCCCGCACCGCCTCGACGGCAGCGTCCTGAACGTGCAGCGGTGTCGAGAAATCCGGCTGGCCGATGCAAAATGAAACGATGTCGTTCCCTTCGCGCAGCAACCGATTGACCTCGCCCAGAACGACGAAGGCGTTTTCCGTGCCGAGCGCATCGGCGCGGCGGGACAATTGCAACAAAGAGCGGTTCTGCGAAGTCAAAGCAAAACGAGTCCGGTCAATGCGAAGCAGTAGCAGGCGCGGGTGCGATGTCGAACACCTGCCGGAGGTATGCGAGATACGCCTGATCGTCGCACAGGTTCTTGTCGGGCGAGTCCGATACCTTTGCCACCGGCTGCCCATTGCAGCGAACCATTTTGATCACAATCTGCAACGGCGTGTGGCCGACGTCGTTGGTCAAGTTGGTGCCGACCCCGAAAGCACTGCGCGCGCGGTCTCGAAAGCGTTGATAAAGCTCGATCACTTTCGGAATCGTCAGCGAGTCTGAAAACACCAGCGTCTTGGTTTGTGGGTCCACACGATTGCGCTGGTAGTGCGCTATCAGGCGCTCGCCCCACGCGACGGGATCTCCTGAATCATGACGCGCGCCGTCGAAAAGTTTGCAAAAATACATATCGAAGTCGCGCAGAAACGCATCCATTCCATAGACGTCGGACAACGCAATCCCGAGGTCGCCCCGGTATTCGCGCGCCCACATTTCGAAACCGAACGTTTGCGAATCGCGCAGGCGCGGGCCCAGTGCCTGGCACGCCTGCAAGTACTCGTGCGCCATTGTCCCGAGCGGCGTCATCCCGTGCATCGCGGCGTACATCACGTTACTAGTGCCGGCAAGCTTGTCGCCCAGCGTTTCTTTGAGTTGCAGCAACACTTCTTCGTGCCAGTGTCGTGAGAACCGGCGACGGGTGCCGTAATCGGCAATCCGCACGCCGGCGAGACCGGAGTCACCGTTAAGCAGCGCGATCTTGGCGCGTACCCGGCGCCTTCCTTCGTCGAAATCTTCCGCTTTCTGCAAAGCGCGGAAGTACACCTCGTTGACGATCGCCAGCACCGGAACTTCAAACAGAATCGTGTGCAGCCATGGGCCGCGAATCACGATGTCAATCTCACCGTTGCCAAGCGGCGAAGGCGTCACCGCAATGTATTTTGTATTGAGCTGAAACAGCCCAAGAAAATCGACAAAGTCGCTTTTGATGAAGCGCAGCCCGCGCAGATATGCAAGCTCGGATTCGGTAAATCGCAACTCGCACAGCGCGCGTACTTCCTTAACAATCATGTCGATGTGCGGCACCAGATTGATGCCGGCGTTGCGACACTTGAAGCGATATTCGACGTTAGCGCCAGGAAAATGATGCAGCACCACCTGCATCATCGTGAACTTGTACAAATCGGTGTCGAGCAGCGAGGCAATGATCATTAGCTGATTGTAGGTGCAGCATCGCGCTGTCGCGTGGCACCGAGCGCCAGCACGCGCCGCACTGCATCGCTCGGAGCTGCAAGCTCATCCCGCGTGGCGTAGCCCACCACTTTGCCCTGCTCGATCAGGATCGCGCGATCGGCGACCGCCGCGACGAACGTCAGGTTCTGCTCTGACATCAACGTCGCTACGCCGCGCAACTTCATTGCCAGCACCGCCTCACGCATTTTGGCGACAACCATCGGCGCGATACCTTCAGACGGCTCGTCGAGCAATACCACCGTCGGATTGGCGGCCAGCGTGCGCGCAACCGCGAGCATCTGCTGCTCGCCGCCGCTCATTGCGCTCCCAGGTCGCTGCAACATCTCCGCCAGATTTGGAAACAACTCGAGTAACACACGCTCGGTAAAGCCACGCTCGGACGGCCGGGCTGCGATCCTCAGGTTCTCGGCTACGGTCAGTCCGGAAAAAATGCGGCGGTCCTCCGCCACATAGCCGAGGCCGCGCTGCGCCCGCCGAAACGGCGGCAACCCGCTGACATCGGCGCCGTTCAGCAGCACTGCGCCCGCCGTGCGCTGCATCAGGCCCATTGCGGTGCGTAACAGCGAAGTTTTGCCGGCGCCATTGCGACCGATCAACGCCACGACCTCGCCGGAGTCGATCGCAAAGCTCGCGTCGTGAACGATCTGCGCGTTGCCGTACCACGCACTCACCTGGCGCAGCTCGAGGGCAGCGATCACGTCGCTTCCCCCAGATAAAGGCGCTGAACTTGGGCGTCAGCGCGCACCGCATCAGGCGCGTCATCAGCGATCAGCCGGCCACGCGACAGAACAAGAATGCGGCGTGCGAATCCGAACACAACATCCATGCTGTGCTCGGTGAAAAGAACCGTCATCGCGTTCTGACGCGCGACCTCGACAATCAGGTGCATCAATGCAAAGCGCTCGTCCGGCGTCATGCCGGCGGTGGGCTCGTCCATCAACAACAGGCGCGGCCGCGCCGCCAGCGCGAGCGCGAGTTCGAGACGCTTGACGTCGCCGTAGGCCAAAGTAGCGGCCGACGATTGCGCAAGTTTCTGCAGTCCTACTTGACCCAGCAAAGAGTGCCCTGCCTCAATGTGCAGTTTCCATAAACGATCCCCTACCCAGCCAGCGCCGCCCTCTGCTGCGACCAAGGCCAGCTGAACGTTTTGCAATACTGTCATCGTGGCGAACGTTTGCGCCACCTGAAAGGTGCGGCCGATTCCGCGTCTGGCGCGTTCCGCC
>Ga0136638_10000161_pt1 | contig 12933 bp, 12 predicted proteins | sample AntDrymUQ8582206_2_FD_104671 | JGI IMG/M metagenome (GOLD analysis project Ga0136638, IMG submission 104671) | Polar desert sand microbial communities from Dry Valleys, Antarctica - metaG UQ858 (22.06) | ecosystem: Environmental > Terrestrial > Soil > Desert | place: Antarctica: Dry Valley...
CGCAGGCTATGCATGGGGCGTCAGCAACAACGGCAGTTCGAACTGCAACCCGCGGCATGGCCGCACCGTAGCCCGCGGCTCGCCCGCAAGCAATGCCGGCCTTCCGTAGGTAGCTCGCCTCAGTCGAGCACCGCCGAGGAGATCGCCCCGCCCCTCATCCAAGTGATCGTGGCGCCCCTGCGCGTGAGCGACCTCGCCGCGATGTCGTGTGCCGCGTCGAGCAGTGCTGGTCCCGCCCGATCTGCCTTCTGTACCTGGTAGTCAGGGCGAGGGTCGGGGTAGCTGCCGGGCGGGGCAAGCGGCAGGTCGGATGGAATCGTCTCGGCGATCCACGCGACCGATCCGTTTCGCTTGAGCTCGAGGTCGGTGATCGAAGTGAAGCAACACCTGGGGGCGACGGCTGCCGTCGCGTTGTGGACGATCCTCCTCCTTCGAGCTCTCTCACCGTGACCTGGCGCTGCCCCTGTGCCTGACGGCTGTAGCCGACGAAGCGCCCGGCGAGGCGCACGTTTCTGACTTGGTCCACGCCATATGCCGGGTTCGCGAGCAGGAAGCGCTGACAGCGCGCCCTGGCGCAGATAGCCCAACGGCGCGACGACCTCGATGGCGCGCGGGCCCCGCCACCGCACAGACAGCGAATCGCCGACCGGCCGTGCGTGAATCGAAATGCAAGGCGCCCTCACGACCTACCAGTGGGTGGGACCATGCACACGCTCGCGTCCGGTCAGCGCTAGGCTTTGGCGTCATGCCAACGCTCGTGCTCGGCACGCCTCCACCGGAGCTCGAGGCGCTGCTCGACCGCCGTCGCCAAGCGGGCGTCGATCGCCTTGACGAGGTCTGGCAGGGTGTCCGCCACATGGTTCCCGGCCCCAGCTTCGAGCACGCGCGGATCTCGCAGCAGCTCGCCGAGCTGCTTGGCCCCCCGGCGCGCGCCGGGGGGCTGCTGGCCGCGATGAGCGAGTTCAACCTCGGCGAGTCCGAGTATGACTTCCGCGTGCCCGACGGAGGCCTGCACCGGCCCGGGGCGGCGGGCGTGTGGCTCGCGACGGCCGCGGTCGTCGTGGAGATCCTCTCCTCAGATGACGAGAGCCGGCAGAAGCTCCCGTTCTACGCCGAGCACCACGTCGACGAGGTGCTGCTCGTTGACCCCACCGAGCGAACCGTCACGTGGCTCGCGCTGCACGACGGCGAATACAAGCCCGTCCAGCGAAGCAGACTGATCGAGCTCGGGCCTACCGAGCTCGCCGCACGGCTCGACTGGCCCTGACGAGCAGCCCAGCGTTCGCATCGCTTCGTCGGTGCACTCGAAGGCGTAGACGAGCGGCCCCCGAAAGCGAGGACGGCATCGAGCTCCGCATCGGCGTAGCGGGAGGTGTCGCACACGGCTCGACCTGACGAGAACCTCGCCTCGCAGCGGGTCGTGGAGAAGGTGGGCTTTCGGCGCGAGGGGGTGGTGCGATCGCACGTGCGCCACCCGGACGGGTACCGGCGCGACTCCGAGTCCTACTCCCTGCTCCCAGGGGAGCTGCGCTGACGACCACGTGCCGGCTCTTGCACCTGGTAGTCGGGCGAGGTCGGGGTAGCTTCGCCAACAGCAGTGGGCGCTACCGCGCTGCCTCAGCCTGAGCAGGAGCCCGAGCTCTGAGCCCGCTCCCGGGCGTTGGCCGCTGCGCGGACCTGGGTCATCGTGAAGGCTGGTCGCAACTCCAACCCCTCGGCCGCGATGTTCGCCGCACCTCCTGACTCTCGGTCGAGCACGCACAGGACCGCGACGATCTCAGCCCCCCGCTCGCGCAGCGCGCGACACGACTGGACGACCTGGCCGCCGGTGCTGATGACGTCTTCGATCACCGCCAAGCGGCGTCCTGCGACCTCGCCGCCCTCTGCGAGCCGGCAGGTCCCGTATGCCTTGGCCTCCTTGCGGACGAAGAGAGCCGGCAAGCCCGACAGCTGTGACATGACCGTGGCCAACGGCACGCCACCGAGCTCGAGCCCGGCCAGCGCGTCCACGTGCTCGGGCAGCAGCTCGACCACTGCTTGCGCGATCTCGCGCAGCAATCGGGGGTCGGACTCGAACAGGTACTTGTCGAAGTACTCGTCGCTGGTCGCGCCCGAGCGCAACCTGAACTCGCCGGTCAGGTGGCTGCGGTCATAGATCCGCCGGGCGAGGGACCCGGTGGCGGGCGCGGTCATCTCGCGGCCACCTTAACTTGGGATCAGGCGGCAGGTCGCCCAGCGTCGGACTCGAGGGCTGACGTATCGGCACGCTCGCCGCCTCCGCCATTCCCAGGCGCCATAGGCTGCCGGTCATGGGCGGTGATGAACGCCATCGCAAGCTGGCACGGGAGCTGCCGCTGTCCGCTGGAGGGCCCGTTGTGGACCTCGGCTGTGGGAGCGGGCTCACGCTGCTGGCGCTGCGTGAGCGCTTGGGGCCGGACGTCGAGCTCGTCGGCGCCGACAGGGAGCCGGCGCCGCTCGCCGAGGGCTTGACCGGTGACCCCCGGGTCCGAAGTGTGGTGGCGGATCTCAGAGAGCCACTTCCGTTTGCGGACGCGAGCTTCGAGGCTGCGATCTGCCACAACACCCTCGAGTGTCTGCCGGACAAGCCGGCGTTTCTGGATGAGGTAGCGCGAGTGCTCACCCCTGGCGGGCATCTGCTGCTGGGCCACACCGACTTCGACACGATCGTCTTCAACGCGTCCGACCTCAGGCTGACCCGCCGGCTCGTGCACGCCTTTGCGGACACCCACGAAGCGTGGATGGACGCCTCCGACGGCATGCTCGGGCGCAAGCTGATCGCCATCAGCCGCACCTCGCCGTTCGAGCGCGTGGAGGCCTTCGCCTGGGCGTGCCTCGACACCGACTTCGCCCCTGAGGGAGCGGCGCAGGTCGCCTTGCAGGGCATCGCGGGCGCGGTGAGACGCGACCACCATGACGAGCTGGCCGCGAGGCTCGAGGGGTGGAGGGAGGATCTGCGTGGGCTCGCCGCGCGTGGCGAGTTCCTCTACAGCGTGAACGACTACGCGGTTCTGCTGCGCAAGCCCTGCGGGTAGGAGCCGGGACCTACGCCTCCCAGCTCAGGCGGACCTCGGACGCGGCTTCTCCTCGAAAGCTCACCTCGATCAGCAGGTCGTCGCCGCTGGGACGGCCGCGCTGCCTCCATCCCTCGATCAGCTCGAGCAGCAGGTGCTCGGCCCCCCGGTCGCCGTAGGACTCTATCCGGGTGAACGTCTTCTCTCCTCCGGCCAGCAGCGCGAGCCCGTCGCCGTTCTCGCTGATCACTCCCATCCGCGGCCAGCCGCCGACCAGCCGGTCCACGGGCGCCTCGATCGTCAGGAAGATAGAGAGGGCCGGCCGTAGAGCCCGCAGGCCGAGGTCGAGTGTGCGCGGCTCGGACAACGCCAGCGAGAGCAGCCCCTGCCTGCGCGCCTGCGAGAGGCGTCGCAGCGCCTCTCCGCTCAGCTGAGCGAGGGAGCGAGACCGCTCGCCGATCCGCTCTATCGCGCCGAGGCTCGGGGCAGGAGCCGGCACGGGAGCACCCGGGGCGTCGCGCAGCGGCATGAAGCCGCCATAGAGCACCGCTTCGGAGCGCAGCACCTCTGCCTCTGCCTGCTTGCGGAAGGTGACGATCGCCTGAGCCTGACCTGCTCGCGGGACGACGAGCGGCAGTTCGAGCAGACCGTCCTCGGCAAGCTGGTCATACCAGGCGCGCGGCACGACCGGCGTGCTGGCGGTGACGATGATGCGGTCATACGGCGCGCCACGCGGCCGGCCCTCCCGGCCATCGCCTCGCACCACCTTGGCCCGTGACCTGACGCTCGCGAGCCCGCGCCGCGCGCCGCGCGCCGTGGCGGGGTCGAGCTCGATGGAGGTCACCTGGCCGCGAGCGCCGACGATCCTCGCCAGCAGCGCGGCGTTGTAGCCCGTACCGGCGCCGACCTCGAGCACCCGCTGACCAGGGCGCAGGTCGAGCTGCTCGAGCATCGACGCCATCATCGATGGCTGCGAGGAGGAGCTCGCCGGGCTGCCACGGTCGTCCTTGACCGTGACGATCGCCTGATTCTCATAGACGCGTTCGAGTCCCTCGCGCTCCGCGATCTCGGAGAGGAAGCGCTCGCGCGGCACCGCTAGGAAGGCGCTGCGCACGGCGGGGCTCGTCACGGAGCCGCCGGCCTCCAGCTGCTCGACGAGCCGGCGGCGCAGCCGCGCGCCCTCCGACGAACGGCGCGTCTTGCCAGACGTCCGTGACTTGGACGGCACGGCGTGACGCTACCTCAGGCGAGTGATGGCCTGGGAGGTGCGCGCTGAGAACGGCCTTGCGTTCGTGCTCTGTATGGAACACGTGCAGTGGCCGCGCCCACCCCAAACGTTGAGCACCATTCGTAGGATTACCATGTAATCGCCGCGTTACGATGATGGGGGTGGCTCCCAAGTCCGCACCCTTCAGCATGCGCCTGTCGCCGACCGTCGACGCTCTCGTCACCGAGGAGGCCGTGCGCACGCGTCGCAGCAAGGGCTCGGTCGTGGAGGCCCTCGCCGACGAGGCGCTGCGGGCGCGGCTGTTTCCGGGGATCGCCTTCCGCGGCGCCGACTGGGAACGCCGTCCGTGGGTGATCGGCACGGCCTTCGACGTCTGGCAGATCGTCGAGGCCCACCGGGACTTCGGCTCGGTCGAGCGGATGGTCGAGGAGGGCAGCCTGACCGAGCGTCACATCCGTCTTGCCCTCAGCTACTGCGCGCGCTTCCCGGAGGAGATCGACGAGGCCATCGCCCGAAACCGCCGTCCGCTCGCCGAGGTTCGCGCCGAGTTCCCGTTCATCGACGCGATCGACGGCGAGGACCGACCGGCGTAGTTGCGGCTCCTGCTCGACGCCCACATCTCCGGGCCGCGGATCGCCACGGCGCTGCGCCGGCGGGGTCATGACGTCCTCGCCGCCGACGAGCAGCGCAGGCTCGACGGCTGCCCAGACGAAGACCTCCTCGCGCTCGCCGACCGCGACGACCGGATACTCGTGACCTTCGACGTCAAGGACTTCCCCGGCATCGTCCGGCGGTGGAGCGAGGCGCAGCGCCCTCACCGCGGCTGCCTGATCGTAGTTGGCATCGACCACAGCGAGCACGGCACGATCATTCGCGTGCTTGAACGCGCCTTCGCCGCCCAACCCGAGCCGGCGCAGTGGCGGGACTACACCGCCTTCGTCGCTCGCGGCGGCTGAGCCCGGGGCGCCTCGGCTGAAGATCGTCACGCCGTTGTCGCGCCTCTGTTACACACGTCACCCAAAACGTCCGACCCGGCTCCTAGCCTGTGCTCTCCAGATTCGGGTCGAAGGGAGGCGCCGCCCCCCTTCGCATCCCCCGCGAAGGAGCCCACATGGAAAAGAACCAGGAGAAGGCGGCCAAGGCCCGCGATGCGGCGCTGAACAGCGCCATCACGCAGATCCAGCGCGAGTTCGGCGAGGGCTCGATCATGAAGATGGGGGACGAGGCCTTCCAGGTCCAGGTCTCCGCCATCCCTACGGGCGCTCTGTCGCTCGATCTGGCGCTCGGCGTCGGCGGCCTGCCGCGCGGCCGGATCGTGGAGATCTTCGGTCCAGAGTCCTCGGGCAAGACCACGCTGGTCTACCACGTGCTCGCCGAGGCCCAGAAGCAGGGCGGCATCTGCGCGTTCATCGACGCCGAGCACGCCATGGACCCGATCTATGCCAAGCGCATCGGCGTGGACGTCGACGAGCTGCTCGTGTCCCAGCCCGACCACGGTGAGCAGGCGCTCGAGATCGCCGACCTCCTGATCCGGTCGGGCACGATCGACGTGGTGGCCATCGACTCCGTGGCGGCGCTCACGCCGAAGGCGGAGCTCGAGGGCCAGATGGGCGATCAGACCGTCGGCCTCCAGGCGCGGATGATGAGCCAGGCCATGCGCAAGCTGTCGGGCAACCTAAACCGCGCCAACACGCTGTGCGTGCTCACCAACCAGATCCGCGAGAAGATCGGCGTGATGTTTGGTTGCTTCCATCATGACTCGCGCGTGGTGCTGGCCGACGGCAGCACCGAGAAGATCGGGAAGATCGTCAACCAGCGGATGCCGGTCGAGGTTATGTCGATGGACCCGGCAACCGGTGAGATCTCCCCCAGGAAGGTCGTCGACTACTTCAACAACGGAGAGACCGACGAGTGGCTGCAGTTCGAGGTTGCTGCGGCCGGCGGCTCAGGGACACGAAAGTTCGCCTGCACTCCAAATCACCTCATCTTCACTCCCGACGGCGAGAAGCATGCCGAGGAGATCGAGGAGGGAGACGAGGTTCTCACCGCGGTGAAGCAGTACGACCTGCGCGAAGACCAGTTGAAGCTGATGCTCGGCAGCATCTTGGGAGACGGCTCGCTTCGCTTCGCCTCGGACCACAACGCGCAGTTCCGCGTCGGCCACGGCGTAGCGCAACGCGAGTACGTCGAGTGGAAGCACGAGATGCTCGCGCCGTTCGCTAACAAGATCGCGAGCACCGGCAGCAACGGAGTCGGCTTCGACACGATCCCGATGCACCAGCTTGCCTGGCTGCACCAGGCGGTCTACTCCGACAATGGCGGCCGTGTGGTGACCGACGAGTTGATCGAGCAGCTGGACGAGCGAGCCATCGCTGCCTGGTACTGCGACGACGGCTCCTTCTCAGGCCACTACAAGCGCTGGGGCCACGGCAAGGCAGTGATCTATAACACGACCCTCAGCGATGCCGACAAGGAGCGTCTGGCGGACCGGTGCGAGCAACTCGGGATGGGCCGGCCGACAGTGACCTATCGCGAGCTGTTGTTCAATGGCGAGCGTGCCCACCAGTTCCAGGAGAAGATCGCTCCCCACGTCCATCCGTCCATGGACTACAAGCTGCACCCCGATCTTCGAGGCCGCTTCGGGTGGCACCCGGATACCAGCGACGCGCATCTGAACGGGACTCGGCTGAAGTCGCGGACATCGCTCAAGGCGGTACCGATGAAGGTACTGCGCAAGTACGCCAAGCCCGCCCCGCCGAAGCAGCATGAACGTCCATCCAAGCGATGCCGCTACGACTTGCAGGTGGAGGGCAACCACACCTACCTTGTCGATCACGTTGTGGTGCACAACTCCCCTGAGACCCAACCCGGCGGTCGCGCACTCAAGTTCTACTCCTCGCAGCGCCTGGACATCCGCCGGATCGAGACCCTCAAGGAGGGCACCGAGGCCGTCGGCAACCGGGTACGCGTGAAGGTGGTCAAGAACAAGGTCGCCGCCCCGTTCCGCCAGGCGGAGTTCGACATCGAGTACGGCACCGGCATCTCGAGTGAGGGGTGCATCCTCGATCTCGGGATCGAGCACAACATCGTGCAGAAGTCGGGCTCGTTCTTCTCCTACGACGGAGAGCGCCTGGGCCAGGGACGCAACAACGCCAAGGCCTACCTGCGCGAGAATCCGGACAAGGCCAAGGAGATGGAGGCCAAGGTGTACTCCGCTCTGGGCGTCGATAAGGGCCCGACCGTGGCTGCCGTCGAAGCCCCCGTTCCGCCGGCCGATGTGGTCACGGGCTCCGGAGGGGTCGAGGAGCAGGCGGCCTGATCGAGCTCGGCTTCTGAGGGAGGGCCAGTCGTGACCGAAGAGCCTCCGCCCCTGACCGGGGGGTTGCCAAGAGGGGCGCCGCCCCCCGTGGATGCCAACAAGACCGAGGAGGAACGCGCCCTCGAGCTGGCCTACCGGTCCCTCTCGACGAGGGACCGGACCGTCGCCGAGGTGCGTGCCTTCCTCGAGCGCAAGGCGGTGGGACCCGAAGCCATCGACCATGCCGTCGCGGAGCTGACGGCCGCCCGCGTTCTCGACGATGAGCGCTACGCGCAGCTGTTCGCCGAGGACAAGCGCGGGATAGAGCGCTGGGGCTCGCAGCGCATCGAGCGTGACCTGCGCAAGCGGGGTGTGCCCGATCACCTGATCGAGGCCGCCCTGGCGGCCACCGGCCGCGACGACGAGCTCGCCGCCGCCATGTCACTCCTGTCCGACAAGCTGCCCCCGTCCGAGTCGGACCGCGATCGCGATCGCGCCTGGAGGCTTCTCGTCCGCAAGGGCTATGAGCCGGAGCTGGCCTATGAGGCGGTGCGCGAGCACGCGCGCCAGTCACAACGCGCCTGATCCGCCGCGACCGGCCGGGCCGGTTGCGTCACAAACGCTTCGGTACTAACCTCGAAGGAGCGATCGTTCTCGGTCGCCGCGACCACGAAATGACTCCTTTGCAGCGGATTACGAATCTTCCGGCAATCCCATCGACATGACCAGCAAACGCAGAAGACATGAGGACGAGCGCGAGAGGAGCGATCCAGCGCGTCCCTAGCTGCCGTTCCGCGCGCCCCGGAAGGCGCGCCCGCCCAGAGCAGTTCCACCACGTGCCTCGCGGAGCCGAGCAGAGCGCTCGACATGTAGAAACTGCACCTGGCGCCTTCGCGCCGGGGAAAGAGAGGGCGATATGGAGATCCTGCTGGCGGCACTGGTATCCGCGGTCGTGTCGGGCGCGGTGGTCTTGCTCGCCCTGCGCTCGCGCCCGCCACAGATCGTGCACCCGGGAGCACCGGCGGGGGACGCTCATGCCCCGCAGCCGCGAGCACGGCCACGGGGCGGCGCCGCGAACGGCGCGCCCGAGCCGCCGGCGCCGAACCAACCCGCGGCCCCCGACGCGGGCCAGGCCGACGATCCCACCCCTGCCCAGGCCGAGCTGCGGTCGCGCCGCGACGAGCTGGCCCGCCTCGAGGAGCGTCTGAGGGCCAAGGAGCAGTCCGTGGACTCCCGTCTGCGGGAGGTCGACCACCGCGAGCGCACGCTGGACGATCGCGGGCGCAACCTCGACCTCAACACCACCAAGCTCAAGCAGGCACGCAAGGAGCAGATCCGCGAGCTTGAGCGCGTGTCCGGCCTCAGCGCGGGCCAGGCCAAGCAAATCCTCCTCCGCGAGCTCGAGGACGAGCTGCGCCACGAGAGCGCGCGCCTGATCCGGCAGGTGGAGGAGGAGACCCGCCACGACTGCGATCGCCGCTCCCGCAGCATCCTCGCCACCTGCATGCAGAGAGTGGCCGGAGGCCATGCCGTCGAGACCACCGTCTCCGTGGTCGAGCTGAAGTCCGACGAGCTGAAGGGGCGCATCATCGGTCGCGAGGGACGCAACATCCGCGCGCTGGAGACCCTCACGGGCATCGACTTCATCATCGACGACACCCCGGGCGCGGTGCTGCTCTCGGGCTTCGACGGCGTGCGCCGCGAGATCGCGCGGATGACGCTCGAGAAGCTGCTCGGCGACGGGCGCATACACCCCGCGCGGATCGAGGAGGCCTACGCGCAGGCCCATTCGGAGATCGAGCGCCGGATCGTCGAGCTGGGCGAGCAGGCCGTGTTCGAAGCCAACGTGGGTACGTTGCACCCCGAGCTGACCAAGCTGCTCGGCCGGCTGCACTTCCGCACGAGCTACGGGCAGAACGTCCTCGCCCACTCGATCGAGTGCTCCCACCTCGGCGCCCTGGCCGCCGGGGAGCTGGGCGCCAACGCCAAGACCGCGGCGCGCGCCTGCCTGCTGCACGACATCGGCAAGGCGGTCTCGCACGAGGTTGAGGGCCCGCACGCCCTCGTCGGCGCAGAGCTGGCTCGGCGCTACGGCGAGGCCGAGGCGGTGGCCCACGCCATGGAATCCCACCACAACGAGGTCCAGCCCCAGACCATCGAGGCGGTGATCGTGCAGATCGCCGACGCCACCTCGGGCGCCCGCCCGGGTGCGCGCGGGCAGTCGCTGGAGCGCTACACCACCCGGCTGCATGACCTCGAGGACCTGGCCGGCCGCCACGAGGGCGTCGAGAAGGTCTACGCCATGCACGCCGGACGTGAGATCCGGGTGATCGTGAAGCCCGAGGACGTGGACGACGACGCCGCCGTGCTGCTCTCGTGCAAGATCGCGCGCGAGGTGGAGAAGCAGATCGAGTACCCCGGTCAGGTCAAGGTGACCGTGATCCGGGAGAGCCGCTCCACCGACTACGCGCGCTAGGTTCGCGACGCGGCCTCATGCGAGGACCTCGATCGGGCAGCGAATGCCGGGTGCGCGTGATAGACGAGCATCTGCCGTCACCAGCGGCGCGCTCGCCAGCTCGGCAAGCGCGACATAGGCGCCGTCGTACGCCGTGACGTTGTCGCGCATCTCCCAGATGCGATCGAGCAACGGGAGGTGGCCCACCCGTCGGAGTGGGAGCAGCGCGAGGTCGGCCAGCGCCTGGGCGGAGCGTCGTTCGTCGAGCGCTCCGGTCGCCGTCGCGCGCCGCAGCACCGAAGCAACCTCGAGGTCGACAAGCGACGGGGCACACAACCGCTCCCCCCGCAGCCGCTCACGCGCGCGATCGCCATCGTCCTCGTCGTCGGCCAGTGCCGGCGCGAGCACCGACGCGTCGACCACGATCACGTCCGGTCGCGGTCAGACCGGAGTGTCTCGATCGCGGCGGAGAACGGTACGCTCCCACCCGCGCGGCCCCCCGCTCGATCGAGCACGTCGTCAAGCGTGTCTTGCCGTGCCTCCGCGGTCAACCGCGACAGCAGATACTCCTGAAGGGATTGCCCCGCACCTGCGGCCCGGCGCCTGAGGACGTGGTGCACGTCGGCGGGCACGTTCTTGATCTGCACGCTTCGCATGCCGAGCACGGTAGCGCTAGTCTGGCGCCAGCACAACCATACTGGCGCCACGGCGTATCAAGACGCGCTGGAGGTCAACGGTACCCTGAAGCTGCGATGAGGAGCTACCACCTGACCACCTTCGGGTGCCAGATGAACGAGCACGACTCCGAGCGGATGAAGGGCATGCTCGACTCCCTCGGATATGCCGAGGCGCCGCAGCGCGACGGCGCCGACCTGATCCTCTTCAACACCTGCTCCATCCGGGAGAAGGCCGACACCCGCCTGGCCGGGCACCTCGGCGAGGCCAGCCGCCTGAAGTCCGAGGACCCGACCCGGGTCGTGGGCGTGGGCGGATGCTGGTCGCAGTCGATGAAGGAGAAGGTCTTCGAGGAGTTTCCCTTCGTCGACGTGGCCTTCGGTCCGGGCCAGGTGCCCAAGCTGGCCGAGTTCCTGACGAGCGACAGCCTCACGGCGCAGGGCTACTTCGAGTTCGAGGGCTTCACCGGTCATCTGCCCGCCCGCCGTGAGCGGGCGTTTCAGGGCTGGCTGCAGATCTCGGTTGGCTGCAACTGCGTCTGCTCCTACTGCATCGTGCCGTCCACCCGTGGGCGCGAGGTGTCGCGCCCCGCCGCGGAGCTGGTGGCCGAGGTGGAGCGCCAGGCGGCCGAGGGGGTGCGCGAGGTCACGCTGCTGGGCCAGAACGTGAACTCCTACGGTCGCGATCTGCCAGTGAGCGAGAAGGCGTCCTTCGCCGAGCTGCTGGCGATGGTCGACGCCGTGGACGGGATCGATCGGGTGCGCTACACGAGCCCGCACCCCAAGGACATGCGCGAGGACATCCTCAGGGCGCACGCGGAGCTTGGAAGCCTGTGCGAGCACATACACCTCCCGCTCCAGGCTGGATCGAGCCGGGTGCTGAAGACCATGAGGCGCACCTACAACAGGGAGCGCTACCTCGACCGCGTGACGATGATCCGCGAGATGGTGCCCGACTGCGCGATCAGCACCGACATCATCGTCGGCTTCCCCGGCGAGACCGACGCGGAGTTCGAGGAGACGATGGAGGTGGTCGAGCAGGTGCGCTACGACTCGGCGTTCACGTTCAACTACTCCCCGCGCCGCGGCACCGCCGCCGCCGATCTCGACGGCCAGGTCCCCCACGAGGTCAAGCGCGAGCGGATGGGCCGCCTGGTGGAGGCCGTACAGCGGATCTCCACCGAGCGAGCGCAGCGCTTCGTGGGCCGCACGATGGAGGTGCTGGTGGAGGGCCCGTCGCGCACCGACGCGTCGAGGCAGCGCGGGCGCATCCGCCACAACAAGACGGTGAACTTCACCGGCCGGGCGCAGCCGGGGGAGATGGCCGACGTGGAGATCGCCTCGGCGACCAGCACCACGCTGGCGGGCGAAGAGCAGCTCCTTTCGCACGTAGCCTGACCGCGTGCCCACGCCGGTCGTAGCCATATTCGGCCCCACCGGGGTTGGCAAGACCGCGGTGGCGCTGGCTCTGGCCGACATCCTGAGGGAGCGCGGCGAGGATCCCGTGGCGGTCTCCGCGGACGCGCTTCAGGTCTACCGCGGGCTGGAGACCCTGACCGGGGCGGCCAGTGCCGAGGAGCAGGGCCGCCTCGAGCACCGGCTGCTCTGCTTTCGCGACCCGAGCGACACCTTCTCCGCCGGCGAGTACGCCACCCTGGCACACGCCGAGATCGACTCTGCGCTGGGCGCCGGAAGGAGGGTGCTGGTCGTGGGTGGCACCGGCCTCTACCTCCAGGCAGCTCTGTGCGATCTCGATCTGCGACCGCCGCCGCCGCCCGGCGTCCGCGAGGGCATCGAGGCCGAGCTGGCCGAGCGGGGGCCGCAGGCGCTGCATGCGCGCCTGGCGGAGGAGGCGCCGAGGGCCGCCGCGGCGATCGCGCCGACCGACCGCTCCCGCCTGATCCGGGCGCTGGAGCTGATCGAGATGGGAGAGCAGCCCGCCGCGGCGGGCGCGAGCTCGCGGCTGTGGACCACCGACACGCGCCACCCGACCCTGCTCTGCGGGCTGGTGATGGAGCGTTCCGTGCTCTACGAGCGGATCGACGCGCGAGTGCAGAGAATGGTCGCGGCCGGCGCGGCGGAGGAGGTGCGCCGGATCGCCGCCGCCGGGGCGTCGGTCACCGCACGCAAGGCGCTCGGCTTTGAGGAACTCTTGCGCGGCGACGTCGAGGCCATGAGGCGCCGCACGCGCAACTACGCCAAGCGCCAACTCACCTGGATGCGCAAGCTGACAGAGGTGCATACGA
>Ga0136638_10000162_pt1 | contig 12889 bp, 12 predicted proteins | sample AntDrymUQ8582206_2_FD_104671 | JGI IMG/M metagenome (GOLD analysis project Ga0136638, IMG submission 104671) | Polar desert sand microbial communities from Dry Valleys, Antarctica - metaG UQ858 (22.06) | ecosystem: Environmental > Terrestrial > Soil > Desert | place: Antarctica: Dry Valley...
ACTTCCAACATGTTACTTCCTTCGGGAAGTCGACGATGAAGGCGCCCCAGAACAGGTCGTCGATCTCGCGGGTGTAGTCGGGGTCCGCCGTTTGTTTGGTGTTGTTGACCCCGAAGATCGCGATCCGCTCCTCGTCGACCGGGGTCGCGTGGATCCGCTGCATCGCGCGCAGGTCGGCCGTACGTACGTGCGTGCGCGAGATGATCTGGCCGAGCCCATGCAGCGTCACATCGAGCTCGACGTCGTTGATCTCGTCGGGCATCCCGATCGGCGCGCCGCTGGCGACCATGTTGAGCACCACGTGCATCGTGGTTTCGTTGCACTCCACCGACATCACCTCGGTCGAGTGCACGTGATGCACCGGCTTGAGGTGCGAGCAGTCGACCGTGTTCTCCGCGATCTCCTGCGGGTGCGACCGCAGCTCCCAGCGAATGACGCGATTGGGCGTCCAGTCGGTGAGGTCGAGCTCGGGGATCTCCCAGGTCGGCTGCAGGCCTTCGGGACAGTAGTAGACGAAGATGAGGCCGTTGCGCTCGCGCATCGGCCACGTCTTCAGGGCCGCCTTCGCCGGGATCTTCGGCGCGTACGGGACGTCGACGCAGCGACCGTCGGCGGCGAAGCCCCAGTCGTGGAACGGGCAGCGCAGGCACTCGCCCTTGACGGTCCCGCCGCCGAGGTGCGCGCCGAGGTGCGGGCACGTGCGGTCGACCGCCGACAGCACGCCGGACTCGGTCCGAAACAGCACGATGTCGCTACCGAAGTAATGCACCGTCTTGACCGCACCCGCGGCGACGTCCGGCGACGAACCGACCACGTACCAGCCGCGAGGAAACGATGTGAATGGAAACCGAGCGCCCACGATCGCGAACGTACCGGGCCCCCCCGTGAGGGTCAACGGCCGGCGACCCACATGCACCGCGAGCGATCGAGTAGCGAGCGACTTCGTGTCGGCGTCAGCTCACACAGTCTCTGCGCTGCCGCGTCGGCAACTCTGCGCCTTGACCCTGCGTCGACGGCCGTGCCAAACTGCCCGCCTGGTTCTGGTGTCCGATCATGCCGTCCGCGACGACATACTCAGCGAGCGCTGCTGCCTTGCCCCGTGAAGCGGGTCGACTGCTCCTGGCGCCCTGAGCCCCCAAACCGCCCTTCGCGTCAGAACGGCCGTCCCGGGGGCCGCCGGACCCCGCCGATTCACTTCGGATCCCCTGCCCTCACGAGGCATGACAGCGCGCCCGGCGGATCGACCGGCGCTCGCCGGTCCGCGCTTCGAGTCGTCGCCGCCCGCGTCGCGCGACCCTCCTCATGAGTATCTGATGACCTGTCCCACGGGACAGGCCGTGACCTCCCGCCTCCCACGGAGCCTTTCATGTCCCTGCAACCGATCCTCAAGAAGTACCCGCGCACTCGCCACCTCGAGACCTCGCGCTTTCAGCACGGCGACCACGACCTCGAGGCCGTGCGCTTCGCCGACGTGCGCGGTCAGTTCCTCGTCGTCGAGGAGAAGATGGACGGCGCCAACGCGGGCGTCAGCTTCGACGAGCAGGGCCGCCTGCTGCTGCAGTCGCGCGGCCACTACCTGCTCGGCGGTCCACGCGAGCGCCACTTCGACCTCTTCAAACAATGGGCCAACAACCACGCGGAGGACCTGTACCTGACGCTCGGTGAGCGCTTCATCATGTACGGCGAATGGATGTACGCCAAGCACACCTGCTTCTACGACGCCCTGCCCGCGTACTTCATGGAGTTCGACATCTACGACCGCGAGGCCGACCTGTTCCTGTCGACCGCGCGCCGACGGGCCATGCTCGCCGGTCTGCCGGTCGTATCGGTCGCCGTGTTGTGGGAGGGCCAACCGCAGAGGCTCGCGGACGTGACCAAGCTGGTGGGTCCCTCGCTGTTCAAGACCCCACAATGGCGCGACCGCCTGGTCGAGGCCGGCGCGGCCGCGGGCGTGCCTGCCACGCAGGTGCTCGCGGAGACCGACGGTCACGATGCAATGGAGGGCCTCTATATCAAGGTCGAGGACGACGAGCGCGTGCTCGACCGCCTGAAGTGGGTGCGCCCGTCTTTCCTCAGCGCGCTGATGGACTCGGGCACCCACTGGCTCGATCGCCCGATCGTCGCCAATATGCTCGCCTCCTCCTCGCGCCGGGGAGCCTGAGCATTCGAACGACGCCCGTCGGCCGCCGCTTGCCGACCGGGCGCCGCTCAGCCCTCGAGCTCGGCGCGCCTCAATTGTTGAAGAGCGCCGCGAACTGGGTCTGCGCCTCGATCGTGTTCGCGGCCGAGAGCGCGCTGTCGGCCAGCGCCCCGACGGCCGCCTGCACCGCCGGCTCGACGCAGGCGCGACGACCCTCGGGGATCGACAGGGTATCGATCGATCCGACGATCTGCTGGAGGACCGTCGTCACGACGGACAGCGGCGCCGGATTGAACAGGACCTGACCCCCGCTCTTGCCGGTGATCAGCAGGTCGAGTTGGGCCGCGCCCTGCAAGATCGCCGTCGCGCGGCGCTCGAGCGTCGTGGTGCGGTACAAAAACCCGCCCCACACCCCGTCGGGCACGCCGAACGGCTTGGTGAAGTGCAGCTCGACGATCGGCGGCGCACACCACAGACTCGCGCTGCCCTGCGCCGCGGCCATCCTCTGACATCCGGCGCTCACGCTGCAGTCCGGCCCCGCGCTCGGTGGTGTCACCGTGCCGGCGCACTCGCCCGCGCAGCCCGCGTTGCATTCGCCGCGGCACATCGCCAGACCGCCACACTGCGCGTCGCCCTGCTCGAGCAGACATGCCCCGCTACACGCGCCCGGGCAAACAACGGGCCCCACGGCGTCGCAGCTGCCGTCACACGCGCCGTCACAGCCTCCGGCGCATTGACCGTTGGCATCGATCGTGTCGCAAGCGCCGAAGCAATCGCCGCGACAGATGCCGTCACACGCCTCCGGCGCCACGAACGTGCACGCGCCGTCGCACTCGCCCTCGCACTCGATCGCAGGCGCCGGCAAGACGCAGGACAGCGGGCCCGCGCAGCTGCCCTCGCATCCTCCGAAGCAGGTGCCATCGCAGAGCACCGCCGGCCGCACCGCCAACACCGGCACGCTGCAGCCGGCCTGCGTCTCGCACGCGCGCTGCGCCTGCAAGGCGACCTCGATGTTGGCGCGGCATGCAGCCGGCACATGAACCACGCGAATGCCGTCCGTGTTGCTCGCCAAGTCGGCCTTGATCGCGGTGACCAGCTGGCCGACGTACGCCGGGCTCACCTCGGCGGGCGCCAGCCCGTAGATATCGGCGAGCGCACGAATGTCGGCGTCGAAGTCCCCCTGCACGACACGAACCGCGCTGCGCAGTTGATCGGTGGCGACGACGAGACCGTCGACCTGAGGATTGCCGGACGGCGACAGATCCCCCTCGAGCAATGTCCCGCACGAACCACAATCCTCGGCGGATGGCCCACCGGTCGGCGTCGTCGAGTCGCTGGCCTCGGTCGGGACGGTCGGGTCGCTGGCGGCCGTCGGCTCGCTGTCGGACGCCTCGGTGCCGCCTGTGCCCTCCTCCGCGCCGGAGTTGGACGGCCCGCAGGCGGCGAGCAGAGCGAGGCTTGCGAGAAACGACGAGCGCCAGCGCGGGAAGTGCATCGCCGCAGTATGCCCTGGATCTGCACGCATCCGTGACGCAGGGATCAATAAATTAGAGTGGCGGCGCTATTTTCTCCGGGCCTGTCGAGCCCGCTCGCGCAACATGAACAGATACAGGCTCTCGACCTTGGCCCGCGCCCACGGGGTCTTGCGCAGGAACTTCAGGCTCGACTGCACGCTCGGGTCGTGCGTGAAGCAGCGCACCGCGACCTGCTGGCCGAGCTCCGGCCAGCCATAATGCGCGACCAGTTCGGTGACGATCGCCGCGAGCGTGACGCCGTGCAGCGGATCTTTCGCGTGTTCGTTCATCGCGCACGCCTCCCGCCCTGCGCGGTCGCTCGTCGGCGACGCAGCAAGGATCCCAGACCGAGCAGGCTCGCCAGCCCGGGTGCATCACCGCCACGACAGCCGCAGCCCCCGGTGTCCGCGGTCTCGCCCGGATCCGGCGCGTCCGTGCTCCCGGCGCTGCCATCGCCGGTGCTAGTCGGCGCCGACATCGTGTCACTCTCCTCGGTCTCATCTCCGGTGGTCGGCGTCGGCTCGTCCCCCGAGCTCCCCGTGTCTGTCCCCTCCCCGGTGCTGGCGGACGGCGAGGACACATGCACCGTGAACGCCTGCACGGCCTCTCCGAGGTCATTCTCGAGGGCGAGTTCGAACAGATAGTCGCCCGCGACCATCGGTGTGAATGTCAGCACACCACTGCCCGGGTCGACCGCGAGCCCGACCGGCCCCTCGCGCAGCGACCACCAGAACGGCGGATCTCCGGCGCCCGCAGGCACGTACTCGAGCGGCACCCCGGGCTCCCCGGTGGTCGGCGGCTGGGAGGTGATCGTCGGCGGCTCGTGCACGACCGGGTGCTCGACCCGCACCGCCTCGGCCTCATTAAAATCGTCCTGGAATTCGAAGAGCACGCCGCCCTCGAAGTAGACGAGCGGCCAGCGCGGCTCGTACGCGACGCTGCGCGCGGCGAAGTCGGGGCCGGGCTGCCATTCGGCGACGCGGTGCATATCCTCGCCATCCCACTGCGCCGCGACCACGCGACGGCTGGCCAGCACGTGCAACGGCACACGGCACGTCACGCCGAGGTCGGGAGGGATCGTCAGCACATTGGCGCCGTACGCGGTCGCCTGCATGGATTCACCCTGGTCCTGCCAGTCGTGCGGATAAAAGAAATGCGGGCACACGCGCGGCTCGAAGGCAGCGAGGTTGGCCCAGCCGAGCAGGAGCGAGCCGGACCCGACCCCCGCCGCCGGATAATCCCGCTGGTAGGCGTCGTGCACCGCGGCGTAGATCGCACCGCGTACGGGAGTCAGCGCCAGCCAGCGACCGATCTGCGCCCGGTAGCCGGGGTCGTTGACCCCGCCACCGCCGATGAAGTCGGAGAACGTCGAATCGTCGATGTACACGTGCTCAAGAAAAGTGGTGGCGATCTTGTCGAGGTCGGCCTCCGTGAATACGACCCCACGCCGCGCCGCCTGCACCGCGAATTCGACGTTGAGCGCCGCATGCGAGATGTCCTCGCCCGGCGCCTTGTAGGGGCCACCCCAGTAGTTCCACACCAGGCCACCGGACGGCGAGGCCGTCATCATCGCGCGCATGCGCTTGGCCAGCGCCATCGCCCGCTCGAGGTACGCGGCCTCTCCGGTGAGGTCGTGCAGGGCCAGCAGGGCCAGCCCCATCGCGTTGGATTGATTGAGCGGCTGGTCCTTGCCGGCAAACGCGAGGAAGGTCGCGTCGCCGCGAAACACATAATAACCGGCGTCGTTCCACTCGTCGTCGTGATAGGCGGCCGTGGCGATCGCGGCCTCCGCATATACGCCGGCCTTGGCCGCGAACGTCTCGCCGTCGTACGCGAGCGCGTCGCGGTGGCGCCACGTCGCCACGAACGCGGCGAGGTCGGCGATGGGATAGGCCAGCATGCCGGAGTGCACCGCGTAGCAGTACGGTTCCCCCCCATCCTGATACGAGGTATTGCGCCAGCACGCGCCCGAGACCCCGCGATAGTCGGCGACCCCGCGGGCGTCGTCGCGCTGGGCGAGCAGCGCGTCGATGTGCCGCGCCATGCGATCGACGTACATCGGATGCTCCGTGCTGCGCGCCATCGCCATCAGCGACCACAGCACATAGGACTCGCCCCAGGCCAGCTGCGCCGTCTCATTGTCGATACCCATGTACCAGTCACCGCCCTCGACGTTGTCGTAGGCGTCCTCGAAGGCCCAGCGCGGGCTGACGGCGAGCATGGCGGCGAGCGCGAGGGCGACGTGCATGGCGCGAGAATACCCCACCGCGGGCGCCTGCGACCACGGCGACGTCTGCCGCGCCGAGCGCCCGGTCGCGACCCGGCGAGGATCCCGTGCCGTTCGCCCGACTATCACGGCCCGGGCCGGCCCGAACTCCGCGTATACTCCCCGCCATCATGGCCAAAGCTGCCCCCCTCGTGCATGAGAGCGACTGGAAATCGCGGGCCGTCTGGTCCAACGATGGCTACTTCCGGCTCGAGACCGACGACATCGGCGATACCCCTGTCCGCCTGTTCGTCACCCAGAAGCTGCTCACCGAGGCCGAGCCGACCCTCTACCGGCAGATCCTCAATGCCACGCGCTTCCCCGGCGTGAAGCTCGTCGCGGTCACGCCCGACGTGCACTACGGCTACGGCGTGCCGGTCGGCTGCGTCATCCTCACCGACCGTGCCGAGGGATCCGTCGCCATGGGCCCGGTCGGCTTCGACATCGGCTGCGGCATGATGAGCGCGCGCAGCGATGTGGCTGCCGAGCTCGCCACCCCCGATCGCAAGCTCGAGTTCAACCGCGAGGTCATCAAGCGCGTCAGCCTCGGCGCCGGTGGCAAGAGCGTGAAGCTCGGCGCGCTGTCACCGACGGACTTCCAGGACCTCATCCGCGGCGGCGCCGAGCACTACGTCGAAAAGTACGGCGCCGCGTTCGACAGGAGCCGCGCCGAGCGCCACCGCATTCCGGTCGAGGACTCGTGGTCCGTGCCGTGGGGCGGCAAGGGCTCCCCGGAGCGCGGCCTCGATCAGCTCGGCTCGCTCGGCGGCGGCAACCACTTCATCGAGCTCCAGCGCTGCGAGGAGACCGGCACGCTGTTCGTGCAGGTGCACACCGGCTCACGCGGCTTCGGTCACGGCCTCGCCACCAACTACTTCGAGATGGCCAAGGCCGAGCACGCCGGCCTCGGCGGCGAGGTGACCGACATCGACCTCGGCTACTTCACGCCGCAATCGCGACACTTCAACGACTACCTCAACGCCGTCGCCGCGGGCGGCAACTTCGCGATCCTCAATCGCCTCGTCATTTTCGAGCAGATCGCAGACGCGTTTCGCAAGGTGTTCAAGGCCGACCTCGAGCTCATCTACGAGATCAGCCACAACCTCGTGCAGGCCGAGGACCACCCGGAGTTCGGCGCGGTATGGGTGCATCGAAAGGGCGCGACGCGTGCGTTCCCCGGCGGGCACCCTGCGCTCAAGGGCACGATCTGGCAAGATACCGGGCACCCGGTGCTCATCCCGGGATCGAACCGCGATTACAGCTACATCCTCATGCCGGAGGCCGGCGCGGCGAAGAGCGGGTTCTCCGTCAATCACGGCGCCGGCCGCCGAATGTCTCGCGGCGAGGCGCTCCGCCAGCTCGATCAGCAGAAGGTCAATGAGCAGTACCGCCGTGACGGCATCGTCGTGAACCTCAACGGCGATGTGCCGCTCGACGAATCGAACCACTGTTACAAGAGCTCGAAGGAGGTCATCGAGGCGGTGGTCGCCGCCGGCCTCGCACGCGTCCAGTACACGCTGTGGCCCCTCGCCTCGATCAAGGGCGATGAAAAGGGCGCGTCCCGGGCGGCCCGCAAGGCGACGAAGAGCAAGGAGCGCGAGCGCAACAAGGACCGTGACGCCTCGCGCCGCACCAAGGGACATTATTGATTCTTTTTTAAAAGGGCCGACGGACGCGTTTTCACTGCGCGCGCGCGGCGATCCGGATAGGATGCACCGCATGGCGACACAATACGGGGCCCTCGTGCACGGACGCCGCGTCGACACCGACGTCGCGTCCACCGTGGAGGCGCGTTCACTCGAGGGCAGCCGCGTCGTCGCGCTGATCGCCGTGCAAGGCGATCTCGCAGGTCCCTCGCTCGAGAGCGTCAAGGGCGCCTTCGCACGTGTCACGCAAGTGACCGAGGGCGCCGCCGTGAAGCTCGTTACCTCCGCACCGCCTCCGCCCTATGCTGCCGGCGTCGCGGTCGCCGCGGCGCGCATCGACTGACGTCGGCTCGCTGGCGACCGGCTGTTGCTTCGGCATCGCGTCGTCCTCCGGCTCACGGCCAGCGCTTTCGCGCCGAGCGACGCTGCGCCGCAGCGGCGCGCCGCACAGCGATCGAACTGCGGTATGGTCGCTCGCTGGGGGTGGACATGAAGCGGGGATGGACGGCGGGAATGATGTTCGTGGGTGCGATCTGCAGCTGCAGCGACGACGGGGCGCGGCCCGGGACTGACAGCGCCGGCACAGGCTCGGGCACGGGTCCAGGCCCGACGACGGCGACAACAGGCGGCACCATGGATCTGCCGACCACGAGCGGCGCAGCGACGGACGCCGGCACCGGTGGGCAGACCTCGGTCGGCACCGATGCCACGAGCGACCCGACGTCGACGAGCGTCGCGACCTCCGATGGCTCGAGCACCGGTGCCAGCGCTTGCGGCGAGTGCGACGAGCCGAACCAGGCCTGCGTCGCCGACCAGTGCGTGACCCTGTGCCAGGGCCAGGACCCCTCGCCCTGCGCGGCCGATCAGCAGTGCGACGTCATCACCGGCACGTGCAAGCCGGCCGGCTCCGAGTGCACCCTCGCGGGCGCCAGCACACCCTGCGGTGACCGCAACTGCGGTCCCGGCAGCGTCTGCGACGACCAGGGCACGTGCCTGCCGATCGCCCCCTGCGCGGGCGTCGTGTGCACTACCGAGGGCGCGTGCTGGGGCGCGGCGTGCCTGTGCGAGCGACCGATCGACTGCGCCGACCCCTCGCTCGAGGCGCTCAATGGGCCGTTCTCCGACAAGATCATCGGCCTCGACTTCGCCGACGACTGCACCGCCTGGATGGTGACCCTGCGCGACGGCGTCGACTATCTGCGCCGCATGCTGCCAAACGACGAGATGAGCGAGTGGACGGGCGTGTCCAACCTCGACCTCGGCGAGGTCAAGGTCCTGCGCAGCCTGACGGTCCCGCAGCTGAGCACGCTGCCGCCGCTGGCCGATCACTACACACCGCCGGTCCCGGTCGAGGGACTCGGCGAGGTCGCGGTCACCTATACGTGCATCGGCGGCTGCGACGGCGACAACCCGCAGGGCGTCGCCCGCCTCGTCGAGGAGGACCCGAACAACCCGCTGCCGCTCGTCATCGTCGCCACCGTCACCACCGGCCTCGGCCCGTTCGAGGAGCCAGTCGCCGACGCCGGCCCGCAGGGCCTCTCGTGGGGCGTCGACCGCGTGCTCTACGTCGGCAACAGCACCGCCAACGGCGAGTACAACCGCGCCGACCTCGAGGCCGGCACACAGGACGTCGTCACCACCTTTGCCGCGCGCGTGCACGCCTCGGCGCCGGTTAGCCCGGTGCACTTGCTCGTCGCGCTCGAGGGCGGCGCGTTGCGTCGCTACAACGTCGTCACTCAGATCTCGACGCCGGTCGCCGAGCTCGACGCGCACGCGACCTCGCTCAGCCACGACCCCTTCACCAACAAGGTCTACGCCGCGCTATCGACCCTCGAGGTCGTTGTCGTCGACCCCTTCACCGGCGAGATCGGCGACTTCGAGATGATGCCCGGCAAGGGCCGCGTCGCCGTCAGCCCGAGCGGAAAGCTGTACTTCATGCCGGCCGAGTACTTCGCGCCCGGCGACATCATTGCGTGGGACCTGCCGCTGTCGTTCTGAGGCCTCCGGGCGCAGCGTCGCGCCTCGCGGGCCCTGCATGTATTGATGTACCCTGCGACGGATGTTGCCGCCGCGGACAGACTGGGCCGAGACCATCCCCCCGAACGAGGAAGCGGAGCTGGTCCACCTCGCGGAGATCCTGCAAGGCATCCAGAGCAAGCAGGCGAAGAAGGCCGGCATCGGCCGCGCGCTGCACTACAAGGCGCACGCGGGCGTGCGCGCCGAGGTCCGCACCCGCGACGGCCTGCCGCCGGAATACGCTGTCGGCATCTTCGCCCGCGCGGACACGTATCCCGCATATGTGCGGTTCTCGAGCGCCGCCCTGAAGCTGCAACCCGACAAGCTCGGCGACGTCCGCGGCTTCGCGCTGAAGATCGTCGGCGTGCCCGGCAAGAAGCTGATCCCCGGGATGGAGTACGCCAAAACGCAGGACTTCCTGCTGATCAAGACCCCGGTGACCCCGTTTCGCAGCGCCACTGAGTTCGTGCGCACGATCCAGGTCGTCGACAACCCGCTGATGCTGCTCCCGACCATGTTTCGCATCGGTGCCGGCCGCGTGCTGACGATCGTCCGCACCGCGACACGATCGGTGAAGCAGCCGATGAGCAGCCTGGCGACGCCGTCGTTCTACAGCGCGCTGCCGATGCGCTGGGGCGAGCACGCCGGCCGCGTGAGGTTGACGCCGGTCTCGCCGGTCGACGATCGCACCCACGGCGACAACAATGCACACCCGCTGCGCGGCGACCTCACCGCCCGCCTGCGGGCCGAACCGATCGCGTTCACGCTATCGGTGCAGCTGTACGTCGACCCCGAGCGCACACCGATCGAGGACGGCTCGGTCGACTGGTCCGAGACCGACAGCCCGTACGTGGAGATCGCCGACGTCGTCTTGCCGCAGCAGGACATCACCGACGAGCGCGGCGGGCGTCTCGACGCCTACGTCGAGCAGCTGTCGTTCGACCCATGGCACGCTCCGGTCGAGTTTCGTCCGCTCGGCAACCTGATGCGGGCCCGCAACCACGCCTACCGGCTCAGTGTCATCGCCCGCAAGGCCGCGCCCGAGCCCGACGGCAGCGAGAGCGTGTGAACCACCGGAGCATCGGGTAAACTCGGCCGATGCGCCTGCAACTTCTGCTCGCCGCCGCCACCGCTGCCGTCCTCACCACCGCATGTGGCTACCGGGTCGACGATTGTGATCAACCGTCGCAGGGCTTCACCCTCGCGGAAGATCTCGACGAGCAGACCATCGATCGCCTCGTACAGCAAAACGACGTGATCGATCGCCTCGACCTCGAATGCGGAGTCGTCTGCGAATCCATCTACCTCGACCAAAACCCCCGCGGCGGCGCCCAATCCGTCGGGGCCTGCGAGCTCACGATCGACGGCGAGTTCACCGGCGACCCCGAGGCGATCGTCGGCTCGCTGTACTGCGAAGGCCGCGGGATCCCACAGTTTTGCTTCGACGCCTGAGCCCACGGGCCCACTCCTGTTGCGCGAGCGCGCGCCGCCCCCGTATAAGCGGAACATGGGCGCCAGCTTCCCGTACCTGATCGAGATCGTCGAGGAGAGCACCACCGGCCTCGGCAACATCACGCGCCGCCGCATGTTCGGCTGCGACACACTTTTTAATAGAGATCAGATCTTCGTCCTGTTCTGGAAGGACGGCCGGATCGGCGTCCGCCTGCCTGATCCTGCCGACTATGAAGAGCTGCTCGCGCTGCCGGGCAGCGAGCCGTGGCAGGTCGGCGAGAAGACGACGATGTCGCACTGGGTGCTGGTCCCCGAAGATTTTCACGATGATGTCTCGGCCCTGACCCCGTGGATCCGTCGCGCCCACGCGCTCGCGTCGACCGCGAAGACCACGAAGATCGCCAAGCCCGCCGCCGCGAAGAAGACCGCGAAGACCACGAAGACCACGAAGCCCGCTCGCGCTTGAGGCATCTTCGGCAGGCAAGTCCTCGTTCCCGACCCCGCGCGATCGTGTTACCCGAAGGGCTCATGGCTCTCTCTCGCCTTGCCGTGTCGATCGCCGCGAGCCTGCTCGTGGCAGCCTGTGCGCCCGCCTCGACCATGTCTACCCCTTCGACGCCATCCGCTCCAAAACCCCCCGGGATCGTCCAGGTCGGCGCCCCCGTGCTGCGTGGCCGCGCCGCCGAGGTTCCCCCCGAACAGATCGTCAGCGACGAGATCCAGCGGTTGATCGCGCGGATGATCACCGCGATGCGCGAGGCCCCCGGGGTCGGCCTCGCGGCCCCGCAGCTCGGCGTGCCGCTGCGTGTGCTCGTGCTCGAGGATCGTCCCGAGCTGATGGCGAAGCTCGGCCCGGAGGAGCTCCACGAGCGCGAGCGCGTCGAGGTCCCGCTTCGTGTGTTCATCAACCCCGTGCTGCGACCGATCGGCAGCGAGACGCGCACCTTCTTCGAGGGTTGCCTCAGCGTGCAGGGCTACACCGGGCTGGTCGAGCGCAGCGCGGAGGTCGAGGTCCGCGGGCTCGACCAGCGCGGCCAGCCGCACACCATGCAGGTGCGCGGCTGGCCCGCGCGCATCCTGCAACACGAGGTCGACCACCTCGACGGCACGCTCTACATCGACCGCATGCTGACACGATCGTTCTCGACGATCGACCAGACAAAGGCGCTGTACGGCGGCCTGCCGATCGCCGAGATCCGGCGCCGCCTCGGTCTGTGAACCTGCTCCGACGGCCCAGGAGCAGCCATGGGCGACACTTTCGCGGGGTATCATGGCGAGCGACATGGCCGGCAGCATAACCCACGCGGTCCCGGCTCGTACGAGCCGGGCCTACGACGATTCGTCGATGGGAGCCACGGCCCGCTCTCAGTACCGCACCTCCTCGACGCGCGAGCCGAACGTGATCTCGGGCGCGCTGCACACCCCGATCTTGCCCATCTCGGCGCGAAAGTCCTCGGACGCGAACAGCGAGCGGGCCTTCTCGGCGTCGGTCACACCGAGCACCGTGACGATCACGTGGTTGGGGTCGCCGAGCTCGTGGTGCACGTGATGCCCCTGCGCACCGGTCTCGCGGGCGAACGCCCGAACGAGGGCATCGAAGCCGGGCTTGAAGCTGGCGAAGTCCGTCACCTTGTGCTTGACGATGATGTCTGTGGCCATGAAATGCTCTCCGGGCGCCCCCTTGTTTCGGACGCCCCGGCAAGCCTGTCCGCCCTGCGGACGCCGACCAGTCCTGTTCGCAGGGCCGGCGCGAAAACGCCGACGCAGCCGGGCCTGGACGCGGCTCCGGGCCCAAACAGCGGCATCGGGCAGCGCGGCTCGGGAGCCCGGTCACAAAAACGCGCAGGTCGCGGCA
>Ga0136638_10000163_pt1 | contig 12884 bp, 9 predicted proteins | sample AntDrymUQ8582206_2_FD_104671 | JGI IMG/M metagenome (GOLD analysis project Ga0136638, IMG submission 104671) | Polar desert sand microbial communities from Dry Valleys, Antarctica - metaG UQ858 (22.06) | ecosystem: Environmental > Terrestrial > Soil > Desert | place: Antarctica: Dry Valley...
GGACGCGCACCGCGCACACGCTCGATCAACCCATAAGAAATGCCGCTGCCGCCGTGCGCAGCAAGCCCGGCAGGCTTGTCGACCGCCATCACATGCTCGTCCTCAAACAGAATCGGCGGCATGGCAGCACCCGAAAAAGCGAAGGTGCGTGTAGGCGCCTGCTCCGCGATCCGCAGCGGCGGGATTCGCACCTGGTCCCCCGCCGCGAGGCGGTAGTCGGCCGATGCCCGACCTTTGTTTACCCTTACCTCGCCTTGCCGCACGATGCGGTAAACGTGGCTTTTGGGCACCCCCTTGGCGATGCGGATCAGATAATTGTCGAGCCGCTGGCCCTCAGACTCGGGCCCGATCGTTCGATACGACGCGCGGTATGAGGCAAGGTCAGCGGCGCCCGCATCCGGCTCCGACTCGTTTAACCCTGATTTTCCAGTTTTACGTGCGATGCCCATCTTGCCTATACTCGCGCGGTGGGACATCTAGAAGAAACCTTCCGATAACCCCCGCACACGGAAATTGTAGCTGCGCTCATTGCGCACAGGCGCCGGCCGACGCTCAGCGTCCACGGCATGTCGAGGTGGGTTCACCTCTTGAATTCGCAGTCGCTGCTTTGTCTTGTTGATGATGGCGGCGGCTGCACCCGGTCCGGCGCTGTGCCGGATCTGCTGAAACGAGTCGTTCGGACCAGAACAAAGAGACCAGGCCTCCGGAACAGTGCTCCATGCGATCCGCCCCCCACGTTGACAAGTTCAAGCCGCGCCTTGCTGGCGCCGGCCGGTGGGTAACCGCGCGTCGTTTAATTATGCACACTGCACAAGCTGCCCGCCCGCGCATTTGCGACGCCGGCGGCCTGCGTTTCCAGACCTGAAACTCTAGTTTCGCGTTCGCTTCGTTTCGGCACAACAACAGCGCCAGGATGAACTCCGAAGGCGCAGGGAGTGCTGATGAAACGCATGTTATTCAATGCCACGCACGCAGAAGAGTTGCGCGTGGCAATCGTCGACGGCCAGCGGCTGGTCGACATCGATATCGAATCTGCCGGACGCGAACAGCGCAAGTCGAACATCTACAAGGCTGTCATCACGCGCGTCGAACCCAGCCTGGAAGCGTGCTTCGTTGACTATGGCGAGGAACGCCACGGCTTTCTGCCCTTCAAAGAGGTCTCCAAGACTTACTTCCGCGACGGCGTCGACGTGCGTACCGCGCGCATTCAGGATGCGTTGAAAGAGGGCCAGGAACTCGTCGTTCAGATCGAGAAGGAGGAGCGCGGCAACAAAGGCGCGGCGCTGACGACGTTTGTCTCGCTGGCGGGGCGTTACCTGGTGCTGATGCCGAACAACCCGCGCGGTGGTGGGGTATCGCGCCGCATAGAGGGCGAAGACCGGCAGGAGTTGCGCGAGACGATGGACCAACTCGATCTGCCATCGGGCATGTCTATCATTGCGCGCACCGCGGGTATTGGCCGCACGGTGGAAGAGCTGCAGTGGGACTTGAACTACCTGATGAAGCTTTGGCGTGCGATCGAAGGCGCAGGCCATGCGCAGTTCGAACTGCCCGTGACGGGCGCGGACGGCACCAAGACGAACACGTATGTGGACAGCGTCAACGGACCCGACGGCCAGCGACTGAAGCGCGCCAATCCTGCCCCGTTTTTGATCGTCGAAGAATCAAATCTGGTGATTCGCGCAATTCGCGACTATTTCCATCCGGAGATTGGCGAGATCCTGGTCGACACTGACGACATCTACGAACAGGCGCGGCAGTTCATGGCGCACGTGATGCCAGACAACCTGCAGCGCGTGAAGCGATATCAGGACGACGTGCCGCTGTTCTCGCGCTTTCAGATCGAGCATCAGATCGAGACCGCATATTCGCGCCAGGTGCCGCTGCCTTCCGGTGGCTCGATCGTGGTCGATCACACCGAAGCGCTGGTGTCGGTCGACGTCAACTCCGCACGCTCCACCAAGGGTTCGGACATCGAAGAAACCGCGATGCGAACCAATATGGAAGCGGCTGACGAAGTGGCGCGGCAGTTGCGCCTGCGCGACCTCGGCGGGCTGATTGTCATCGACTTCATCGACATGGAGGATTTGAAAAATCAGCGCCAGGTAGAAACCCGTTTGAAGGATGCGCTGCATTACGACCGTGCCCGCGTGCAGATGGGCAAGATCTCGCGCTTCGGGTTAATGGAGCTGTCGCGCCAGCGGATCCGTCCCGCGTTGAATGAAGGCAGTCATGTGACGTGCCCACGCTGCAACGGTGTCGGCGTGATACGCGACACCGAGAGCTCTGCGCTGCACATCCTGCGCATCCTGCAGGAAGAAGCCATGAAGGAAGGCACCGCGGCAGTTCATGCGCAGGTGCCGGTCGAGGTTGCCAGCTACCTGCTGAATGAAAAGCGCACCGACATTGCAAAGATTGAAGCGCGCCTGCGACTATCGGTCGTGCTGATCCCGAACAAGTTCATCGAGACACCGCACTATCACATCGAGCGTTTGCGGCATGACGATGCACGGCTCGAAGCGCCCAAGGCGAGCTTTGAGCGCGCGGCCGAACTCGCGCCGAGCACCGACACGCCTTATCTAGGTGGCAAAGCTGACGATGAGCGCGCCCGTACGCGGCAGGAAGCGGTAGTCAAGGGCATCGTGCCCGAAACGCCCGCGCCGGTACCGGTACCGGTACAAATCGTCACTGCGGTTCCGGTTGCGGCGGCGTCGAACACCATAAGTCTGTGGGACCGCATCGTTGCATTCTTCACCGGCAGCGATGTGTCAGAGCCCGCGCCGATCGTTGTGCCCGCTGCGCCGGTGCGGGAGAAATCCACTCGGAACGAACATCGTCCGTCTGAACACCGGCGCGGCGGCCGCAGCAATGGCGACGGCCGCCGTGATGGTCGGCGTGATGGTCGGCGTGACGGCAAGACGAGTGAACCGCGCGAAGGCAAGCGAGATGGTGACGGGCGTAACGGTGAGGTCGATTCGAAACGCCGTGGTGAGCCGCGCACCGCAACCGGGGTGTCGAAGACTGATAACAAGAGACGTTCCGAGCGCGCGCCGGAGGAAGTGCGTGCGGTGGACGAATCGGGCGACAAGCGCAGGTCGCGCAATCGGCCGGAAAGAGACAGGCCGGTCGTTGCTGAGCCAGCCGAGCGCGTCACGATGCCTGAGGACATCGGTCCTTCGCCGTCAGTGGTGTCTGCCGACACCATGATTACCTCGGATGCAGTTGTGCCCGATACAGGAGGCGCTGAAGGACAGAAAGAACAGCGCGGTCGCAGACGGCGCCGGCGTGGCCGCGGTACTCGCAACGAGACTGGCGGCGGCGACTCGGGGTCTGTTGCAACTTCAACCACTAACGGCGCCGACCACACTGAGATAAGCGATGCAGACGATCCCGATGACGCACAGCCGGTGGAACAAGCGTTGCTAAGTCATTTGCAACATCAACCGTCTCTAATGGCGGCTACCGATGGGCAGGCTGCAGAAATGTCGTTTCCTGCGACCGATGCACCGGCGGAAAAGGTCGTCGTGACCAACATCACCGCCGTGCGCATGCCGCCGCTGGTCACTGCGCCGATGATCATTTGTCTGCCGGTGGTGCAACCGGCGCCGCTGCCGATCGATGAACTGGAATCCGTTCTTGAAAGCGCGGGCCTGATGCTGGTACAAACCGCGAGCGAGAAACATGCCGATGCGCAGGCGAAAATGGCGGCACAGTCAACGCCGAAACGCGCAGCGCGCGAACGGCCGGCGCTGCCACCGCTTGAGGAGGCGCCTCTGGTGCAAATCGAAACCCAAGGCGGCAAGCAAGATCGCGCGAATGCTTAGACAGCGTTACCAGTAACCCAACAGCCCGCAGCCGGTCACGACACCCACTTACGGCGTCCGCCGGCTCAGCACATCGTGACAGGCAGCGATTGCCGAATGCCTCAACCGGTAACATCACCTGCATGACAGGTCGTGTCATTCCACTGATCGATGCTCGCACTACGCTGCTGCCACCGCGCATGCCGGTCGAACTGCTTGCTCACGGCGAAGTCGCGGACCGGCTCGGTCGTCCGCTTCGCGACCTGCGCATCTCGGTCACCGACCGTTGCAACTTCAGATGCACGTATTGCATGCCGAAGGAAGTGTTTGATTCGAACTACCGTTTCATGCGACACGCCGACTTGCTCACGTTTGAGGAAATTGCACAGCTGACCCGTTCGTTCGTGCGTCACGGCGTTGAAAAGATCAGATTAACCGGCGGCGAGCCGTTGCTGCGCAAGGATTTGCACAAGTTGATTGCAATGCTGGCGCCGATAAAGACTCACGACGGTGTCGAACTCGACATAGCGCTCACGACCAATGGCTCTGTGCTCGCGCGCAAGGCTGCGCAACTGGCGGCAGCGGGATTGAAGCGGATTACCGTTTCGCTCGACGCACTCGACGACACGATATTCCGGCGCATGAACGACGTCGATTTTCCGGTGCGCGACGTTCTCTCCGGCATCGACGCAGCGGCCGCTGCAGGCCTGTCGCCGATCAAGATCAACATGGTCGTCAAACGCGGCGTGAACGAGCACGAGGTCGTCCCTATGGCGCGCCATTTCCGGGGCAGCGGCCACATAGTGCGATTCATCGAATACATGGACGTCGGCACGTCGAACGGTTGGCGCATGGATGAGGTGGTGCCTTCGGCAGAAGTGGTGCAACGTATCGCCGCCGAGTTTGCCCTCGAACCAATCGGCGCCAACTATGCCGGTGAAGTCGCTGAGCGCTGGCGCTATCGCGATGGGCAGGGCGAGATCGGCGTCATCTCCAGTGTGTCGCACGCATTCTGTCGTGATTGCACGCGCGCGAGGCTGTCGACCGAGGGCAAGCTTTATCTTTGTCTGTTTGCTAACCACGGTCACGACTTGCGCGCGCTGCTGCGCGGCAATGGTCAACCAGCGTTGTCCGCGGATCGACAGATCGACTCCGCCATCGCCCACATATGGAGCGACCGCGCAGACCGGTACTCGGAGCTGCGCAGCGAAGCGACCGTGACGACGCCGAAAGTCGAGATGTCGTACATCGGCGGCTGAGCGCACGCACCAACAGAATGCCCGACATCACCGGCCTGATCCTTGCCGGAGGACGCGGTGAGCGAATGGGCGGTGCCGACAAAGGCTGGGTCGTGCACGACGGCATACCACTGATCGTCCGCGTAATCGAGCGCTTCGCGCCGCAGGTTGGGCCGCTGTTGATTTCGGCCAATCGAAACCTGGAACGCTACGCAGCGCTCGGCACGGTCGTGCAGGACGAAGCGCACGCAGAGCAGTATGCAGGGCCGCTGATCGGCGTGCTGAGCGGATTGCGGCGCGCGCGCACCGAATGGGTAGCAATCGTGCCGTGTGATGCGCCGGCATTACCAATCGACTTGGTGCAGCGCCTGGCGAGCGCGACACGCGCGGCGTCCGCCGTTGCGGGGTGTGCCCGCGTATGCGAACAGCTGCAGCCGGTATTTGCGCTGGTGAATACCAGCGCGGTCGAACCGCTTGCCTCGCTAATCGCGCGCGGCGAGCGCGCGCTGCATCGTTGGCTCGAATCGCTCGACGTGGTGACGGTGGACTTCGACGACGCCCGTGCCTTTGCCAACATCAATACGTTGTCGATTACCGTCAAAAGCGCGCGCAATCCTGATTGACTGCATCGTGTGCGCAATCAAAACCGCTTCATCAATCGCAACATCCTCGCCACATGAGGCCGGTACGGCGGCAGGAACAGTTTCATCGCGTTAAAGCGCGACTGGCGAAACACCGGGGTCAGCTTGCTGAACGTATCGAATCCCCAACGGCCGTGATAATGACCCATGCCCGACGGGCCGACGCCGCCAAACGGCAGATCCTCCTGCGCGACGTGCATCAAAGTTTCGTTGAAGCACACGCCGCCGGCGTGCGTGTTTTTCAAAGCTGATTCCGCGCGCCGAGCGTCGTTGTCGAACCAGTACATCGCAAGCGGGCGCGGCTGCGCGTTGACGAACGCGATCGCTTCCTTTACTTCGTCGTACGGAATCACGGGCAGCAGCGGGCCGAAGATTTCGTCTCGCATCACGTCGAGCGTCAGCGACGGGTTGACCAAAAGGGCCGGTGCGAGCCGATGCTTGCCGTCGTTGCGATCGGCGCCATTGAACAACGGCACGATCGTCGCGCCCGCCGCGCGTGCCTGCTCGACGTAGCCGGTGAGCCGTCGATAATGGCGCGTGTTGACGATGCTGCAATAGTCCGAATCGTCGAGACCCGCTGGATACATGGTTCGCGCCTGCCGCTTCGCTGATTCGACAAAGGTCTGCACTTGCGGGCGCGGCACCAAGACGTAATCGGGCGCGATGCACGTCTGGCCGGCGTTCAATAGTTTGCCGGCGAGGACGCGCTGCACCGCTTGATCGATTTGATAGCCAGGCGCGACCACGGTCGGCGACTTACCACCTAACTCCAGCGTGACTGGTGTCAGATTATGTGACGCTGCGCCCATTACCTTGCGCCCGACGCTCGTCGAACCCGTAAACAGAAGATGATCAAATGGCATTGCAGAAAATAATGCGGCAACCTCCGAGCCGCCGGTAATCACCGCGATTTCATTTGACCGAAACCTCGCAGCGATGAGTCGCTGAAAGAGATCGGAAAACGCCGGTGTGAACTCCGACATCTTCACCATGGCGCGGTTGCCCGCGGCGATCGACGCTACCAGCGGGCTGACGGCGAGGAACAATGGGTAATTCCACGGAACGATGATTCCCACCACACCGAGTGGACGCGGAACGACGTGCGCACGCGCCGGCAGAAACCACTTCGACACGCCGGCGCTGCGCGGTTTCATCCAGCGTCTGCCGTGCTTGATTGCGCTGCGAATTTCAGAGAGGCTCGGAAATATCTCTGCGATCTGCGTTTCGATGCGCGGGCGGCCGCCAAAGTCGGCGTCGATCGCACCTTCAATTGCCGACTCGTTATCGGCGATCAGATCGCGCAGCCGCTCGAGGCGACCGTGCCGCTCGCTCCACTCTGCAAACGGAGCAGCGTCGTAAGCAGCGCGCTGAATTTCAAAGACGGCGTGCTGCTCGCTCGGCATGTCAGAAGCATTCATGCCTGTTAGCTTACCTCCGGGATGCGGCTGCGAAGCCGAGGTGTGATCCAATCGCCGTTGGTTGAGAATTCGCGAAACGCGCCCGTGAAGAAACTCCACTGGCCTGCCAGTGCGCGCTTTAGATTGCTGGATTGTTTTCCTCCGGGCGCTGGCTAAGCGATGGCAAATAATCAGCCCTCGCTGCGCGGCGAGCGGGTGTTATTGCGTCCGTGGCGCGACAATGACGCCGATGCTTTCGCCGCGATGAATGCAGACACGCGCGTGATGGAATTTTTTCCGGCGCCGCTTTCGCGCGAGGAATCCGATGCAATGCTGCTGCGCGCGCGGGCGCTGATCGAAGAGCGCGGCTGGGGCTGGTGGTGCGTCGACATCGACGGCGAGTCCGCGGGATTCACCGGCTTGAGCGTGCCGCCGTACGCCACGCCGTTCACACCGTGCGTGGAAGTGGGCTGGAGGATGAGGCCGCAATTCTGGGGGTGCGGGTACGCAAGCGAGGCAGCGCGACTCGCGCTTGACTACGGATTCGATCAATTGAAGCTGCCGGAAATCGTATCGTTCACGACCGCTGGCAATCAGCCGTCGCGTCGCGTCATGGGGCGCATCGGCATGCAGCGCGACTTGGATGGTGACTTCGATCATCCGCGGATTCCCGAAGGACACCCGCTACGGCGCCACGTGTTGTATCGAATCAGCCGGCCGTGCTGACGCTCAGGCAATCTCTTCGTACAGCGGCAGCGTCAGAAATTCCGCAAAGTCGTCCTGCGTGCTCATCTTTTCGAAGATGCGCGCCGCGTGATCGTAAGTGGGCGACTCTGGCCCGACCGCTGCCTTGATTTTTTTGAGCTCTTCAGGGATCAGCGCGCGCAACATTTCAGCCGTCACCTTGCGGCCGTCCTCGAGCACGCCCTTGGGCGAGCGAATCCATTGCCAGACCTGCGAACGGCTGATTTCAGCAGTAGCGGCGTCTTCCATCAAATTATGAATCGGCACGCAGCCGTTGCCGGCCAGCCATGAGCCGAGATAATGGATGCCGACATTGACATTCATCCGCAACCCGGCTTCGGTGATCGGAGTCTCTGGTGCAAAGTTCAGCAGATCACCCGCGCCCACCTTCACGTCGTCTCGTTTCTTGTCAATCTGATTCGGGCGATCGCCCAGAACTTTTACGAACTGCTCCATTGCAATCGGCACCAACCCCGGATGTGCAACCCAGCCGCCGTCGTAGCCGTCGACGGCGTCGCGCTGCTTGTCGGTGCGGACACCGGCCATCGCGGTTTCGTTTTTTTCAGGATCGTTCTTGATCGGTATCAGCGCGCTCATGCCGCCGATCGCCGGCGCATTGCGCTTGTGGCAGGTGGCAAGCAGTAGCAGCGCATACGCGCGCATGAACGGTGCCGTCATCGTCACGCTGGCGCGATCGGCGAGCACAAAGTTTTTATCCACCTTGAACTTCTTGATACAAGAGAAAATGTAATCCCAGCGGCCGGCGTTCAACCCCGCCGAATGCTGCCGCAGCTCGTACAAAATTTCGTCCATCTCGAAGGCGGCCAATATCGTCTCGATCAGTACCGTGGCCTTGATCGTGCCCATCGGAACGCCGAGTTCCTTTTGAGTAGCAACGAAGATGTCATTCCATAGCCGCGCCTCGAGATGCGATTCCATCTTCGGCAAATAAAAATACGGGCCGCTGCCGCGCGCGAGCAATTCCTTGGCGTTGTGAAACATGTAAAGCGCAAAGTCGAAGATGCCGCCTGATACTCGTTGACCATCGACCAGCACGTGCTTTTCATCCAGGTGCCAGCCGCGCGGACGCACGATGATGACGGCGACTTTCTCGTTCAGCGCATACGACTTGCCGCCCTGCTGCAGCGAAATGTCGCGGCGAACCGCCTCCATCAAATTGATCTGACCGGTGACCTGGTTGTCCCAGTTGGGCGCGTTGCTGTCTTCGAAATCCGTCATGTACGAATCGGCGCCGGAGTTCAGCGCGTTGATCACCATCTTGCGCTCAACCGGACCAGTGATTTCAACCCGTCGCCGCTGCAAATCCGCCGGCAGTGGTGCGATCGTCCAATGGCCCTTGCGCACTTGCGCAGTGTCGGCCAGGAAATCAGGGCGCTCGCCGGCGTCGAGCCGCTTTGCACGCGCCGCGCGCGACGCCAGCAACTGCTGCCGCCGCGGTTCGAATTCACGATGCAGCTTTGCCACCAGCGCCAGCGCTTCGGTGGTCAAAATCTGCTCGTACCCGGAGTGCATCGGGGCGTTGATTGAAACACCATGGCTTTGCGTCATGCTGAAAACTCCCTGCCCTGCTGACCTTCCTGCTTGACGAATTCCCGCATCACGAAGTCAGCTGCATCCGCCAGGCTCGCGCCGGTACCGTTGAGTTTTACGCCGAGACGTTCGAGTGGAGCATCGGTTCGATTGACCCAGAAGCTCGAGTACCCGTACCACGCAGCTCCGCACGCATCCCAACAATTGCTCGACACGAACGCGATTTGGTGCGCCTGCAATTTCAGCGCCCGCGGCCCGAGAGCGTAGACCGTGGGCGACGTTTTGAACGCGCGCACCTGATCGGCGGATAACACCAGATCGATGTACCGATGCAGGCCGGAGGTCACGAGCGCTGTCTCGAGCATCTCCGAGTCGCCGTTGGAAAGGACGCCGAGCCGCACCCCGGCATCGTGCAATCGCGCCAGCGCGGGCGCAACGTCCGAAAAAGGGGCGAGGCGCTTGTACTCATCGAGCAACCGCACGATGTCCTCCGGTGCAGCTTCGATTTTCAAAGCCTGCAGCGAATACTCGAGAGCGTCACGCGTGACCTCGGAGAAACTCGCATAGCGGCTCGACAGAGTGCGCAACCGTGAATACTCGATCTGCTTTTCGCGCCATAGTCGAGCCAGTCGTTCTCCGTGGCCAACAAACAATTCTTCGGCGCGGCGGGTCACTGAATAAACGTCCAGCAGCGTTCCAAACACGTCGAACAGCGCGGCGGTATTAGCGGGCATAGGCCTCTAGTTTAAGAGGTCTTTGCCCGGTTTCGCTCAGGCGGCCCGCTGATCAACCTTTCGATCGAAAAACTGCTCGTCCTCGGTCGACCCTTTTAACGCCGAGACCGAAGACTCGCGCTCTATGGTCGTCGTCACTGCGTCAAAGTAGCCAGTGCCGACCTCGCGCTGATGCTTGACCGCTGTGAAGCCTTTGTCGGCGGCTGCGAACTCAGCCTGCTGCAGTTCCACGAACGCGCTCATTTGATTGCGGGCGTAACCGTACGCCAGATGGAACATCGAGTAGTTGAGCGAGTGGAAACCAGCCAGCGTGATGAACTGAAACTTGTAGCCCATCGCGCCGAGTTCTTTCTGAAAACGCGCGATCGTCGCATCGTCCAGATTCTGTTTCCAGTTGAACGACGGCGAGCAGTTATATGCCAGCATCTTGCCGGGGAAGCGTTTGTGGATGGCCTCGGCGAACGACCTTGCGTAGGCAAGATCGGGTTTGCCGGTTTCGCACCACACGAGGTCTGCGTACGGCGCATAAGCAAGCCCGCGCGACACTGCCTGCTGCAAGCCCGGAGTAGTGCGATAAAAGCCTTCGATCGTGCGTTCCCCGGTCAGATGAGGTGCGTCGTTTTCATCGACATCCGAGGTAACAAGATCCGCGGCATCAGCATCGGTGCGCGCGATCAGAAGGGTCGGAACACCGCACACGTCTGCCGCCAGCCGTGCCGCGATCAGCTTGGCTACAGCCTCACGCGTCGGTACCAGTACCTTGCCGCCCATGTGGCCGCATTTCTTCACCGATGCGAGTTGATCTTCGAAGTGCACGCCGGCCGCGCCCGCTTCGATCATCGACTTCATCAGCTCGAATGCATTGAGGACGCCGCCGAACCCCGCTTCGGCATCAGCAACGATCGGTGCGAAATAGTCGATGGAGCTTGCGTCCCCCGAGTTCTTACCCTCCATCCACTGAATCTGATCCGCGCGCGCAAACGTGTTGTTGATGCGGCGAACCACCGCCGGCACCGAATTGACCGGATAAAGGGACTGATCGGGATACATTTCCCCGGCGAGGTTTGCATCCCCCGCAACCTGCCAGCCGGAAAGGTAAATCGCCTTTAGCCCGGCTTTGACCTGCTGCATGGCCTGGTTGCCGGTCAGCGCACCCAGCGCGTTCACAAACGGCTCGCCATTGAGCAGGCGCCAAAGTTTTTCGGAGCCGCGTCTGGCGAGCGTGTGTTCGATCTGCAGCGAGCCGCGCAGGCGCACCACTTCTTCGGCGCCGTAGCCACGCTTGATTCCTTTCCAGCGCGCGCTCTCGTTCCACTCTTTTTGCAGTCGTTGTGCGTCGAGTTCGCGTGCGGTCATATTTCCGTCCCCCAGCCCGACGTTGCCGGGCAATTGTTGGTGAATAAGCAGGACGGAAATCGTACGACCATTTTTGCAGCGCAGCAGCCACGCTGGCTCATATAAGACTTATTATTTTCTTTTGAAAAACAATTGGCTAGCTATCGCATTCCGCGATACGAAATAACGTTTGACGTGATGGGCTGCAGGTTGCCGCATAGCAATAACCTGTTTTCCGGATGGTGAAACGACGTTTGAAAAAATGAAACGTCGCGATGACATGAACTGCCGCACCACCACGCGCGCTCGAATTAGATGCAGGTGCCCAAGCATTTCGGGCAAATCCCGATGCACCACTTCTGCCACATTCACGTTATCGATTGATGCGCATGCAACAGGGCCTGCGCGCTAACCACCGCAAAACATCATGAACGTTCTCGGCATCCAGCTAAACGCCCCCTCGCTGATGGGCCTCTTAAGAATGCTCGGCTTCACACTGGCGGCGATTGCCATCGTGGAAATGGCTGATTCACTAAACGCTGGCGTGTGGGCCAATGAAGGCTCACTGTCTTTTATCGTCGGCGGATTCTCCGGATTTTTGTTGAACGAGTCCGGCGCTGATTTTTCCAAACACGGCTGGCGCGCGTTTGCCCTTCTTATGGCATGCGCGATTTTTGTCTTCGCAGCGTTTAGCCTGGCACTGTAAGCAACGCTTCGAGTTCTACGCCGCAACAGTGCGCGTGCGGGCGACTGTTCCGACACGCATGGCAGTCATCAAAGCCGCAATTTGCAGCGCAGCGACAGCAGCCAGCGCCAGCTGAAACTGCCCGGCATCGAGCAGTTGGCCAAACACCAGCGGCGACATCGCAAGCCCGATATCAAGACCCGAATAAACGAAGCCGTAGATGCGGCCGAACGAGGTCTTGCCAAATTGACTGGTGGCCGCGCGCCGCACCAGCAGGTCGCGATTGGGCCCGGACACCCCGACGCCGAAACCCATCAACACCATTACCAGAAATACGAGCGATGGCCCGAGCTGTCCCGACGCTAGCAATATCGCCATCAGCGCGCTGAAGCTCAACGCGATCGCGATCACGCGTTCATTGCGCTCGTTGCGAGACGCGACAAAGCCTCCGGTGATTGTTCCGACCGCGCTTCCCAATAAATAAGCGGTCAGACTTCCGGTCGCGGCAACCAGCGACATACCGTAGACGTTGCCCAGAATTGCCGGCGCGTAGTTCTGCAAAATTCCAAACGCCGCGGTTGCAAAAAAGAAAAATGCAAAACACAGCCACACCGGGCCCGAACGCAGAAAACTCAACTGATGCGCTTTCGCGCTGCTGGTACCCGCGGTCGCAGCAACGTCGGCATGGCTCGGCGCAACCAACTCGGCGGCGGCGTTGGCGAGGATCGAGCGCCGCAGCAGAAGGATCGACAACAC
>Ga0136638_10000165_pt1 | contig 12842 bp, 10 predicted proteins | sample AntDrymUQ8582206_2_FD_104671 | JGI IMG/M metagenome (GOLD analysis project Ga0136638, IMG submission 104671) | Polar desert sand microbial communities from Dry Valleys, Antarctica - metaG UQ858 (22.06) | ecosystem: Environmental > Terrestrial > Soil > Desert | place: Antarctica: Dry Valley...
ATCGTAGACCATTCGCGAAATTTTAGGAAATATTTTCCAATCATCTGCAAATCCTCTGTTGTCAGCAAATACTACTAATATGTAGCGCACCTTCCCGTCAGGACTTTCGATAATTGCCGCATCTTGACGGCTATCCGAAGTCCACCCAACTTTTGAAAAAACATAGCTATCTTGAGGTAAGGATTCTGCAAAGAAGCCTCGAATAGAGTTGTATTCCTTTTTTTCCCATACATCTGGGTTTAAATCTCTCCTTAATAAGTTTTTTATTTTGACGCTGTATTCTTTTGAAACCGCTTGGCCACTATCAATTTCGTATAAAAGCCTAGCCGCATCAAAACTGGTTAAGTAGTTTCTAATCGGGACTCTAGCATTACCCCGAATTTGTAAATCTCTACCCTTGTCGGGGTTTTGGAGCTTTAAGTAAGGGATGGGAAAGTTTTTTTGACTGACATTAATATTTCTATATCCAGCCATTTCAAAAAAACGATTCACCCAGAGGCGCTTATCGATCCAATTTTTTAACTCTTCCGGTGTTAATTCTGTACCTGACTCTGTAGCAGTTATCGTATCGACAATACGGCTTGCCGGATTATTATCTGAATCTTGGATTGTTTTATAAATCTCTGTTTCAGAGATTGTCCCTTCAGGGAGAATACCTACGTTGTACTGTCCGTACAGTGCTACTATCCAGAAAAGCTTAGCTACACTAGCCGGAAAAATCGGCTGGTTATCTGAATGAGAACCATAGCCGTAGTAGTTAGTATTGCTTAAGTTGACAAGATTTATCGATAAATTATTCGTTGATAATCCTTGAGATTGGATCGTATTCAAAACATCATCAACAATTTTTTGTAGTTGCCAGTCAGGCTTAAAAGGGGGAGGATTTTTAACATTATAACCGATTTCCTTTCTTACGGCAGGATCTGAATTAGAAGCGGATGGATATTTACCTGTGTCTGCTGGGGCGATCGCAATTGATGCTGGATCTTGCAGTCCGATATTAAGTTTATACGACTGCTTATCCATAGAGGAAGTTACTATCAGGGTATAATTTCCTGTATCTGGTAAAGTGTATTGAGAAGTACCAAGCAATACTAGCTGCTCCTTATTTGGCATTAATAAGGCTGTTTTGCTGGTTGTTTCTAGCATTATATTCTGCCCTGCAATTCCATTAAATTGATAGCAAGTATTTTCACCATATTTTATCTCTGTTTCGATAGTTTGGGGATTCGATTGAGTCAAGCTAAGTTGATTAGTGATGTTACATGAAACTGGATTCGCTGAGTTACTTTTCGTCAAAAAAGAAAACATAACTCCTATCAAAAATGCTGGGATGACAATATAATAAAGGTTGGACGTGAATGGAATGACCCGAGAAAGGTTTTTAATTGGACTATTTTTGTTTTGCATCACTCAGCCACTCTGTAATCATAGATTTTCCAAGAACTGTTTTCCAAGGAAAAGAAATAGATATAATCCTTGGTTGACGAGCCTGATTGTTTGGGGTCAATTCCCTTCGGCCCGTAGAGAGTCCGTTCTTCATAAATCTGAACTTTTATCGCTGGCTGACTTCCTGAATTATCAAAAGATAAAACTTGACTTATACGAGAGTTTCTGTAGTCGTAGCGGGAATTATTGTTGTTCAGCCAATCAATTGAACCTCCGGGTTTAGTGATATCTGCGTACAGCGGCCCTGTAGTGTAATTTGCCACTAACTGGCGATCGAAAGGAGGGGAAAATATGCGGCTTTTTGAATTCAACCAATTGCTAATTAGTTGAGTAGCTTGTTCTTGAGTTAAGCCGCTACTGCTGGTATTAGATGGAGGTAAATTCACGGGAGTGCTAGAAGTTGTCTGGGGGCTAGGAGAGACGAGATTTGGAGATGCTTGCACAGTGCCTAGACTTATTTCCAAGTCAAAGCTTGTGCTTCCTTTCGGCGCGGCAACTTGAATAATGTATTTTCCAGATTTCGGCAAATCTGTATTGCTCAAAAGAGTAAGATCCTGTGTAAAAATCCAAATACATATATCATTTTTAGTTTTGTAGCTGAGTTTGTCTCCTGACTTAGCTTCAAAGGTATAACCTAAAGATTTACCTCCATTAAGTTGACCTGATTCTTTAGTAATTCCAGAAGTATTCAGGGAAATAGCTTTGACATTTTTGGGATCTAAAGTGCTGGAAGGTTTTTCGGGGCAGGTGTTATCAGCCAATACTAAATTACTGTTAGAATTGGAGCCAGCAGCATTGCATCCGCTAATTATTATTAATACTAGATACAGCCAAATATTTTTCATTTTTTTAGGATTTGTAAGAGTGCTCTTCAGTTAAAACAGGATGGTTTTAAGGCTTATTTTGAATTGTTGTCGGAGATGCTATGCTTGCACCGCTAGTTTCAGAATTTAAAATATCCCTAAACTCTATCGCTCTTTGCTTGCTAGTAAATGCAGCTACTTGAACTGCTCTCGTTCGGCTATCTTTTCTTTTTTTCGATAAGGCATCGTTGCAAAAACGCGATCGCGCTAGCTGTAAATTTGCTTCGCTATCGGGCAAATAAACAGGATAAAAATCAACTGGATAATCATTAGGGTTTACAGGTAAAGGATCGCCGCAACTAGACATGGGGAACTTGTAGTTAGCAATTTGTTCTGATGAAGGCTTAGAAACACTTGATGAAGCGTTCGCTGAGCTATTAGTCGCCCGTGAAGGTGTCGTTACAGTTGCTGAGGAACTAGGAGGACTCGTGGGTGATGGCGAAACAACATCTAAACCCATCGCTATATCGAAAGTAGTAGACCCTTGAGGTGCTGATACTTGAATTGTGTATTTCCCACTGTTGGGTAAAAATCCACTATTTAAGAGCTGGTTATCAGGCGTAAAAACCCAGATACAAATAGCATTAGTCGTATGATAATTTAGCTTTTGACCAGCCTTACCTTCAAAGGTATAACCCACTGATTTACTTTGATTTGCGATTTTTGATTCTGTTAGCATTTGATTTTTTAGAACAATTGATTTGACATCGCTAGGATCTAATGAATTTTCTGGCTTGGCGGGACAATTGTTTGAAATAGGCTCTACTTTTGGTCCCGAAATTTGAGAGTTAGCCGTACATCCATAGAGCATTAAAAGAGTCAGACAAAAGTAGAGTTTTTTCATAAAATTTAGGCACTTTTTTACTTGACTTCAATTCCGGCTAAGCAGTAAAGGTTATTGATTCCTAAGCTTGAGCCTCTCGCTTCAAATATTCGGCCCACAGCCAGAATGGTAAAACACCGCCGACAGCTATCACAACTAAGACAGCTAGCAGCATAGTCATGCGGGTATTCAAGGGGAGCGATCGCCCAAAAACAGTAATCGTATAAGACGCTGGTACTGATTTAACCGATTGGACAACCACCTGAACGTCATGCTTAGAACCGCGTTCAGCATTCGGTTGGTTATAGCTGATTTGATACTCGCCCAAAAGCGCGTTCAAAAATAACTTAAGTTTGTCGGTAACAGTCTGAGAGTCAGGCGAAAATTCAGCTATGCCGCCTGTCGCCTTGGCAATTGCTGCTAAACTTTCTTGGTCTACAAAATCGTCCTCTGGAACTTTGCGATCGCCTTTCCCGACATCGGAAATTTTAGCTGCCCTCCCTAAATTATACTTCTTGCCTAACTCCGCCGGTGTTAAACCGTAGCCCAAAGTATGAATAGTGATTTGATCGTTCTTTTTTAACAGCGATAACAGGCTATTAAAATCCTTGTCTCGATTAGCCTTATTGTGATATCCGTCCGATAAAACAATAATCGATAATCTAGGCTGAGGTTCATTGGAATCTTTTGGCACATAAAAACCAGGATTAGATGATGGATCAGCTAAAAAACGGACGGCCTTACTGAGAGGTTCATAAATGTTAGTAGAAGCACAGGCTATTTCTTTGGGTAGGTAGTCATTCAGGTAGCTAGCCAGTTTGTAATCACCGGCTGACATAAAATTATTAAGCTTGTCAGGTGTGACTGGAAAGCCTTTTTCGCAACTAGGGCCGCCGTCCCCAAAGGGAATAATTGATACTTGCGGCTTCGGACAAGCAACGGTTGAATTTTTAGGGCAGCGATTGGCTAACTCGGTAGTGAATTGTTTAATAGCATCGATAGAACCTGCTTTTCTCGTTGTTCCTCGGCTGTCTTTATTGTTCATGCTGCCACTAAAGTCGAGCAGGACGATAATCCAAGCGGGAGGCGGTACAGCCTCTTCGGGACTTTTCCAATCTTTGCTGCGAAACTCCAGCGGTTTATTGTCCACTATTAAGTTAAAGTCTGTCTCCTGTAAACCTAGGACAGGGCGATCGTTACCATCTTTAGCTTTAATTCTGACAGTCACGCGCTCATTTTCCAGAACAGGAGTGCCAATTATTTCGGCACTTTTTACTTGACCGAAACCGGGACTGCTGAAGGAAAGAGCTAACAGTGCAGACAAGCTAAGCCTGCGGGTCAAGGAAGCGATTGTAGTATACAAATCGGTATAATTTTTCTTCATCGGGTCTGTCCTGTTGGAGGGGGTAAAAAGTCAAGATATTGTTGTGTTTGAGAGAAATTGGATTAGAGGAACTTAGGCGATCGCCATTTACTTCGATAGTGTTGTAGAACTTAGGATTAGGTTTGAGAATAGCTTCGCGAACCTTCACTTCTAAGTCTGCTGCGTGCAGGGGTAGTCCCGGAATTCTGATATTTGCCCTGTCAGCAGAACCGATTTTAATTGTGCCTGTAGCAGGAAGTTGAATAGATAAGCCTTCTTCAATTTGTTCAGACTCGCTATCGCTAACAAATTTGAGTTTTGCCTCCTTTTTATTAATCGTTGGATATTCAGACTTCGACCCAATTGCATCGTAGTAAACATCCCCTGTGTATTCAAAGCCAGAACCTGCTCTCAAAGCAGCCATGTAGCTGGGAGAAGTCGAGATGCTGAACACGAAGCCGAGTAACATTCCCAGAATTGAAAAGCCGATCGGGTCTTCAATACCTTTAAGTGCTTCTGGGAATTCTCCGATGACTTGCCGCAGGATTTCAAAAATGAGTGCAGCGGCGAGACTGGCGCCAATACTGGCGATCGTGCTTGTCTGGAATCGCTGCCAGAAACGCTTGGAATCTCCGGCTTCGATGCTGTGCCACCGCCAACTTACCCCCTCAGCAATCCCTGTGGAAGTGCCGATTAGCAGCCAACTGACTATCCTGAGAATTCGCGTGTCAAAGCGAACTTGGGGCAGCAATACAATTTGGGAGATGCCGCCTGCAATTAACCCGGCTAATATCCCCAAAGCGGCGGCAATGGCGATCGGAAATAAAGCTATGCGCCAGCACAATTTAGGTCTAGTTGGGGTACTGACGAAAATTTCAGTAAAGACCATTCCAACGGCCAGGGATACAGCGATGCAGGGAAACAAAACAAGTTCGGGAAACGGCTTCAATAACCCTAAGTCAGTGAGGAACACTTGACCGAGGTTCCAGCCAATTAAGGCTGATGTAATGCCAGCTAGGATGTAAAAGTAGCTTCTCATCATATTTAACCTCTCCCTCCCGGTGGGGTATTAAAATTTTGTGGTGGTGGGTTGCTCAGCTTTTTCTTTAGATATTTTCTTAACTCTTGAACCGTAGATTTTTCTGATAACATATATCCTGCGGGCAAAGTTTTTTCAGGATTCTTACTTTGATATTGATATATCGCATTAATCCATTCTTTTTTTGTGGTTTCTTTTGCTTTCCCCCCTTTGATAGCATCTGTATAATCAAGATTGATATCTTGAAAAAGCAACTTAAGTTCTGAGATGATTTGTTGTTTATCTAATCCCTCTTGTACAAGTTCATTGACCACCTCTTTATTCATCACTCGACTGGTTTCAGCAAACTTTTTCAAGGCCTCTTCCTCTATATATTGCGGTATTGGATCGACTATATTAGTCGTCCTGTCTTTTGGTGATTGAGTAGCCGTCTGAGCCGGGAAACTATCTCCTTTAGAATTATCTGATGTAGTAGTGGATTGATTTGTTTCCAGGGAATAAGGTGTTTTTTCAAACAAAGCTTTTCCTCCTAATAAACCGACCATAAATGTCAACAGTATCAGCGGAACTACAATTACAAGTGGCACAAAAATACCTCCTAATTCCATTAACAAAAATAACAACGATTCCGGGAAACTTACTTGCTTTTTGAGGGTCAATCCATAAACATTAGAATTTCGACCTCCATTCGAGACTTCAGCAAAAATTCTTTTGGGTACTTCGCCATAGCCTATTTGATAGAAAAATGCTGCTATTTTGGGAGACTCTAATTTATCAAACAATTCAGCCAACGCCTGATATTGTGTTTGATGCGGATAATACCTGTCTTGCCAATAAACTTTGACATCATTTGCTAACTTTTCCCATTTTTCATGGTGAATTATTTTGCTGTGTAAATTGGGTAATTGCCTCACTTTAGGATTCATCAAGCTTAAATCATGGTCAATATCTAGAACCACTTGCTGAGAATAAATATGTTTCCACAATCCAGAGGGGAAACTCAATAACCAAACAACATTCTCTAACAACTCTGGTTGCTCAATCAATCTAGGAATAATCAGCTTGACCCCTTGAGTTATTTTGAGGGTAAAATTCTGTGCATTTCCTGCGATTCCGCTGATTGAGCTTTTTATTTCAGATTGAAAAGTCTCAGAAACTTGATAATGATCCTCCTGTTTTCCCCGCTTCTGCATCCAAGAGAGGAACTCTGGTAATGTCTCTGGAAGGACGATCGCCCTTAGCGTCAACAGGCGCACCATCTGAGGGCTGTAAATTCCCTGAGAGCGAGCTTGAGCAGCCCCTTGCGCGTTAAAAATTACTTCCCAATCGCTATCCTGAACTTGGTTCAGCGCTGTTTCAATTGCTTGCACTTGCTCCAGCTTGACGTTTTCCCGGCTAATCAAACCCTTAATTGCCGATTTAATCTCGTACTCCCCGGTAATCGGGGCAGTATATTGAGGCGTACTGGCGATCGCCCTGTGCAACAATTGCTCAGCTTTTTCACTAGCAGGCTGAATCACCAAAAAACTTCTGGGTTGCTCCAAGGCTTCCGCCTGAAACGCCCAAGCAACAGGTTGACCGTTTTCTATCGCTTTTTCCGTTGCCATTTGATTGACAATAAAGGCTGTACAGGGCTGTACAGAAGGAATAACGATCGGCGCTTCATTTTTCAGTAAATACTGAAGTTCATTTTTGAGGGGAACTACCAGTGGATTGCCCACCTGATATTCATTCGGCTGGCCCACAACTTTCGTTTCAAAGGGGTTGAAAACAGGTATCTTCTCCCCTTGCGGCTGAGAATATATCCAAGCCAAAATCTTCCACAGGTTGCCGGCCCCTTCGCACAGAAAATAACGGTACATAGAAGCGCTCCGGCCGCGATCGTCTCCGCCTTTAGTGACGACAGCGATTACTGACCAATCTTGGTCGCCACCCCGCACTTCGCGACCAATGATTGCAGGATTATCTCTAGATGCACCCTCAGAAACGGCGAATTCTCGATTTGAGATCGCGCTTTCGACATTGGCGGGAATGGAATCGAGGGTTTTGTTTATGTACTGCCCAGTAAATCCGCGCGACACCCACCCGCCGTCGGAAGTCCTTTCTGCTTGAATACCAGTGCTAAATTCGTGAATTTTAACGGTTGCTGAATTCATCTTTTTAGTCCTTATCTAATTCTTTATGCCGTTCGCCTGTGCAAAGCCAATAAATTGGAGCAACTAAGCCAAATGGCCGCCAGCGTTTCGGGTCTTTAATCACAGAAGTCGTGCCGTCGCGATCGCGCTTGAGCATTTTTGAATTTTGTTCTGGATACTTGCTCCCCAACATCCCAAAAGCAGAAGTAGTAAAGTAATCTACTTGACCGCCTCCCATTTGTTCCCACCCTTGCAATTTCCTACAAGTTTGAGGAAAACGAGCTTGCGCTAATTCTCTCGGATTGTGCCGATTCACCCACAATTCCGACTGTTCGCACTTCGTCATTACAAAGGCTATGCGCCGCTGGTTGCTGCTAATATCAGTGCGATCTAGAGCCATTAAAAACTTATCCATACCGTTAGCATACTCAGAATCTTTGCGGTTAGTCATGCCATCTGCGAGAAACATAATCCCCGTTGCTCTCACGCAATCTTCTAGATAATCGACTAACTGCGAATCTCCGGTTTTGTGGAGGAGGTCGCTAAAAAATTCACCCGAATAGTCTTTGCAGCTTATGTTTAACTTGACAAGCTGTGATTGCAAGGTTACTTTTGGCGTTTTCCAGGTAAATTCCCCTTTAAGAACAATACTTAATGTGTAATCTTGGACACGTTCAATACTTCCATTCAGCTTCGTTGATTCAAGCTCTAGCCCTTGCTCTAAGATACTTCGAGCATTAGCAACCAGTTCGTTAGCATCATCGTTAATAGGTGTGACAGTCTGAACAGGACTAGAAGCATTGGCATTGGGCCAATAAGCTAGCGATGCCATGTAAGCAGTTTTGCCAGAAGCGCGATCGCCAATTACCCGGACTTCAGCGCTGCGATCGAGGGGTTCGGAATTGCTAGAACTTTGTTTTTTCTTTTGATTTAACCAATCGAACATTTACTTAACCTTTCCCTGTAATTTAGTAGTTTGACCCAGCCAATAAAGAGGCTCAATGATGTTATAAGGTTGCCAGCGGGGGGCTTCTCTCAACACTGAAGCTTTGCCTAATTTCCCCTGTTCATCTATGCGATTTGGTCTGGGGTCAGTGCGACGCAATACACCAAAGGTAGAAATTGCATAAAATCGGAGATTCTGCGGTGGAATTCGACCATCGCGCAAAGTTTTTGTTGTTCTAGGAAGATGCAATCTAAATAAGTCTGTTTCTGGATCGAGCCTTCCCGGCCAAAGTTCCCCCCTTTCGCACTTACTCATTGCCACTGCTAGCCGTAAGTCATTGGTGCGATCGTGAGAGTCCATTAACTCTATAAATCGGCTCATTACTTGGCTATAAAAAGTGTCTGCTGCTTGATCCCATGCTGTCATTAGGATTAAACATCCTACTATATCTTTCCTTAAACATTCATCAATGAACTCTTCACAAACTGAATCAGACTGATTTCGATCTGCTATTTTTTCAAATATCTCCCCAGGATAATCTCTAACGTTGAGATAAAATGACTCTGGTTTCTTAAACCAAGAGTTTTGACTCTCAATTTTAAAAGAATACAAGGGTAAATCATCAACCGTTTTAATCATGCCTCCTATTTTATTCGGCTCGAAAGAAGCTCCTTGACAAATAATATTTTCGGCCTTGTCTGCAATCTCCCTTGAATCATCACCCAGAGGTTGAATATTAAATTTTTGCGAATTTCTGCTTGTTCGCATCTTATAGGCTAAAGCTGCCAGGTAGGTTGTTTTGCCTGAAGCTCTCGGTCCAATAACGCAAATGTTGCCCATAATTTCTCCTCCTTTAGTTGTTAGATAAATAACTGCCTAGATAAATCCAAGGCAATTCTAATAAAGCTCGATTATGAATGCTAGTAATGAAGCAGCGAATTGAGAGTCCCGATACACTTTTATTGATTTGATCGATTTGAGGTTTAATCGGTTTGAAATATCCTTGAAACATATAGTCATTTCGTTGCTGCCAGTTCATCTTGGAACGATGAGGAATATATTCAAGTCGCGATGCTTCTTTGTCAATGTCACAAAAAAGATCGGCTTTGTTCAAACACATTACTAAATGCCTCGTTTGAGGACACTGGTGACGAAAAAAATCTACCCAGCGATTAAATCGGTTGCACCATTGCTCCTCTGTAATAAACTCCTCTGGATCGACCCCGGGGTTGAGAATTTCTCGATAAGGTGGAACAATTAGTAAAATTCCTTGACTTTGCAAAATTTTTTCTAAAAATTTATTCCACTGATCCGGATTGGCTGATTGCCAACTACTTCGCCATATCTCCCCCGGCGTATCTTGCCAGTCTAAACTAATTGGCTTTCTGCCTGTAGGAATCTCCACCTCTATTTGTAAGATTGTTTCATGAATTGCTTTTCTTGAATCGGTTTGGTTAGTTCTTCCCAAGGAGTCATTATAAAAATTAGATTTGAGAATTTCGTAATCAGGGTAAGTAACTTTGACATAGCTACTCTTTGGGTTAGCTAATTCTAATACCAGAGAAGTTTTGCCTGTTTCCCGATCGCCAATATAAATCACCCCCATAGTTATCACCTCCTACTGTGCTGAATAATCTGTTAAAAAAGGTTTAGTTGTTGGCGTATGCGAAGTATTCATCCGCACGATCGCACTTTGTCCACTTGGCAGTGCAGCCAAAGGCCGATTGCTAATCTCCCAAACTCCCAAAACAGGAACTCGTTCGTAGTTGATACTTCTTTGATGGAAGGGACTGGGGCCAACCCCCCCTTGAGCTACAGTCATACTCATCACCTGCCTTTGATATTCACCTAACGGTTTACTCAGCCACTCTGCTGTTTTGTGACTCACTCCTTGTAAAAAGATTTGCGTTCGACAGTTGTTGAGTGCTGGCAGAGTTTTTTCTGGAAATTGGTCTATTGATTGGCACATCAAAAAAATGCTTGCTTTCGCCTGGCGGCCAATTGCCGTTAGTTCTTCATAGTTAATATTTTCCAATCTAGGAGCTTCATCGCAGATGATATAAGTCGGAGTCCAGCTATGACTGGGATTTTTTAGCCGGCGGTACATCACATTCATCACATAGGTAATCATCACCGCTGCCAAAGCAGAGCCAAATTTTCCGTCGGCTAGCGATTGACCAACTACTAAAGCGATCCGAGAAGTACCATTCAAAGCTTTTAATAGAAAAATTCCGCTGGCACCGTCGCAAATTTTTCTCACTCCTGGGTCTTTGAAAGGACTGAGTTTATTTTGCAAAAAGCTAATATCTAGCCCAAATCTGCTATCGGGAAGAGTTAGATAAGAATAAAGGTCTGAACCCCACTGAGAATTAGCTTGGGGTAAATTATCTAACAAACCTTGCACGGCATCTCTGTCCATAACAAGAGCAGATAAATCGCTTGGGTCAAGTTTGATTAAATTTTGCCGCCTCGCTTCTACAACAACTCCTAAAATGGCACTCAGCCACAGGATGTCCCGCTTCCAAAAACAAGCATTCGGGTCTGTGTCGTTAACGTTGCCGTAGAGTGCTTCGGCGATCGCCCTAATTTCTTTCTCAGTCCCAAATTTTTCCAACTCCTCCAAAAAGTTCCAAACAACTAAGTTTTTAGTCCCGCTCAAGTCCCAACAAACTAACTTTGACCCCGCACTGCGAGCCATCCCCGAAAGGCGATCGCCCAAAAAACCCGCAGCATCAATGCAAACCAGATGACCCTTAAACATCAAATTCCCAGCAGACTTCAACAGCAGTTCCGTTTTACCTGAACCCGGTGCCCCCGCAATCAAAACGTGTTGATGTAAAGACTCACTAGGAATCCAAACGTCAGTTGTCAATCTAGCTTGGCTGCGCCTAAAGCTTACATAATTTCCTAGCCAAAAATCACCATTTTTACCATCACCATGCGCCAAGTTTTTTACTTCTTTGCTACTGGCTGTTTGCGAATAATCAAAAAGCTCTTGATATCTCACAGAAGGTTTGAGAGACTCCCCCGGGCCAATAATTAGAAGAGCTTTACTATTGGCAGCAGCACCGACGGACTTGAAACTTTCATGAAATATCCAGCCGAACATTTTGAAAATTTGTCTGGCTAAAAACCCTAAAACTTTCAGGTAAAGTTGGATTATAAACCAAAAAAAACCAAAAAGAAATTGCTCCATTTTATGTTCCTTTACCGAGGTAGGGCGATCGGACTAGATAGATGCAGATGGTGGCTGGGCTGTTGGAGTTGACCGCGATGTTTGAGGAACGCTTTGTTTGAGACTGGCAAGTTTTTGTTGATTCGGGGTTTGCTGTGTTTGCTGTTGTTGAGTGGGGGTTTGTGCCTTCAAGTCAGCTAACTTTTGCTTGAGTTCCGCCATCGTTTTGCTGCTTGTTGTTGTCTGCCCCTGAGTTGAAGTTTGTTGAGTTTTTGGTTGACTCTCTCTTTTGCCAACTTCTGCTATTCGTTGCTCTTTATTTTGATTAATTTGCTCTTCAAAACTCAGATCTTTTGGTTTTGGTTTTTGTGGGATTTTTTCCATGAATATCATTCCTTTTGTCAAACTAGAATTTGAGGGCGCGATCGCCACGAACAGACAGTCCAAGACGCAAGATCGCCACATACAGGGGGAATCAAGCCGATCGCCCACCGCTTGACTGACTGTTTTTTAGACCATACTTAACTTATAGCACACAAACATACATTAACATAACATACAATAAAATAAACCAACAGGACATAAGTCAGTCAACCAAAAAGCTTTGTGAACTTCTGGTTATGCTGGAGTCAGTAGGGACAGTGCATCGGAAGCAAAAATAAAACTATGGATTTTGAAGAAACCCTAAAACTCGTGGATGCAGCCGTTTTTGCCCAAACGGACAGACACCTCAGCGACCCGGAACTAACGATTTTGCGGGGGGCGTGTCTGGGGATGACTTACGAGCAAATGGCCGAGGACTCTCAATATAAGGTGAATTACCTGATGCGAGACATTGGCCCTAAGTTCTGGAAGTTGCTTTCAGAGGCCTTTGGAGAGGAAGTGAGCAAAGCCAATTTGCGGGCCGCACTGGGGCGACAGTTGCGATCGCCCTCGTTACAAGCCCCACAACAAGTGCAGCTACCTCAAGCACCACGTCTGTCTGAATCTGCGATCGTTTCTGCTGAAAGTGCGATTCCTCTTGAACACCCGCTGGTGAATTGGGGTGA
>Ga0136638_10000166_pt1 | contig 12832 bp, 8 predicted proteins | sample AntDrymUQ8582206_2_FD_104671 | JGI IMG/M metagenome (GOLD analysis project Ga0136638, IMG submission 104671) | Polar desert sand microbial communities from Dry Valleys, Antarctica - metaG UQ858 (22.06) | ecosystem: Environmental > Terrestrial > Soil > Desert | place: Antarctica: Dry Valley...
CCTTTTGAAGATATTATCACCCAAGAAAAACTCGCTCATGAGGGTAAAAATCGCCCAAAAGATATCCGTCGTCATGCCGAAGAGTGGGTGAAAAACCATCAAGCGCTGGTTGATGGTTGGCTAGAAGAAGCAAGAATTGCACCGAAAAGCTTCTAAATAATTTTAACCGACGCCAACTTCCGGTTAAACGGTTGCTGACTTGGTATTTGTAATTCGTCATCGCGCCTGTTGTAACTAACCTGAGCTTCTAGTTGGGGACTTAATTGACCAATTTAGATAATTGACAAAAGCAACTAATTGTGTATTTTGTGGCTTACAGCAATATAACTTTACACAAACATACCAACTTTGGATCATTGTTATATCGATGATGGTTGCACACATGTTTAAGATGATAAATCTGAACAGACTGGTCGATGTTGATCGAATTGAGCATCGATACCAGCCCATTCAGCAATTGTGACTGAAACCAAGGTGTATGTTTGCTGGGGAGTTTTTAATTGTGCAAAGTCATCGTGTGGGTCAAGGAGAAATTCTCCCAAATTATTCCAGTATACGGCCTTTGAATCACCTGCTGAAAGTTCATTAAATTTAGCCGCTCTAATGTTTATGTTTTCCTCGCTGCCAGAAGCTAGAGTTTCTCTAAAAGCGGATGCTGGATTGATTGTTCCAGCATATAAACTCTTAACGGCTTTCTCGGAGGCACGAACTTCTTCCAAATACTCACGAGTTGTCTTTTCTATGTGAGAAGCACCAATAAAATAGCCTTCAACACCATCTTCACCCCTCCCGAAACGGGCTACTCTCTCTGAGGATTCCCAAAAATTTTTCACAATCTGGGCGCATAGGTCAGGCGGTAAGAATCTGCGAATTTTGTATGCTGCCAAATTTCCTTTAAGCACTTCAAATACACTGGCAGCATCGATGAATTCATCTGTTTCATGTACTCGAAACCTTTCTTCCAAGAGTAGAAGTTCCGGTTATCCGACTTGTTATTTTTCTCACGGGCTACACCTTTAAGAAACTGGGGAGATTGATTCAGATTCGCTCGTTGAGTCTGGCAGTGAGTTCTTTTGAGCTGTGGTGGAACAGTGAAGTAGTACCCGTTGGCGGTCAAGGAATCCGAGGATAGCGGGTACGGGACTGATTATGCGCTCTTCCTGGTACAGTTTGTGACTTTGTTTGTCACGCACTTTAGGCATAGAACTCCAGTGCGCTCCGTAACTCCAGCGATGTTCCTGATGATAGCCATCATTGAAAGTGAGTAGATTGTAGAGCCACCCGTAGTAGCTTACGGAATCTGCGCTTCTGTTGTTGGGCATCGCACCGTAGTGTTCGTAGTAATTTTGCACGTTAACCAGCGTTAGGGCCAGGTAAAAGCTTGGCAAGTAGCACGTCAAAGTCCAGTTCCAGGAAATGCCAAGGAAAAGACACAATCCCAGGAAATGGGCTATCCGATCTAAGCGCACTTGGCGTAGCTCGCCTGCACGTTTATTGGAAGATATTGAAACCAGCGCCAGCAGATCGTCTTCACTGTCGCCGACGCGCCATAACCTTAACGCTGACAGCAATTCACGTCCTAGGTTTAGCAGCGACGAGAGCGCACCCAAGAATGCGTAGCGGAAGAGGGTGGCGTGTTCGCCACCCGCTCCATGTTGGAAGGTCGAACTCAAGTCGTTTGTCTTCCCATTTATTCCCTTCGGATCGTTGTTGTAACGGTGATGGTTGCGTACATGCTTAAGATGATAAACCTGGACAGACTGACCGATATCGATCGAATTGAGCATTGATACCAGCCCATTCAGCAGTTGTGACCTAAACCAAGGTTTGTGTGTAAATAGGTGTGAAACAACAACAATGTTGTACACCATCATAAAAATTAGGAGAGCAAAATTTCCGAGCTTTCCGAAGATCGAGCAAGCCTCCCAGTTTTCTGCTAATATCAGCATCGTGACAAATTGTATGATGCTAAATGTTAGCAATATGGAGTCCAACCAAGTATATCTCCAGATACTCATAACACAACCTCTTCATATGAGAAGTAGGACTCCAAAGTCCCCCGACGGCGCACATCCAGAGTGGCGCAGTGGAACGAGCCACCAAAGCTGTTAAAGTTGCGAAAGTTGCATGGGATAGGCGTGAAGCCCCACTTTTTCAGAGCTGCGATCATTGGCTCGTCCTGACGCTCTACAACGACACGCTTCTCATCAAGCATGAGAATGTTCATGTTGATCCACTTGCTTGTCATGTAGAGCGTGTGATCGCGGGGTATGATGGGCTTGGGTGCGTAGAACACGTCCCAGTCCTTGAATATCTTGGGCACATCGATCACGCGCTCGGGGTTGATGAGCAGCTTACCCGGTGCCATAGGGACTAAAGTAGCATCAATGTGCATGGGGTGGAGATCGTTAAACTCGAAAACGTGAATTCGGTATTTATCTCCTAAGTGACGGCGCAGCCACTCGATACCGAAATCATTCGTGACGTGGCTCTTCTGTGCGAATATATCCCGACCGCAGCGAATAAAATCGGCAGCATCAAAAGTGGGTTCAAACTCATTGATAACGAGGCGAACTGACTCATTATGCTTGGTATCCGTCCACTTGTTATCATACTGTTCGTCTTTTAGTTCTGGCTTGGGACCTGCACTCCACCTTGCGCCTTCTTTGAAATACTCCTTGAGTAGGGGCCTGTAGCCAAAGGTTTCACAGTAGCGTGAACGCCAAGCCAAAGGACACTCAATGATCTCAGTGCCAATTACAAGCAACACGTCTCGCGGCATGGCGTTATAAAGTCCTGTGCTTGTCCAGCCTGACACACCGAAAGGTTGAAGTTGATTCACTACCTCAGGTCGTCGAACTTTCACGCCTTCTCCTTTGAGGATGTGTACAAACTCTTCGAGGTCCTTATTCGCCGCTGCGATCCGCTCGGATGGAAAAGGCTTACCAGCATTCTTACGGAAGAGTTCGTGCTGATCGTTAGGTAGACAAGGTTCCAATGCTATGTGCCAGGGAGGAAAGGTTGCGCCGTCTACGATGCCGACGATCACTTCTTCTAGTGTATCCCACTCAGTATGAGAGCTGATAGGACTGTAAGTAGATTTAGTTGGCTTAACTGATCCGATTTTTTCAAAACTTTGGTCAACTTTGGTCATGACTATTGCTTAATGGAATCGCAGGTAATAGTGTCTGTAGCTTGCAAAGCCACCCAATCTTTAGTATAGGTAAACTGCTGCTCTACATTCTTTTTCGGAGATGTCTAAATACATAAAAATAGTAGTGATAACCTCACACATATCGACAGAGCGGTGGCGACAACTCGGTTTCGACAAATATACTGCAATTGCTCCTATGGATGGAGTGGTTTGAGTTCAGCCACAGATACTGAAAACTTTTTACCAACAAAATTGCCTGTATAACTAGCGAAATAGGCTATCGATCTCACTTCATCAATTTCTGAGGAGTTGTCTGCTGCATGATCTGTACTTACTCCAAATAGGCACGCAGTTGTGTCGCCAATGCCTGTACGTGTGGATGAGCCATCATGGTCATGTGATTCCCCGGAACAACATGAATGGACACAGCACTAGAAAACTCGTTCCAGCCTAATGCCGGCTCTTTTAGCATCTGTGTCAGTTCCTCAGTATCACCCTCTTTTACATCAACTTCGCGGGCACGGAAAAGGGCAATTCGAGGAAGTTGTACCTGATAAGGCAAATAAACACGATGAGCTTGATTGTTAGCTTTGTAAACTTGCACTTGTCCTCTCACTGACGTTATTCCTGTATCAGGAGGTAATAAGTTGACCTGTATCAACTGTTCTTTGAGATAGTGCAATTGCTCCACAGCAGTAAGGGAAGCGAGAGTTTCTTTGGATACCTCCAAGTTTTTAGAGAACATATATTCAATGAAGCTGGCTAAATCAGTTAGACAGACCGCATCATCTTCATCAACACTTACCGACTTGTTACCAACAATTGGCGCAACAGCGTCGATAATCGCAAGTAGAGCTACTTCATGCCCCTGTTGAAGGAACTGAGTCGCCATCTCAAAAGCAACTACACCTCCAAACGAATGCCCACCCAGCAGGTAGGGACCTTTTTGCTGAACGGTCTGTATTGCTTTAATATAGTAGGCGGCTATGTCTTCCACTCGATTAAAAGGCTCTGATTCCCCATCAAGACCTAGTGCTTGGAGACCGTAGAACGGTTGGTTTAATCCAAGATGACGCGCTAGCTCATATAAGTAAATAACATTTCCACCAACTCCTGGCACGCAGAAGAAAGGTCTCTTGTCACCGCCAGACTGAATTGCTACTAAAGGAGACCAAGGCAAGGAATCTGTGGAGGAGCGAATAAGACAAGCGAGCTGTTCGATCGTCGAGCTAGAAAAGAGTGTCGCCAGGGGCAAATTTTTCCCAAAGTGCTGCTCTATCGTTGCCATGAGGCGCACCGCTAAAAGAGAATGACCGCCTAATTCAAAGAAGTTATCCCCTACTCCAACAGTAGGAAGCTGCAAAACCTCTGACCAAATTTTCTGGAGTTGCTGTTCAACTGTGTCGCGGGGGGGGACAAAGCCGGTTGAGTCAGGAGGTTCCATATCTGATGCCATCAGGGCGCGGCGGTCTACCTTACCAGCGGGGGTAAGCGGCAGGGCATCTAAAATCACAAAAACAGAAGGCACCATGTAGCCGGGTAGCTTCTGTTTGAGGAAGTCCCGCAATTGATTTTTGATTTCGGACTTAGAGTGAGCAACCACATAAGCGACTAGGCGCTTGTGACCGGAGCTGTTTTCGTGGACGATAACAACTGCTTCCGTTATCTGTGGGTGTGCCGTGAGTACGCTTTCGATTTCCCCTAATTCAATACGAAAGCTGCGAATTTTCACCTGATTGTCAATTCGACCCAGAAACTCAATGTTGCCATTGGGTAAGTAACGAGCCTTATCTCCAGTTTTATAAAGCCGCTCTCCCGGTAGTGAGGTAAATGGGTTGGGAATAAATTTCTCGGAAGTTAACTCTGGACGGTTAAGATAACCTTTGGCTAGCCCTATTCCTCCAATATACAATTCGCCCGGTACACCGATGGGGACACTTTGGAGATATCGATCCAGAATGTATGTTTGGACATTATTGATCGGGCGTCCAATCGGCACAATCGAGCGGGTATCCTCCAGCACTAACTCTGACAAATTGCAAATTGTTGCATCTACCGTTGCTTCCGTAGGACCGTATTCGTTAATTAACAGTGGGGGTTTTCCCGTCTGGTGGTGCTTGCTATCGTTTATATACTTTTGCCACCGCCTTAGTTTTTCCGGGAGCATTTGTTCTCCCCCAACACACACCAGTCTTACTGATTCCGGTAAGCTCTCTTGAGTCGTTTCTAATTCAGTAGTCAACAGGTGCCAGTAGAATGTAGGCGGTCCCAATACTGTCAGCTGCCACTCCCGGCACTTTTGCAAAAAGGTAGCGACAGAACTCAACATTTCATCGGTACGCAGTACCAGCGTTCCACCACAGGTTAGGCAGCTATAGATTTCAAAGACTGCATAATCAACACTGATGGATGAAAATTGCAGGATGCGATCGCTACTGTTCATACTATACGCAACTTTCTTTGCCGCTATATAATTGACCACAGATTGATGGCATATCATTACTCCTTTTGGCTGTCCGGTAGACCCAGAAGTATAAATGACGTAAGCCAAGTTATTCGGTTTAACACCCGTAACTGGATTTTCCTGGCTTATCGTGGCTTCTACTTGCCAGTCGCTATCTAAGCAGATTAGTTTGGCTTGGTTTTGCGGCAATGTGTCGGCTAATTTTTGCTGAGTTAGCAGCATCTTCACCTGAGAATCACTCAACATATAAGCCAAGCGATCGGCAGGGTAGGCTGGGTCTATGGGCACATAAGCACCACCCGCTTTGAGAATTCCCAACAATCCTACTACCATTAAGGGCGATCGCTCTACACAAATCCCCACCAAAACTTCAGGCCCCACTCCCAGCGCTCTCAAGTGATGTGCTATTCTGTTTGCCCGTTGGTTTAGCTCTCGGTAGGTCAGTTGTTCGCCTTCTAAGATTACCGCAATGGCATCGGGCGATCGCTCCACCTGTTCCTCAAATAACTCATGGATACACTTATCGAAGGGATACTCTTTTGTGGTGTTGTTCCACTCCACTAATAACTGACACCTTTCTGACTCAGTTAAGAAAGGTAATTCCTTAACTCTCTGGTCGGGATTAGCAATAATCGCTTCTAACAAAGTTTGAAAATGACCTGTCATCCGGGCAATTGTATCTGGCTTAAACAGGTCGCTGTTATATTCCCATGACCCGATTAGTCCCTTTTGTGTCTCCCCAATAGACAGGCTCAAATCAAACTGAGATGTACCCCGCTCTAACCGCCTTGGAGTCAGCTTAATACCAGGTAACTCTACTGTATCTGTTGATACATTACGTATGTCGAAAATTACCTGAAACAGGGGATTGTAGCTCGTGGAACGTTCTGGCTGTAATGCTTCTACCACTTGTTCAAATGGTACGTCCTGATGCGCGTGAGCATCCAAGACAACAGAGCGCACATGAAGGAGGAACTCAGAGAAACTAGGATTCTCTGCGATCTGGGTACGCAACACCAAGGAGTTGACAAACAAGCCAATTAGTGGTTCTACTTCGGGGCGGTTGCGGTTAGCAAAGGGCGAACCAATACAAATATCATCTACTGAACTGTAACGATGGAGTAAGATGGCGAAAGCCGCCAGCAGAGTCATAAACAGGGTAACATCTGACTTTTGGCTCAAGGTTACCAGTTGCTTGGTTAAATGCAGGTCGAGTTGAAATTCCCTAGTAGCACCACAAAAAGTCTGAACCGAGGGGCGCGGATAATCGGTTGGCAACTCCAACAACGGTGGTGCGCCAGCTAACTGTTGTTTCCAATAGTTCAGTTGCTTTTCCAGAACCTCCCCCGTTAACCATTGCCGTTGCCAAACCGCAAAATCAGCATATTGTATAGTTAACTCTGGTAAGGGAGAAGGCTCGCCAGTAGTAAAGGCTTGATAGAGAGATTCTAACTCTTTCAAGAATATCCCCATTGACCAGCCATCCATAATTATGTGGTGCATGGTCAATATCAACAAATGGGACTCAGGCTCAAGGCGCAGCAGAGTGACTCGCAACAGAGGACCTTTCTCCAAGTTAAATAGTTGGCGAACCGACTTGGTAATTAAGAGTTGCACTTCTGTTTCTAGTAAACCCTGCAAGTCTACTATGGGCAGAGTTATGGTCAACTTCGGCGCGATCGCCTGCATGGGGACACCCTCTACCATAAGAAAGGTAGTCCGAATGGCTTCGTGACGGCGGATAATTTCGTTGATACTCTGCTCCAAAGCTGTCACAGAGAGCGAACCGATAATCCGCATAGAGAAACTTACATTGTAAAACGGGCTTTCCCTATCCAGCTGATCGAGAAACAACATACTCTGCTGGCCAAAAGACACAGGCAAGTCTAGCTGTTTTTCGACTCTTACAAGAGGTAGGTCAATATCACTTGCGCTCATGTTGCTAGAACGTAGCAACGTGACAAGCTCTGTCTTATGGAATGTCAATAAGTTACGTTGCTTTTGTGTCAATGCTCCCTTTGGAGAACGAACGTGCAACTGGTCGCCATCAGTCCATAAATTCACACCCAGATCGGAGAGTTCAATTAAAAATTGATTAAGGTTCATAAACTAAACTCCTCCATATCTTGACTGGCTTGGGCTGATGGTGAAACCGATAGCTTTATACTCCCCAAAGCGAGTTGCTCAAGCGATAGCTCTGCTAGTTGAGAAATGCTCACACCCTGAATGATTTTCATTGTGGACACGTTCACCTCCATCTCGCTCTTGAGGAAATGACTCAGTTCAAGTGCCATTAAAGAATCAAGTCCCTGTTGAATTAGCGATCGCGTGATGTCTAGTTCGGCAATAGAAATTTCCATTATCTTTGCTACTTGTTCCTGAATACGAGTCTCCAACAACTGCTCTTTCTCTGCTGCTGATGTTGCCGATGACACTAGAGCATTGTAGCTGAAATTTTCTTCACTATTATGAACATCGGCCCTGAGGTCATATTCAATTAAAATCCCATTGCCCAGATTATCAACATCTTCTGGACAGTAATTTGGAATTATTCCCTTAATTGTGGCTCCACCCTGCTGATGGAAGCGCAAAATTGGATCTAGAAGCTGCCCTAGATCGTCTTGCTGACTAATGTATTCTGTGATTTGAATATGAGCGTGTTGGACATAGTTTTTGCAACGAGTTACGCCCACCACGTGCTCAATGCCACCTTTTAAGGCACACAACTGAAGCATAAATTCCTGTAGATGGTCACCTAATCCCGTTACCTCCATTTCCGGGAGGATATTTATGCCAAGCAGTTGAATGACCGACCCAAGCCGAGTATGCAGCGACGGAACTTGCACATAAGTCGTCTTCTTGAGTACATCAATATTGTTTATCCTTTGGGAATAAATGACTCCTACAATTTGACTGTCCATTTCTAGGACACAATGCCCATTCGGCAAACGCTCGATCCGTTGCCGGATTTCATCAGACGATGCCCGTAAATGTTCTGGCCAACACTTTTCTAAGTCAACTAAGGCTTTCAGGTCTGACAAATACGGGTGACGAATGGTGTAAGGTCTTTTCTCAAAACAATTTAAAGTAATGCGGGTGAAAGGAAATGTCTTTGGGTATCGTTTGGTGAACTCAAACTTCGGGAATAAGCCGACTTCTGCTGCCGCCATCAGAAAAACATCTGCTTCTACCAGATGCTGCATTGAGAATGCCTCATAGGCATCAAAATGCAAATTCTCGCTTTTGTCTAAAAACCTATTTACCACGAAAGGTTCTAGACAGTGGACTTCCATAATAATCAGACCATGCTTGGTAACCACTCTAGACCATCGGTCGAGGTGTTCTACCAAACTCTGCACCATTATATGGGGAGGAATGAAATCTCCTGAAGGAGCTACATAAACACCTTGGTATGGTAGCCCAGAGCGAACCTGCACCTTGTCTAAATTCTGAGGGGGAATAAAGGGACGGTCATGATCGAGAAAGGAGCGAATGTGAAGGATGTTTTCCGGGTCGTGAATACCATGAGCCTTCAAAGAAGTTATCATTTGCTTCGGGTCACCAATATCTCCCTTCAAAACCAGATGGGGAATATCGGCTAGTGTGCGTGCCGTCGCCGTTATTGATGCTTCGTTATAATCAACACCGATCGCGCACAGGGGATACTGATCGAGTATTTTACCTCTGGCGGACTTTGACCGGATGGTTTCGTACACCCGCTTTAAAAGTGTTCCATCCCCACACCCCATATCGACAACGTACTTCGGCTGCTCTTCAATGGGCAACCGATTGAAAATAGACAGGATGATATCCTCTACATCAGCAAAATACTTTTTGTGTTGAAATCCACTAGCTACCACATTTAGAGTGCGATCAACATGGCTTTCCCGATCTGAAGCATTTCTGCTAAACACAGCCTGACAATCGCCAAATAGCACGTCTGTCATGCGAGATAACATGGGAGTGTCGGAAGCGGTAATTCCGGTAATCAATGCTCGCTCTGCTATAAATCGACCGATATCAGTGAGACAGAAACGACCTTCTTGCTGATGCGCCCAACCTTTATTCGTAAACAGTTCGTACAATTCCTCGCGCACAGGGGCACTCAATTGTGAGAACAAGGATTTATGTTTGTCTTCCACAAGTAGGTTGTGCTTGTGGAGCGCGAGCAAGATAGGTATGACCAGAATTCCATCTAAGAAGTCTGCTATCATCGGGTCGTCAACATTCCACCGTTGGCGAGAGCGATCGATCCAGACTTTGAGAGGACCCGACTGCTGTCCCATCAAGTAAGGCTTGATGGGTAGGTGGTATAAGTCAAGAATTTCCTTTGGTATCTTTTTGTGAATTTCGGACTCATCAGTTATAGAATACTGTCCGGCTTCATTTCGTTCCAGCCAATTCAACGATTGCATCATCCTTAAAGCTACCTGGAGGTGTCCACCGTTTGCCCCCAAAGACTCAACAATTTGCTCTAAAGTAAGCTCACCTTGATGCTCTAGGAGTTCAAACAGACCCTTTTTTTTACAAGCTAGAATTACTGGAACGGCTACATATCCGTGTAGATAACGATTGATTATATCTAACATAATTTTCCTGTTTAGTAAATACAGCAGATTCCAGGTTTATGGAATACGGTTGGAAGAGTTTGTAAACTATTTTGGTAAGGGCTTTGGATTAAGCTGTACTCTGCTTAGCTGGAATCTGCTCTATTACAGATATCGGGGGAAAAGGTACATCTGTGCTATCACAAGAGTGCTGCATTTGACGGCAGTTTTGCTACAGAATAAACCTTGATACCTGCTGCTGTCAAGTCCCAATGAGCAATTGCCATTTTAACCCATTTATTCCCTGCATCGTGGTTCTTTACCTTAGAGCTGCTACAGTAGACTGCCGGATCTGGTGTCTTGATACACTGGTATGCAGGGTAGTCCACTCGCTGAGAAAAGTCTTCCATTGGCATTGGCTCAGTATGCTGTAATAGCGCACTATTATCATCACCATTTCCGACTTTCAAGTCTGGTACTTGCGCACTCGCTGTACTGACTTTTAATCCAAAAGTCATGACTAAGGCGAACACTATCGCCAATGTTACTCGGATAATTCGTTTCATTTTCGCTTCTCCTTTGCTTTGAATTTTACTTACCGCTACAGTCGGGTATTCAGTTTTCCTCTACACCTTAAAGACGACATCTGAGGAGAGTTTGTGAACTTTTTTGAGTTAGAGGCGAATGGCACTAAGTTAAGCGCAATCAACCTAGCAGCATGGGTTTTAGAACTTTTGTGGTGTGGGGTGCCCTTGACAGTTAAGTTGAGAGTTGGCGATCAACATAATTGTCAAGGACACCCCACACCCAACTACCGCTTCTCCCAAATCCTTAACCAGCAAGGGTTTTACCTTAACTTAGTGCCATTTAGTTAGGGTTGGTACCGCCAAAAACTTGTGTCAGTTGGTTATAGATTTGTTCAATTACATTAGGCATCCCATTTTTACTTGGCATTCAAGAAGGTTAGGCGTTTTTCAATCTCACTAACAACAGTTTCCGCGTTCGGACTCGTGCCAGGCGTGTTGATGTCTATAAATTTTATGTTCAATCCCAGTTTATCTATTTCCACGAATCCCTGGGCATCTCCCAGTAGTTTTCTCACTTTCCCAAACATGCTCTTCGCTCGTGTTAGGACTATTTTGTCTTGCTGCTTATTTACCCAATCTAAGATGGGTTTCATTTTTCCTGGCTTTTGCAGCTGGAAAAATGTGCCGGGAACCTCCTGCGACCCGAACGCGCTAAACAGTTCATCTTTATATTTGACGGTCTTTACTCCGTAGGCTGGGAGTAGGATTCCTTCAATATCAGCAATCTTCCATTGATTTTCGATCGCAGTTGCCGAGGCCTGATTATTAAATAGCTTGTAGTAGTTTTGATGGGTACTCTGCTGCGTTGTGCATTTCAACGTTTTCGGCGGTCCAGGTTTTATTTCCGTGCAATTTTTCAACTCTAGGGCAGGCGGATTATTTAACGCTATCAATCTCGCATCAACACTTTCAGCCATTGCTCTGTCTGTTCTCATTGTCACACATAAACAAATCGCTATGAGCAGGCTCACTATTGTTCTTTTCATTACCTCGGTTCTCCTTTTGTCTTGCTTCTGTTTCTTTTTCCGTATTACTTCTTTACTTATCCCTCTTCTGTCACTCTCCGAAATAACGAAGTAACAAAAAAGCAGGATTATCCATCAGGAAAATAAAGTTGGAATTGTGCCATTCGAGTTAGAGGCATTTTTTTCAAATCGGCGAATAAGTCGAAAAAACTCAAACTTTACCAAAAATTGCGGATTATTGGACTACAGCTTGTTTTATTGTGACTGTAAATGCACCAACCTCTTTCTGTTGAGCTTTCAAGCCATAGTGATCGGAAATATCCCGACCCGGACTTGACTGCCAAACAACTACCTCTGTTTTGTCATAAACCGAATGGAACCTAGAGCCACGCCAGACAAAGAAGTAATCAAGATTCAGACCGCGCTTATGTCGTTGTGGATCGTCAATCTGCCTTGTTGGCTTATCTCGCTGAAAAGAGCCGTTTTCATCATAAGTAATTACTCCTGGCAACAAATCTTCAGGCTTGTTGAGCCGAGACAGCATTTGTTGATAGAATCCGGCATTAAACCCGTTCACATTCAAATCGCCCATCAACAAAGTGGGAGTTTTTGGGTTGCTGTACTCTTTGATAAAACCTGCCAGTTGTAGCAGTTGCTCGGTTAATTTCTGAGGTGCGTCTTCTGATGCCTCCGGATCCTGCGTGTGGGTCAAAAATATATCGTACTCAGTGGGATGACCCGAAGCCTTTACGAGAGCATAGAGCGCACCCTTGTTTGTAAAAAAATCGAAGTCAGACGCTGCTGAATAAACTATTTGGCTGTTCTGTACTATTTCATGTTTGCTCAGGAGCAGTAAACCGCCATTGTAATAGATATTCTGTTTATCTGGTCCCTTTAGGGAGTACGGATAAACATCGCGTAAATTCTCTTGAATGTGGTCTTTCTCTTCATTATCAAAGACTTCACACAAACCCACCACATCGGGTTGTTCTTGGCGTAACTTTTGCACCAAGATAGCTATGGCTTGTTCTCGATTTGTACCTTGATAAGTGAAGCTGCCTATTGGAATGAAGTCTAGTAGCTTTTTCGGCAGTAATCCCATGTTTTGCACCACG
>Ga0136638_10000167_pt1 | contig 12802 bp, 13 predicted proteins | sample AntDrymUQ8582206_2_FD_104671 | JGI IMG/M metagenome (GOLD analysis project Ga0136638, IMG submission 104671) | Polar desert sand microbial communities from Dry Valleys, Antarctica - metaG UQ858 (22.06) | ecosystem: Environmental > Terrestrial > Soil > Desert | place: Antarctica: Dry Valley...
GGCCTCCAGCGCATCGGCCGTGCCGGCCACAACGTCGGCGACGTGTCCAAAGGGCGGATCTTCCCCAAGTTCCGCGCCGACCTGCTCGAGTGCGCGGTGGTGGCCCGGCGGATGCGCGATGGCGACATCGAAGCGACCGTGGTGCCGCGCAACCCACTCGACGTGCTGGCCCAGCAGATCGTGGCGATTTGCGCCGCGAGGGGTGCGCCCGGAGGGGGTCACCCCGAGTGCGGCGGCGACTGGCGCGTACCCGAGCTGCACGACCTGGTCCGGCGCGCCTATCCCTACTCCGAGCTCTCGCGCGAGCTGCTCGACCAGGTGCTCGACATGCTCGACGGCCGCTACCCGTCCGAGGAGTTCTCCGAGCTCAGGCCGCGGATCGTGTGGGACCGCGTGGAGGACACCGTGCGCGCGCGCAAGGGGGCGCTGGCGCTAGCGGTGACCAACGCCGGCACGATCCCCGACCGTGGCCTGTTCGGCGTGCACCTGCCCGACGGCCGGCGGGTGGGCGAGCTGGACGAGGAGATGGTCTACGAGGCGCGGCCCGGCCAGACGTTCCTGCTGGGAGCCTCGAGCTGGCGCATCGAGGAGATCACCCGCGACCGCGTGATTGTGACCCCGGCCCCCGGCGCCCCCGGCGCGATCCCGTTCTGGCGCGGCGACGGCATCGGGCGACCCAAGGAGCTGGGCCGAGCCATCGGCGAGTTCTCGCGCACCCAGATCGACCGCACGCCCGCGGAGCTGTCCGCCGACTACGACCTCGACGAGCGCGCCGCCAAGAACCTCCTCACCTACCTGCGCGACCAGCGCGAGGCCACCCGCGTGGTGCCGTCGGACCGGACGATCGTGATCGAGCGCTTCCGCGACGAGATCGGCGACTGGCGGCTGTGCGTGCTCTCGCCCTTCGGCGGGCGGGTGCACGCGGCCTGGGGGCTGGCGCTGAGCGCGCGCATCCGCGACGAGTTCGGCCTCGAGTCCGACGCCATCTGGTCCGACGACGGGATCATCGTCCACCTTCCCGACGCCGATGAGCCGCCCGGCGCCGAGCTGGTGCTGATCGAGCCCGATGAGATCGAGGACATGGTGGTGGCCGAGCTGTCGTCCTCCGCGCTCTACGGCGCGCGCTTTCGCGAGAACGCCGCCCGCGCCCTGCTGCTCCCCCGCGCCTACCCGGGCAGGCGCACCCCGCTGTGGCAGCAGCGCCTGAAGGCGCAGTCGCTGCTCGAGGTGGCCAAGCGCTACGGGCAGTTCCCGATCGTGCTCGAGACCTACCGCGAGTGCCTGCGCGACGTGCTCGACCCGCCGGGCCTCCAGGAGCTGCTGCGCGGGCTGCACACGCGCGAGCTGTCCCTGGTCGAGGTGGAGACCAAGCGCGCCTCGCCGTTCGCCTCCTCGCTGCTCTTCGACTACGTGGCCACCTACATGTACGAGGGTGACACGCCCAACGCTGAGCGGCGCGCGGCGGCGCTGTCGCTGGATCGCGACCTGCTGCGTGAACTGCTGGGCCAGGAGGAGCTGCGTGACCTGATCGACGCGGACGCGCTCGAGGAGGTGGAGAGCGACCTCCAGCGGTGCAGCGAGCGCACTCAAGCGGCCAACGCCGACGCCCTCCACGACGTGCTGCGCGCCGTGGGTGACCTGACCGTGGAGGAGGCCCAGGCACGCTGCCTCGGCGCCGTGTCCGCCGCGGGGATGCTCGGCGACCTGGTGGGCGAGCGCCGGGCGGCGGTGATGCGCATCGGAGGCGAGGAGCGCCACATCGCCGCCGAGGATGCCGGGATGTACCGCGACGCCTTCGGCGCCATCCCCCCCGGCGGCCTGCCGGCCGCCTTCCTCGAGGACGTCGAGGACCCCTTCGCCCGGCTGGTGCGCCGCTACGCGCGCACCCACGGTCCCTTCACCACCCGCCGGCTCACGGATCGCTACGCGATTGACCCGAGTGCGGTGCTCAAGGAGCTCGAGCGCTCCGGGGACCTGGTGCGCGGCGAGCTGCGCCCGGGCGGCAGCGAGCGCGAGTGGTGCGATCCCGAGGTGCTGCGCCGCCTGCGCCGCGCGTCGCTGGCCACCCTGCGCAAGGAGGTCGAGCCGGCCGAGCAGCGCGCGCTGGCCCGCTTCCTGCCCGCCTGGCAGGGCGTCGACGCCGCCCCACCCGGCGGCGCCGGGCCCGACCGCCTGCGCGAGGTGCTCGTGGCGCTTCAGGGCGTGGCCCTGACCCCCGAGGTGTGGGAGCGCGACGTGCTGCCCCGAAGGACCGGGGCCTACTCGCCGGCGTGGCTCGATCAGCTCTGCGCCTCCGGTGAGCTCGTGTGGGTGGGAGCGGGCTCGCTGGGCCGCAGCTCGGGCAAGGTGATCCTGTACTTCCGCGAGGACGCGCGCTGGCTCGGCCCGCCCAACATCAAGGCCGATCGCCCCTCCGAGGCGCTGCACGAGCGCATCCGTGAGCGGCTCACCCAAGGCGCCTCGTTCTGGGCCGACCTCCTCGCAGACATCTCGGAGACCGAGCCCGTCGAGCTGCAGGAAGCGCTGTGGGATCTCGTCTGGGCCGGCGAGGTGACCAACGACGCCTTCGCGCCGCTGCGCGCCCCGCGGCTCTCACTGGCCCGCGAGCAGCGCGACCACGGGCGGCGCTTCTCGCGCCGGCGGCGCCCGGCGACCCCTCAGGTGCAGGGCCGCTGGGCGCTCACCGAGTCCCTGTTCGCCGGCGCACCGGCGCACGGTCCGCGGATGCGCGCGCTGTCGGAGGTGCTGCTGGAGCGCTACGGCATCGTGACCCGCGAGACGGTGCTTGCCGAGGGCGTGCCGGGTGGCTTCGCCACGCTCTACGGCGAGCTGGCCAACCTCGAGACGCTCGGCACCGCCCGCCGCGGCTACTTCGTCGAGGGCCTGGGCGGGGCGCAGTTCGCGCTGCCCTCGGCGATCGAGCGCCTACGGGGGCTGCGCGCCGATACCCAGGGGCGCACAGGCGAGCCCGCCGACGCCCTCGTGCTCGCGGCCACCGACCCGGCCAACCCCTTCGGCGCCACGCTTGCCTGGCCCAAGCGCGAGGAGGGCTCGCGCAGTCCCAGCCGCGTCCCCGGCGCCTACGTCATGAGCCTGAACGCCGAGCCCGTCTTGTACCTGGAGCGCGGCGGGAGGACGCTCGTGGCGCTCAAGGACCCGCTGGAGCCGACCGGCCGGCCCGCGGAATGGCTGCGCGAGGCGCTGGGGGCGCTGGCCGACCACGTGCGCCGCGGCCGGCTGAAGCGCCTGGGCCTGGAGCGCTTCGACGGGGAGCCGATCGTGGGCTCGCCGATCGAGCCTCTGTTGGTCGAGGCGGGCTTTCGCCAGGGCCCGCGCAAGCTCACCCTGAGCGCGTAGCCGCTGAGACGTCGAACAGCTTCGCAAGCCCCAGCGCGAAGCCGGACATGTGCGGCGAGGAGAGCGTCTCGTCGCGGCCGAGCTCGAGCGAGACGTCGAAGGTCTCGAGCCCAGGCTTCGAGCGCCGGTAGACGAGCACGGTCTCTGAGCGATCATCCACCAGCCACAGCTCGGGCAAGCCCGTGCGCTCGTAGACGCCCCGCTTCGCCCCCACGTCGTAGCGCCAGGTGCCCGGCGATCGGATCTCGACGCATAGATCCGACACGCCCTCCGGATAACGATGCAGGTCCACGGGGCGCTTGCGCTCGGAGAACCACAGTACGTCGGGCCCATAGACGTTGTGCTCGTCGAGCGTGAGGCTCGTGGGACCGATCGCCAGGCCGCGAGTCTCGCCCGCGTCGATCCATGCAGCGATGGACGCGATGAGGCGTGCCTGCAGCAGCGCGTGCATCGGCTTCGGCTCATTCACGATGACCTCGCCGCCCACCAGCTGCGTGCGATCGTGCTCGACGCTCCAGGCGTGGTACTCCTCGGCGGTCATGCGTATCGCGGTGGTGCTCATGGGCCACTGCCCAAGATAAGGCATCGAGGACGGCCTTCTCTCCCCCGCGTACCCTCAGGGAGATGCCCGAGGGCGACACGATCCACTACGCCGCGCGGAGGATCCGGACGGCGCTCGTCGGACACCACATCCGGTCGCTGGAGACCCCCCACCCCCGCCACCGGTTCGACAGGTGGCCCGAGCGGCTGGCCGGCCGCTCGGTGGAGGCGGTGGACGCGCACGGCAAGCACCTCTTCGTCCGCTTCACGGGCGACCTTACGCTGCACTCGCACCTGCGCATGACCGGCAAGTGGGGCGTGTACGCGCCCGGGCAGCGCTGGCGCCGGTCGCCGCGCCGCGCCTGGCTGGTGATCCGCACGGACGAGCACGAGGTGGTCCAGTTCGACGGCCCCGTGCTCGAGCTGATGACGGATTCGCGCACCCGCTTCGACCAGCGACTGGCCGCCCTCGGGCCCGACGTGCTGGCCGACGAGCTAGACGAGCGCGCATTTCTCCGCCGCCTGCGTGAGGACGACCCCACGCGAGGCATAGGCGACGCCCTCCTCGACCAGCGCACCGTGGCGGGCATCGGGAACCTCTGGAAGGCCGAGGCCTGCTTCGCCACCGGGCTCGACCCGTGGCGACGCACCGCCGAGGTGCCCGATGCGGAGGCTCTGGCGGCCGTGCGGGCCGCCCGCGATGCGATGCGCCAGTCCGTGGAGAGGGGCCTGCGCGTGAAGCCGGCCGTGTACGACCGCGCCGGGCTACCCTGCCCGCGCTGTGACACCCGCGTCCGCGCTCGCGGGCAGGGCGAGGACAACCGCACCACCTTCTGGTGCCCCCGGTGTCAGGCTTGATCCGGGTCGGGCACAAGGGTGCGGACCACATGGCCCCCGGCAACACCGTCGAGAGCTTCCAGGCCGCACTCGAGGCCGGCGTGGACATGATCGAGTTCGACGTCCTGCCGCTTGACGGTGGCCGCCGGCTGGTGCTGGCGCACGATCTCGGAGACGCCACCCGGAGAACGCCCCTCACCCTGGACGAGGGGCTTGACCACTTAGCCGGGGATGCCTACGCCGGCGTCGAGCTCGACGTGGACCTCAAGCTGCCCGGCTATGAACGCGAGGTGGTCGACGGCCTGCGCGCGCGTGGCCTGGACCCCCGCTCGCTGATCTCCTCGACCTACCTCGCCAGCCTGGCTCTGATCGGGCAGATGGCGCCAGGGCTGCGCCGCGGCTGGTCGGTGCCCCGGGCCCGGCGCGACTACACGAAGAGCCTCCTATTCGCGGTGCCTGCCTACGCCGCGCTGCGCTGGATGCGTGCCGGGCTGCCCGCCAAGGGCGCGCGGGCGATCGAGCGGGGCGAATGCGAGGCGCTGATGGTGCACCGCCGGCTCGTGAGCCGGCTGCTGGTGGCGCGCGTGCATGAGGCCGGTGGTCAGATCTACGTCTGGACCGTGGACGACTCGGGGGAAATCGCGCGGCTGGAGGCGCTGGGTGTGGACGGGGTGATCACCAACGATCCGCGGCTGTTCGCGCCCGAGCCCGTCAGCGGATGACGCAGCTAGCAGCGGAGATGCCGGCCGGATCGCCGTCTTCGACCCCGGCTATGCCGGCCCGCGTGATCCGCGTCTCGCTCCTGATGACCCCCGGACGGCCCTTGCGCCGGCCGCGCCACTCGAAGTTGACCAGCCCGCGCAGCTTGAACTCGGTGCCCGCCGGCGGCGGCCCGAACTGGAAGGAGAAGCCCGCCTGGGTGGCTTTGAAGCGCGCGGAGCCCACGCGCATCCAGCGCGAGCTGCTCCCGGAGGCGACGAACCGGTTCTTGCTCCGGTCAAACCACTGTGCCTCGAAGCGCATGTAGAGCCTCTGCCGCGTACCGTTGCCGGGCATGCTCGCCCGGATGCCGATGGTGTCGGGAGCGGCCGCTGTGTCACACATGTTGACGGTCGCCCACAGGTGATTGTTCTTGGGCTTCTCCGCCTGGGCCGGGACCGCCACCAGCAGTGCGAGGAGAACTGCGGAGAAGGCGAGCAGGCGTCGCATCGGGCTGCATAGTGCCAGACTAGGCGGCGATCGGCGACAGTGGGGGTTTGAGAAGGGTGGCGGTGCCCCCCGAGCCGCCGGCCGTAGACTCGCCCTGTGCGGCCCGGCGAGGACACCGCCGCCCTGCTCTCCAGCCTGGAGGTGTTCTCGGCCCTCGAGAGGCCGGAGCTGGAGCAGGTGGCGCGGGTCGCCGTGCCGAGGAGCTTTGACCGCGGTGAGATGATCTTCCGGGAGGGCGACCCTGGTGAGGCGCTGTACGTGATTCGAAGCGGCTCGGTGAGCATCCGCCGCGACAGCGCCGGCGGCCGCACCCTGGCCCTGGCCGAGCTGCGCTCGGGATCCATGTTCGGCGAGCTGGCCGCCTTCGGGACCGAGGTCCGCTCAGCCACGGCAGAGGCGCTGGAGCCCACCGCGCTGGTGGCCATCCTCGGTGGCGACATGCAACGGGTGCTGCGCTCGGACCCCGACATCGCCCTGAAGATGCTCGCGGCGCTGGCCGAGCGGGTTCGCCGCCTCAACGACAGGCTCCTGGCCCAGTCCTTTCAGACCGTGCCGGGACGCGTGGCCAAGGCACTCCTGCTCCAGGTGATGACTCGCCAGGGGGAGGGCGCGGGGCAGCACGAGGTGCTGATCGAGGCCACCCAGGCCGAGATAGCTCAGCTGGCCGGCACGTCTCGCGAGAGCGCGAGCCGCTTCCTCGCCAATCTCGAGCGAGAGGGTGTGGTGTCGCTCGCACGCGGGAAGGTGACTGTGCATGACCCCGAGCGACTCCGGAGCTTCATCAACTGAGTCCTACGACCGGTCCCGGAAGCGCATGGTCGAGGATCAGCTGTGCCGGCGCGGGATCGACGACGAGCGGGTGCTGGCCGCGATGGGCGAGGTGGCACGGGAGCGGTTCGTGCCCGAGGACCTGGCCGACAGGGCGTACACGGACGGCGCGCTGTCCATCGGGGAGGGTCAGACGATCTCCCAGCCTTGGATCGTGGCGAGGATGATCGCCCTGCTGGAGCTGGAGGGACCGGAGCGCGTGCTCGAGGTGGGCACGGGCTCGGGCTACTCCGCGGCGGTGCTCAGCCGCTGCTGCTCGCACGTGGTGACCATCGAGCGGATACCGGAGCTTGCCGACCTCGCGCGAGGGGTGATCGCCGGCCTGGGCTACCGCAACGTCGAGGTCCGCGCGGGGGACGGCACGACCGGCGTGTCAGACCGGGAGCCGTTCGACGCCATCGTGGTGACCGCCTCCGCCGGCAGGGGAGCCCCTCGGGCACTGAGCGATCAGCTCGTGCCGGGCGGTGCGCTGGTGTGCCCGGTGGAGCGCGATGCCGACGAGCAGCTGGTGCGGATCCGCGACGGAGAGGTCGAGCAGATCGCAGCGGTGCGCTTCGTGCCGCTGGTCGAGGGTGGGCCTTGAAGCGCGAGCTCTCGGCCGGCGGTGTTGTCGTGCGCCGGATCGGCGCACGGATCGAGGTGGCCGTGGTCAGCCCCCGGCGGGGCGTCCTGGCCCTTCCCAAGGGCCACCCCGAGGACGGCGAGACGCTCGTGCAGGCAGCTACCCGCGAGGTCCTCGAGGAGACCGGGCTCACGGCCGAGCCCGTCGAGCGCCTCGGCCAGGTCCGCTACTGGTACACGCTGGCGGGCGAGCGGGTGCTCAAGGGAGTGACCTTCTTCTTGTTCGACTACGTCTCGGGCAGCGTCGAGGACCACGACGACGAGGTGGAGGAGGCGTCCTGGGTGGCGCTGGAGCAGGCCCCGCGGCTGCTCTCCTACAGTGGCGAGCGCGAGATGGCCGTGAAGGCGCGCGAGCGGAGCGGGCCGTAGTATCGGTCCTCGTGTTCGTACTCAACTTCTACTCACCCGTCTTCATCGACCAGCTCAAGCGGGGCCGCAAGACGGCCACGATCCGCCTGGGCGACAAGCACGCCAAGTACCGCAAGGGCGAGGTGGTGCTCGTCACCGTCGGCTTCCTGCATTCGCCCCGCGAGCGGATCTTCGAGGCGGTGATCGACGGCGTAGAGGTCAAGCCCGTCAAAGAGCTGTCCCCGCGCGACATCGAGCACGACAACCCGGAGTTCCGGCGCCTCGACGAGACCGTGCACTTCCTCGAGCAGATCTACGGCCGCAAGGTCTCCGAGGACGACACGGTGACCGTGGTGCGCTTCTCGAAGATCTCCGATCGCCCTACGGAGATCTCCGAGCGCCTGCGCCCCCAGGCGCCGAGCCAGAACTGACGACGAAGGTAGGAGCCGCGGCTCTCCGCCGGGTTGCCGAACGTTCACAGGTCCTTGGCACTCACATTGCTAGAGTGCCAAACGAACCCGAAGACGTCAGTCATAGACGGAGGTTGTATGAAGCTCAAGCCTCTCGGCGATCGTTTGATCGTCCAGGCCATAGAAGAGGAGGAGACGACCGCCAGCGGCATCGTGCTCCCCGACACCGCCAAGGAGAAGCCCCAGCGCGCCAAGGTGCTGGCTGTGGGAGAGGGTCGTTTCGACGATGACGGGGAGAAGCGCATCCCGGTCGACGTGGCCGAGGGCGACGAGGTCCTCTACTCCAAGTACGGCGGCACCGAGATCAGCGTCGACGGCGAGGACCTGCTGGTCCTTCGCGAGTCCGACGTGCTGGCCAAAGTCGCCGGTTAGTCAACTTCAGCACTGGAGGAGGAACACATGGCTCATAAAGAGCTCAAGTACGCCCAGGAGGCGCGCACAGCGCTTCAAGACGGCGTAGACGCAGTGGCCAACGCAGTCAAGGTCACGCTCGGTCCCAAGGGCCGCTACGTGGTGCTCGACAAGAAGTTCGGCGCACCGACCATCACCAACGACGGCGTGACCATCGCTCGCGAGATCGAGGTCGAGGACGTCTTCAAGAACCAAGGCGCCCAGCTGGTCCGCGAGGTCGCCACGGCGACCAACGACGTGGCCGGCGACGGCACCACCACCGCCACCGTGCTGGCCCAGCAGATAGTGCGCTCGGGCCTGCAGAACGTGGCGGCCGGAGCCAACCCGCTCGGCCTCAAGCGCGGCATCGAGAAGGCCGTTGACCAGGTTGTCGAGAACATCGGCAAGCAGGCCACCGAGATCTCGGGCAAGGAGCAGATCGCCCGCGTGGCCGCCATCTCGGCCGGCGACGACTCGATCGGCGACGTGATCGCCGACGCCATCGACAAGGTCGGCAAGGACGGCGTCGTGAACGTCGAGGAGGGCCAGACCTTCGGCATGGACCTCGAGTTCACCGAGGGCATGCAGTTCGACAAGGGCTACATCTCGCCCTACATGGTCACCGACCAGGACCGCATGGAGGCGACCCTCGAGGATCCGTACATCCTCATCGCCAACCAGAAGATCGGCTCCGTCCGCGACGTGCTGCCCGTGCTGGAGCAGGTCATCCAGGCCGGCAAGCCGATCCTGATCGTGGCCGAGGACCTGGAGGGCGAGGCACTTGCCACGCTCGTGGTCAACAAGCTGCGGGGCACCTTCACGGGCGTCGCGGTCAAGGCTCCCGGCTTCGGCGATCGCCGCAAGCGGATGCTCGAGGACATAGCGATCCTCACCGGCGGGGAAGTGATCACCGAGGAGATGGGCCTCAAGCTGGAGAACACCCAGCTGACCCAGCTCGGTCGGGCCCGCCGCGTGGTCGTCACGAAGGACACGTCGACGATCGTCGACGGTGCCGGTGACACCGAGGCCATCAAGGGCCGGATCAACCAGATCAAGAACGAGATCGAGTCGACCGACTCGGACTTCGACCGCGAGAAGCTGCAGGAGCGCCTGGCCAAGCTGGCCGGCGGTGTGGCCGTGGTCAAGGTCGGAGCGGCTACCGAGACGGAGATGAAGGAGAAGAAGCACCGCGTCGAGGACGCGCTGCAGGCCACCCGCGCCGCCCTCGAGGAGGGCATCGTGCCGGGCGGTGGTGTCGCGCTTCTGCGCGCCAGCGACTCCGTCAAGGTCGACGCCTACGAGGGCGACGAGGCCACGGGAGCCAAGATCGTGGTCCGCGCTCTCGAGGAGCCGGTCCGCCAGCTTGCCCACAACGCTGGGCTCGAGGGCTCGGTCGTGGTCAACGACGTTCGCAAGTCCAAGAAGGGCCACGGCCTGAATGCCGACTCCGGCGAGATCGTGGACCTCGTGGCCGCGGGAGTCATCGACCCCGCGATGGTCACCCGGTCCGCGCTGCAGAACGCGGCGTCGATCGGCAAGAACATCCTCACCACGGAGTGCATCGTGGCTGAGATCGAGGACAAGGACGGCGGCGGGATGCCGGGTGGCGGCATGCCCGACATGGGCGGCATGATGTAAGCAGCGCCTCGCGCTGCAGTCGCCGCTCGCCGGTTCCCAGGCGCTGGGAGACGGCACACGGTACGAAGGGCCCGGCAAACGCCGGGCCCTTCGTCGTTCTGGCTCCGTTGTAGAACTCAGGGCAGGTTTCCTCTACAGTGTGTCTAGTTTTACTTCTACGCGGTATGGAGGTTGTCATGACCAGAGACCTGAGAGATCCCCAGCAGTTCGCCCGCGCGTACTCCGACCATGCGCCCGCGATGCTCGCCGCCGCCACGAGGGTCCTGCGCGATACCGCGGCTGCCGAGGACGTGGTGCAGGATGTGTTCATGCACCTGTGGCGAAAGCCCGAGGGGTTCGATCCGGCCCGGGGACCCCTTTCGAGCTACCTCACCATGATGGCTCGCAGCCGGGCGCTCGACCGCTGGCGCACCCGGGCGGCGAGAGACGCCGCCGTGGAGCGGTCCGCCCAGAGCGTGCGCCTCGAGCGGGCCGTTGCCGAGGACGCGGCCGAGCAGGTGCTCCGCAAGGACAGCCGGCACCGGGTGCTGAGGGCCCTCGACGAGCTGCCGGGCGACCAGCGGGAGGCCGTGCTGCTGGCCTTCGGCAAAGGGCTGACCGCCAGCGAGATCGCAGCCGCGGCAAAGGTGCCGCTCGGCACCGCCAAGAGCCGCGTGCGCCTGGGTCTCCAGAAGGCCCGCGTGGAACTGGCCACCGCGGCGTGAGCGAAGCTGACCTGACGATGCGCGAGGTGTCGGCGCAGACCGGCGTCGAGGCTTCGACCCTGCGGGTATGGGAGCAGCGGCACGGCTTCCCCAACCCGCACCGGCTCCCGAGCGGGCACCGCCGGTACTCGGCGCGCGACGTAGATCTGATCCGCCGGGTGGTGCGCGACCGCGAGGCCGGCCTCGAGCTCAAGGCCGCCATCGAGAAGGCCAAGCTGGTGTCGTCGGTCGCCCCGCCCGCCGGCGAAGACGACTCGATCTTCGCCGCACTGCGCCGGCGGCGCCCCGAGCTTGCACCCTACCTGCTGCCCAAGCGCACGCTGCTCGCGGTGAGTCACGCCATCGAAGACGAGTGCGGGTCCAGGGCCGAGAGGGCGATGCTGTTCGCGAGCTTCCAGCGCGAGCGCTTCTACCGCGACGCCGAGGCCCGCTGGCGCGACCTCACCGGGCCGGCGCGCTTCGCCGTGGTGCTCGCCGACTTCAGCGAGCTCCGCGTCCCCGAGGGCGCGCCCGTGGAGGTGCCGATCGTCCTGTCCGACCCGATCGCTCACGAGTGGTCGCTGATCTGCGACGCCCCTTCGCTCACCGCATGCCTGAGCGGCTGGGAGCGCCCGGGGCAAGCCGGCGTCGACGACATGGACCGTGACTTCGAGATGTTCTGGAGCGTGGATCCGGTGCTGGTGCGCGAAGCCTCGGCGCTGGCCTGCTCGATCATCGAGCGCTCGGCCCCCACCGTGGGGGAGCGGGTGCGCCCTGCCCTCCAGGAGCCGGTGCACGCTGATGGCGGTCAGCTTCCTACTCTCACCAGCCTGACCAGCCGGATGGTGGCCTACGTCAGTGGCAGGGCGGTCCCAGCACCGCACTCATCCGCATCGGGGTGACACCGAGGCTCTCTGGGTCGGTCGTCCCGCGGGGGCTCACCATCGACTCCTCCAGCAGGTGGGCCTCCTCCCAGGTGGCGAACGCGGCCGGCCCGGTCAGGCGCTCCAGCAGGCGCAAGGTCCGCTTGACCACCGGGTGCGGAAGATGCAGCAGCGGCCGCTCCCGGCCCAGCGGCCGCAGCGCCAAGCGCACCATCTCGTTGTAGGAGAGCGTCTCCGGTCCGGCGAGATCGAGCCTGCGCCGCCGCTGGCCGCCGTCGCGCTCCAGGGCGGCCATCACGCAGTCGGCGGCGTCATCGGCCCAGATCGGCTGGGACAGCGCCCGGCCGGAGCCCGCTATCGGCATCGCCGGGAGGTAGGAGAGGCGCTGTAGAAGGGTCAGCCAGGGATCGCCGGGCGTATAGACGATCGATGGAGAGACGATGGTGGTCTCGAGGTCGGAGCGCTCCACCGCCCGGCATGCCAGCGCCTTCGCCCGAAAGAACCGAGTGGGCGATTGAAGGCTTGCGCCGATCGCGGAGAAGAAGACGAATCGTCGCGCCCCGGAGCGCTCGGCCGCCCGCGTGAGGCGCAGCGTGGCCACCGCGTTCAGCTCCTCGAGCGATCCTCGCGGCTGATCGCGGATCGAAGCGGCCAGGTGCACCACGGTGTCCACCCCCCGGAGCGCGTTGCGAAACGACGCCGGATCGGCCAGGTCGCCGAGCACGATCTGCACCCGCACGCGGTCGGCGCCCAGCCGGCCCGGGTCGCGAACCAGGCAGCGTACGGGCGTGCCGGACGCCGTCAAGCGGCGCAGCAGCGCCCGGCCCACCGTCCCCGTGGCCCCCGTGAGGAGGATCATCGGCTCGTCCCGCGGCTGTAAAGCTCGTCGCCCTGTTCGGAGGTCACGAGCGTGCGAGTGTAGAATGCGGCCCTCGCCTGGCTCTGGTCGGGCCCGCCCACCGGACACGAATACGCGAGGAACTGAATTCATGGCTTA
>Ga0136638_10000168_pt1 | contig 12802 bp, 12 predicted proteins | sample AntDrymUQ8582206_2_FD_104671 | JGI IMG/M metagenome (GOLD analysis project Ga0136638, IMG submission 104671) | Polar desert sand microbial communities from Dry Valleys, Antarctica - metaG UQ858 (22.06) | ecosystem: Environmental > Terrestrial > Soil > Desert | place: Antarctica: Dry Valley...
GAACCTGCGGTCCGCGCCCTTGTCGTCGGGCGCCGGGGCCTGCGAGCCGTCCTCGTCGCCCGCCTCCTGCGCCTCGGACCAGTCGAGCGGCTCGTCGTCGTCGGCGAGCTCGTCGTCACCCTCGATCTCGACCTCACCGGAGGGCAGCTCCTCGTAGCTGGCCGCCTTCCCGCTGGCGTTGCCGTTGCTCTTGGCCGCGGCGGCCATCTGCTCGGCGGTGAGCGCGATCAGCGTCCCCGAGAGGGCGTCGACCTGATGGGCCGAGAGCACGGTGCCGTCCACCAGCTTGGGCTCGTCGTCGGCGAGCACGCGCTCCAGGCCGAGGATCAGCGAGAACTCGCGTCGCCACACGGCAGACGGCTCGTCGCGGCCGGCGCCGATCTCCGCCAGGGCCGCGTCGAGCGCGCGGCGCCGAGGCGTATCGGCGGCGAGCGCGCCGGCGGCATCCTCTCCCTCGAGCACGAACGGCTCGCGCGCAAACGTCTCGGCGCGCTCGAGATCGGCGCCGGATACCGGCGATGGTTCAGCCACGGAAGTGCTTTCGGCCATAGTCGGCGTCTGGTCCTTGGAGGACGACCGGAGGGGGTCTGCTTCCGCTACCTGAAAAGGAGCCTTCGCGGACGCAGCGTGCCTGCGCGTCGTGTGAGCCGCTCAGCGGTTGCCCTCGAGCGGCGGCAGTCGTCAGGCATCCCTTTGCCCGGCGACTACGTGTATTACAGCACACGTACGACCGTGCGGGCCGCACCGGGTCCCGGCTATCTTGACCGGCACCGTATGCGCCGACTGCTTCCCGCCCTGCTCTGCGTCGTCGTGGCCGCCGCGGTGGCGGCCGCCGTGATCGCCGCGACCGGCGAGAAGCCCGGCCAGCCCAAGAGCGCCGCCCCGCCCGAGAAGGAGGCCGCCGCATCCCTGGCGGGAGCGCCGGCTCCGCTCGCCGCGCTGCACGATCAGTCGAGCGAGCTGCTCGATGGCGGACCCGAGGCCTTCAAGCAGCGCCTCGCGGCGCTGAAGGGCTACCCGGTGGTGGTGAACATGTGGGGCTCGTGGTGCGGCCCCTGCCGGGCGGAGTTCCCCTACTTCCAGAGGCAGGCGATCGAGCGCGGGAAGAAGGTCGCCTTCCTCGGCGTCGACGGGCAGGACTCCGAGGCCGACGCCGAAGAGTTCCTCGAGGAGTATCCGGTGGCCTATCCGAGCTACAAGGATCCCGACCTGAAGATCGCCGGGGTGATCAAGGCAATCGGCCCTTTCCCCGCCACCGTCTTCTACGACCGCAAGGGAGAGATCGCGCACCTCAAGCAGGGCGGGTACCGCGACGAGGGCGCCTTGGCGCAAGACATCGAGCGGTACGCTCGCTAGATCGCCGCTGACCACCGCCACCAGGCGCGAGAAGCCGTTGCGCCGGAGGAGATCGAAGCCGCCCTCGAGCTGCGCCGCCGCGTGTTCTGCGAAGAGCAAGGGGTGAGCCTCGACGCCGAGCGCGACGGCCGCGATGCCGCGGCGATCCATCTGGTCGTGCCCGGCGACGGCGGCCTCGCGGGGACGTGCCGGCTGCTGATGGAGGACTGCGCCGCCCGGCTCGGGCGGATGGCCGTGGACCCCGCCTTCCGCGGCACGGGCGTGGGCGCGGCGCTGCTGCGCGAAGCCGGCCGAGTGGCCGCGAGCGCCGGCGCCCCGATGATCCGCCTGCACGCCCAGACCTACGCCCGAGGCGTGTACGACCGCGCGGGCTACGAGGCGCGGGGGGCCTCCTTCATGGAGCAGGGCATCGAGCACGTGACAATGGAGAAGCGCGTTGCCTGAGATCCGGATCGACCCCGTCTCGGGCCTGCGCGTGATCGTGGCCGCCGAGCGCGCGGAGCGCCCCGGCGCGTGGTTCTCGGTGGGCCCGAGACCGCCCGTGGATCCCGACGCGGACCCCTTCCGCGAGGGCCACGAGGACCGCACTCCACCCGAGGTCTACGCCCTGCGTCCGGGGACCGGCCCGGCCGACTCCCCAGGGTGGCAGGTGCGCGTGGTGCCCAACCTCTACCCGGCGCTCGAGCCCGGGAAGGCGGACGTCGGCGACCCGCTGCAGACGGGCCGCGGCGACCCCGATCTCTTCGCGGTCCGCCGCGCCAGCGGCGTGCACGAGGTGGTGATCAACGGGCCGGAGCCGGTGTCCTCGATGCACGACCTGGGCCCGGGCGGGCTGGTCACGGCCATGGACGTGTGGCGGGAGCGGATGCGCACCCACACGGGGTCCGCCTACGTGCACCTGATCGTGAACGAGGGCCGGCAGGCCGGGGCCTCGCTGCCGCACACCCACAGCCAGATCTACGGCCTGCCCTTCGTGCCTGCCGCGGTGGCCCGCGAGCGCGAGCGCTTCACCGCCTACCGCGACCGCACCCAGGGCCGCAACCTGCTGGCCGACGTGCTTCAGGAGGAGGTACGCCGCCGCGACCGCCTGGTGGCGGTGGACGCCGAGGCCGTGGCCATCTGCCCGTTCGCCTCCCGCGGTCCCTTCCATGTGCAGATCCTCCCCCGCGCCCCGCGTGCGCGGTTCGAGGACGACGGGCCGCTTGGCGCCGCGCTGCTGCACGACGTGCTCGGGCGCCTGAAAGCCGTCCTCGGCGCACTGCCGCCGTTCAACATGTGGATCCGAACCGCCCCGCCCGGCTCCGCCGCGTTCTGCTGGCGGATCGACCTGGTCCCGCGCCTGGCCCAGCAGGCCGGGCTGGAGCTCGGTGCCGGTGTCGAGCTGTGCGCGTTCGCCCCGGAGCGCGGGGCCGAGCTGCTGCGCTCCGCACGCGCGTGATCGCAATCGCCGCGGTGATCGCCGTCGCGACCGCCGCCGGCTTCGGCACCGAGCACCGGCTGGGCGAGCGCGCCGAGACGATCGCCCAGCGGATCCTGTGGGTGATGCTGTGGGTGCTGATCCCCCCGGTGATCTTCTTCAACATCGCGACGCTCGAGCTAACGGCGGAGGTGGGCGCGGGGATCGGCTTCGCCTACGCCGCGCTGCTGGCCGTGCTCGCGATCGCGTACATCGTGGGCACCTATGTCCTGCGTATGCCGCGGCCGGCGGTGGGGGCGCTGATGGTGGTGTCGGCCCTGGCCAACACCGGCTACCTCGGGCTGCCCTTCAGCGCCGCCCTGCTCGGCCTCGACGAGCTGCCCAACGCCATCACCTACGACGTCGTGGTGTCCACGGTCGCCCTGGTCACGATCGGCTTCTCGATCGGCGCCGCCTTCGGCACGGTGGCCGAGCGTCCGCACGAGCGTGTCCTTGCCTTCTTCGTGCGCAACCCGGCGCTGTGGGCCTGTGCGGCTGCTCTGATCGCACCCGCGGTCCTGACACCCGACTGGGCGGTCGACGCCTCCCAGGCCCTGGTCTTCGCGATTCTGCCACTGGGATTCTTCGTCGTCGGGGTCACGCTGGCCGCCGAGGCGACCGGGGGAGGATGGAGCTTCCCACCTCCGTTTACCCGTCCGGTCGGGGTGGCGCTCGGGCTGCGTCTGGTGGTGGCCCCGGCGGTCATGCTAGCTCTCTCCGGGGCCGTGCACGAGGTGCCCGAGTCCTACGTCTTCCAGGCCGGGATGGCGAGTGCGATCAACGGCCTGGTGGTCGCGCACGAGTACGGGCTCGACCGAGCGCTGGTGGCGTCGGCGATCGCCTGGTCCAGCGCGATCGTGGTGGCCGGTGGCCTGGTGCTCGCCCTGCTGTAGCTTCCCGCCGCATGCCGCCGGCCGAACGCCCCCTGCCCAGCTACGCCGCCGAGCCGCCTCAGGAGCCGCTGCCCTACGGCCGCTGGGGCGAGGCTCTCGGCGAGCACTTCAGGGCCGCGGCGGCGGGCATCCAAACCGACCAGAAGCTCGGCGAGCCGGGGGAGATCACCTGGTTCCCCGACCGAACCTGGGGCGGGCGCACCTATGTACCGGGCACGGCCCCCACCTCGGAGGGCTTCGAGCTGTTCGGCTTCGTCTCCTACACGCGCGAGCACGAGGGAGCCCAGGCCGCCGACTTCACCGCGGTGGTCGACTACACCGACGAGACCGCCGAGGCCAATCCGGAGTGGACGCTGGACCTCTCTGACCAGGAGATCGGCCAGTGGCGCGGGCAGGAGGGGCGCCGTGGGGTGATCACGCTCGTGTGGGGGGTGTCCGTGGTGCCCAACGGGGCGGTGGCCACCGCCGAGCTGGGACCCGCGACCACGGACCAGTGCGCTCTGGTGGAGGACCGCTTCACCCTCGTCTCCCTCGACGACTTCACGGGCGACTACATCGAGGTGCGCCTGTACGCCCAGCGCGGCGACGAGCTTGCGCGCGAGTCGCTGTACGAGGATGAGGATTGACACCCGCGTGGGGCTATCGTCTGGCTGGGCCCCGATAGCTCAGCCGGATAGAGCGTCCCCCTCCTAAGGGGAAGGCCGCTGGTTCGAATCCAGCTCGGGGCACTAGGACACACGGTGACAGAGACCGGGAACGGAACGGTGGCAACTGTCAGTCAGCCTCCTCGCCCCCTCATACTCACCAGGCTATGGCACGCTCGCTGCGACTCGGAGCCCAGGGAAGGATCGTGCTGCCCGCCGCGATGCGCCGTGCCCTCGGCATCGAGCCAGGGGACGAGCTGGCCGCGCGAATCGACGGGCGTCGCATAGTACTCGAGCCCCGCGGAGAGCTCCTCCGGCGGATGCAGGAGGAGCTTCGGGGCGCTCGTGGTGGGCGCAGCCTCGTGGACGAGTTGATAGCGGAGCGCCGGCACGAAGCGGCCGGCGTGCGGCCTCGGTATTGAGATGGGCAGCGCCAGCCGAGGCTCGACCGCAACGACGCTCGCCCTCAGCGGTCGGGACGGTCCGGGTAGAGGTGGTCGATGGTGCTGAGCGCCACGTACGGGGCTCCCGCGGCCGTCTCGATCGCACCCCCGCCTCCCGCCAGGCGGTCGAGCACGCTGACCACGCCTACGATCTCGAGGCCCTCCTCGCGCACGCGCTCGATCGCCTGCACGGTCGACCCGCCGGTGGTCACCACGTCCTCCACGATCAGGCAGCGCTCGCGGGCGTCGAGCGGAGGCCCCTCGACCCACCGCTGCAGGCCGTGCCCCTTGCGCTCCTTGCGCACGAAGAAGGCCTTCACATCGGCTCCGGCGGCCAGCGCCGAGCAGGCCACGGGGTCGGCGCCCATCGTGAGACCGCCGACCGCGGTGGCTTCCCGCCGTCCTGCCTCCGCAGCCACGAGCTCGCCCAGGGCGGCGAAGCCGGCGGGCCGGAGGATCGCCCGTTTGGCGTCCACGTAGTACTCGGCCTCGCGACCGCTGGAGAGCGTGACCCGGCCGATCACCAGTGCGTGGGTGCGCAGCTCGGTGACAAGCCGCTCTCGAGCGTCGGTCACCGTGGGCAAGGGGGAGAGCCAGGGGTCAGGTTCGGCACGACGGCTGCCGATGGTAGAGAAGGAATGGCGTCGCTGATCCGCATATGCGCCGTCGCCGCGGCGGCACTGGTGGCTCTCAGCTTCGTGTTCTTCGCCGTCGATCAACTCGGCGCGGGCTCCGAGAAGCAGGTGCAAGCGCTGCGAAGCGACCCCGAGCGCGGTCCCTCCCGGGCGGAGCTCGACGAGCCGGCGCCCGAGCCGGCGGTGGAGCGAGCCCGCGAGGCGCGACACTCGAGCGTGCGCGAGTACGTGGATGACGCCGACGACATCCTCCTCTCGCCCTTTACGGGGCTGATCGACACCGACCAGATCTGGGTCCAGCGTCTGGTTCCGGGGCTTCTCGCCCTGCTCCTCTACGGGCTCGGCGGCACCCTGCTGGCCAACGCGCTGCCCAAGCCCGGCCGAGAGACGCGCGACTGGCGCGAGTCGACAGGGTGAGACACGCCCGGGCCATGTGCGGCCCTAGAGCGGGCCGCCCTCAGCGGTATACGAAGATCTTCTGGCCGATCTCGATCTGAGAGTCGACCTGGTAGGCGTTGGGGATCGGCACCCGGATGCAGCCGTGGCTGGCGGGGTAGTGCGGCACGCTCTTGTAGCCGTGGATGGCGTACCCGCCGATGAAGTAGTTGGACTGCACCATCCCGAGCGAGTTGGTGCCCCGCTCCTTGCGGTAGAACTCGAACGCGCCGAAGACCGTGGGCGTCGAGGCCTTGCCCGACGAAGCGTGGTAGACGCGGCGCGCGCCCCCCTTGTCGATCAGCGCGAGCACCTGCCGTGACCAGTCGAACTCCACGTGCCGACCGGCCCGCGGGTAGCGCGGCTTGAAGGCGCCCTCACCCCGGAAGACGCGCGAGTAGACGGCCGGGATCGCGTACCCGTCGCTGCCCATGCCATTGGTCTTGCGAAACGCGGTGACCGCCCGGGCGGTTCCCGCGTCGTAGTAGCCGGTGATGGGCACGGCGAACCCGAGCCGCTTGAGCCCACGCTGAAGGAGGATCACCTTGGCGCCCCGCTCGCCCGAGCCGGCACGGAAGCTGCTCGCCACGAGACGCACCCTCTTGGTACGAAAGCTCCTCTGCTGCGCCGTTGCGCGGTGGCGGACGCGCAGGGCGAACTTGCCGCTCCGGCGCGCCTTGAGGCGGAAGACGGCACGGCCCTTGCCCTTCGACCGCCGGATCCTGGCCTTGTGGCGCGACACGACCTTGCCGCCGCGGATCACCTCAAGCACTGCCACCTGGCCGGCCACGAAGGGCTTCACCCTGGTCTCGGCCACGAGCCGCTGGCCGCGAAACAGGAACCGCATCCTCTTTGTGGGCATCCCCCCTCTGACGTTGAGCGAGGCCTTGCCCGCCTTGGGCGCGGGCGCGGGAGGCGGCACGGGCTCGGCCGGAGGCGTGACGGGCGGAGGGGTGGGCGGCACCTGCGCGAGCGCCTGCGTAGGGGTGCCCGCCAGCGCCACGAGCGAGATGGAGATGATCAGAACCCGCTTCACCAGGCGCACTGTACCCCCTGAGGAGCGATCGGGGCGAGGGGCGTCAGGCCGGTGACGGCCGCGGTGCGGCGGGCAGGAAGCGGGGAGCGAGCGCGCACGCGCCAAGCACCAGCGGCCCGACCACCACCGACACCTGCCATCCGTCGTCGGCCTGGACCGCGTAGGCTAGGGCGTTGTTGAACGCGTGCATCCCGATCACCGGGAACAGCGAGCCGGTGCGCTCGTAGACCAGGCAGAAGGCCACGCCGAGGATCGCCAGTGGCGGAAGGATCAGCAGCCCGTCCACCCCGTCGAAGCTGTAGTGGATGAGCCCGAAGAGCAGCCCGTCGAGGCCCGCGGCGACCCAGATGGAGAGGCGAGTGCGCAGCGCGCGGTAGAAGAACCCGCGAAAGAAGACCTCCTCCACCACCGGCGCCACCGCGACCACCATCAGGCCGGCGATGATCAGGCCGAAGGTGCCCTCGTCGCCGCCCAGCGCCTCGACCGTCTCCTGTTCGGCGTCGGGCCGCACGAGCGCTCCGTAGATGGCCGTGACGAAGTAGAACGACACCATCCCCAGTGCCGCCCACCCCAGGGCCGGCCAGAAGCGGGTGCCCCTGAGCCCGAAGTGCCAGGCGCGCGGCTTCACCACCCGGCTGGCGAAGAAGATGGCGCTGGCCACGAATGCGAGGCCCTGGGCCAGGGTCCCGATCACCACGATCGCCGGCGAGCCTCCTTCGACATCCGCCCCGAACAGGCCAGCCACCACGCCCATCGCGATCCCGAACAGCAACGTGCCGGAGATCCCCACCGCGAAGCCCGCCAGCGCGAACCACCACGGCCAGGCCGGAAACCGTGCGGCGCCCGCCGGCAGCTCCGGGGGGTCCGGCGGCGTCAGGTTCTGTGTGCCAGCCTCCACCGCAGTCAGGTTAGGGAGGCGACCTCCTCGAGCGAGCGCACGCACTCCACACCCGGTGGTCGAGGTCGTGGGTGCGGTGCTCGCCGCAGAGCCTCCGGTCCGGCTGTGCTCCTTCCCCGGGCCCCGTCGCGAGCCACCAGCACGGCGCGGATGCCCGCGGCCCTCGCTCCCGCCACGTCGTTTGCCATCGAGTCGCCCACGTGCAGGGCCTCGTGCGCCTGCACCCCCGCGATCGAGAGCGCGGCGCGGAAGATCGCCGGAGAGGGCTTGGGCTCGCCGGCCTCCGCCGAGGAGATGGCTCCGTCCAGCAGCGCCCCGATCCCCGCCGCGTCGAGGCAGAGGGCCAGCGAGCAGTCCCAGTTGCTCACGGCTACCAGACGCAAGCCCCGCTCGCGCAGCGTTCGCAGGGCGGGCCCGGCATCGCCGAAGGCCGTGAACCTCAGGGAGGCCACCATGGCGTCGCGCACGGCTTCGAAGCGAAGCTCGGGCATGGCGATCGCCTCCTGCATCACCCTTGCGCATTCGTCGCGCAGGCGCTCGAGGCCCGCCGGATCGCCACCTTCCATGTGGTGGTCGAGGTAGTAGGCGATCTCCGCGGAGAAGCCCCGCTCGGCGGCTCCGGCTCCGATGTCGGCGCCCGTGGTCTCGAGCAGCGCCTCACGCAGACGCGGAGCGGGGGGCTCGAGCTCGACCAGGGTGCCCAGCGCGTCGAGCAGTACGGCGCGGACGGGTGTCACGCGACGAAGTACCAGCCGGCGAACTGGGTCACGAACACTCCCAGCCCCACCGCGGACGCGGCGGCCACGCGGTCGGTGATCCCGCGCTGCTCGCACACGATTGCAAGCCACATGAAGATGGGGAACAGCACGACCACGAACCGAGGCAGCGACATCAGCGGCTGCGGGCCGACCGGGTACGACAGCGGCAGCATCAGCGCCACCACCACGTAGGCGCCGTATGCGAACGGAAGCCGGCGCAGGACCCCGACAGCTCCCGCAAGCGCGAATACGAGGGTGCCGAGGAGCATCAGGTTCATCGCCGCCACCCGGAACGGGTCTCCCGCGGCCTGCTCGAAGAAGACCGGCTCCCTGGTGCCCGAGGCGATCTGCCTCACACCGTCGACCGCCGCGGCGAGTCCCTCCCAGATCCCCCCGAGCGGTCCGGCGAGCTCCCGTCCCCAGTAGTCCTGGACCGAGCCGAAGGCCAGCGCGTCGCCATGGGCAAAGCCGAGGTAGGTCGCGTACGCGACCAGTCCCGCGGGGGCGAGCAACAGCCATGCCGCGTCGGGGCGCAGGAGGTATGCGGGGCGCAGCGCGGCACGCCACCCTCGACCGGGAGCCGTCAGCGGGGCGCTGCCCCCCGACGGGGGGCAGCGCGGCAGCGCACCCTTCTCCTCCCTCGGCCCGTAGAGGTAGATCAGGACCAGGGGCGCCAGCAGCAGCACCCCGGCACTGCGGGTGCCCGACGCCGCTGCCGCGGCGCCTGCGGCCCATGCCCAGTGGCCGGTCCGGGCCGCGTAGAACGCGCCAACCGAGGCCAATAGGAAGAGGCTCTCCGAGTAAGGCGCCCCCAGGAAGAGCGAGGCGGGGAACACGCAGAGCAGCAGTAGGCTCGGCGCCGCCAGGCGGCGTCCCAGCTCGAGGGCGGCGAGCCGATACAGCAGCACGAGCGCCCCGAGCAGCGCGGCGAGGGACACGGCGTAGCCGGCCAGCAGCAGCGCCCCTTGCGACCCGCCCCCCATCGCGGCCGTCGCGCGGGTGAGCAGGGGGTACAGAGGAAAGAATGCGACCCGGGGCGAGTCGGCCGAGGGATAGCCAGACTCAGCGATGCCCAGGTACCAGACGGCGTCCCAGCGGGCGAGCGGGGACGCCAGCGCGTCACCGAGGCCGCCGAGGGGCCGGGTGAGCGACGGCTCGTCGAAGCGGTCGGCGTTGGCGGCGCCCACGCCATCCTGGCCGGAGCTCAGCGCCGCGAACGCCGCCACGGCCAGGATCGCGAGCCTGCTCCACAGAAACGCTCGCCAGGCGGCGCGCAGCGATTCGGAGGCCCGGGCGCGCTCGCCCGCCGCACGCACGGCGGCCCGGGCGCCGGCCCCCGGCACCGGACGCCTGGAAGTAGCCTGGTGCGCCATGCCGGCGACCGATCCAATCACGTTCGCCTCCTTCCTGGGCGACTACGGCAACGAGATCACCGCCGGGGTCACGGTGATCGTGGCCTTCGTGCTCGCCGAGGTCATCGACAAGGCCCTGATCCGTCGCGGCCGCAAGCTCGGCGAGGCCGTCGCCGGCCGGGAGCTGTCAGCGGTCGCCGATACCCGCCTGCAGCTGGTCCGGCGCCTGATCTTCGCCACGATCATCGTGATCGGGCTGGCCTTGGCGCTGGCTCAGTTCCCGGCCGTCAAGCGCGTGGCCACCGGTGTCCTGGCCTCCTCGGCCGTTCTGGGCCTGGTGGTGGGCTTCGCGGCGCGGCAGACGCTGGCCAACGCCATCGCGGGCGTGCTGCTCGCGATCACCCAGCCGATCCGCATCGGCGACCTCGTGACCTTCGAGGCGCAGACGGGTGAGGTGGAGGACGTGCGCCTGACCTACACCTACATCCGCCTCGACGACGGGCGGCGCCTGATCGTGCCCAACGAGCGCCTGGCGCAGAGCTCGATCACCAACCACACGGTGGTGGACCCCCAGGTGCAGGTCGAGGTGTCGGTGTGGCTGGAGCCTGGAGCGGATGCCACCCGGGCCCTCGACGTGCTGTCGGAGGTCGCGGATGTCGAGGTCCGGGTGGCCGAGGTCGACAAGGAGGGGATCCGGCTGACGCTGACCACCGGGGCCCTCGCGCGCGACCGGGGAGGAGTGGCGGCGCGCCTGAGGAAGGAGAGCCTGCAACGCCTGCGAGAGGCTTCTCTATCCTTTGGTGGCTCGGGGTAGCCCGTGCGCCGCCCGATAGCGGTGGCGACACGACAGTACGGCTCCGTTCTTCGATGACCTACAGGCAGCGAAAGACCAGACGCGGCAATGGCCGCGGACGAGGCGGGCGCCAAGTCGCCCTGGCGCTCGGCGTGGCCGGAGTCGTCGCGGCGATCGCGCTGATGTCGGTCGCCGGCTATGTGATGGCGGTTGCCTCCAGCGCCCCCGACCTGTCCGAGCTCAAGCCTCAGGACAAGGGCGAGAGCTCGTTGATCTTCGCCGCGGACGGCTCTCGCCTGGGCTACGTGCAGTCGGATGAGATCCGCACCCCCGTGCCCTGGGAGGACATGCCGGGCCACGTGCGCCAGGCCGTGATCGCGATCGAGGACGAGCGCTTCTACGAGCACGAGGGGATCGACTACTCCGCGGTGGTGCGCGCCGGGATCAAGAACATCGAGTCGGGAGAGAACGTGCAGGGCGGCTCGACGATCACCCAGCAGCTGGTGCGCGCCCTGTACATCGAAGACCCCGAGCGCAACTTCGCCCGTAAGATCCGCGAGGCCAAGCTGGCCTCCGAGCTCGAGGAGAAGCAGTCAAAGGACTGGATCCTCGAGCACTACCTCAACGACATTCCCTTCGGCACCGTGGACGGCCGTACCGCGATCGGGATCGAGGGCGCCGCCGAGACTTTCTTCGACAAGCACGCCCGAGCGCTCACGCTGGAGGAGGGCGCCCTGCTGGCGGGCCTGCCGCAGGCCCCCTCGCAGTACAACCCCTTCCGGAGCCCGGACGAGGCGCTCAAGCGCCGCAACGAGGTGCTCGACAAGATGGCCGACAACGAGTTCATCACCCGTGCCGAAGCCGTGGCGGCCGCCGGCGAGCCGCTGGGGCTGAAGAAGGGCTATCGCTACACGCGCCGCCGTGAGCCGTACTTCTTCGACTACGTGCAGGAGAAGCTGATCGAGGAGTACGGCGTGGGCGTCTACCGCCGCGGCGGGCTGAAGGTCCACACGACGATCGACCCGGCGATGCAGGATCAGGCGCGCGAGGCGATCGGCGCCTACTACGGCGATCCCGCCGGCCCCGGATCGGCGGTCGCGGCCGTCGACCCGACCAACGGGGAGATCAAGGCGATGGCGTCCAGCGGCACCTACTCGGAGCGGACCTTCAACATCGCCGCCCAGGGCCACCGCCAGCCGGGGTCGGCCTTCAAGACGATGGTGCTCACCGCGGCGGTCCGCGAGGGCCTCGATCCGGACTCGACCTACTACACGTCGATGCCGCTCGCCATCAACGACCCGGTCTACGGCGAGTGGAACGTCAAGACCTTCGGCGACAGCTACTCCGGCTCGATGAGCCTGCGCAGCGCCACCCTGGCCTCGGACAACACGGTCTTCGCACAGCTCATCCTCGACCTCGGGCCCGACAAGGTGTGCGAGACGGCCAAGCTGCTCGGCATCACCACCAAGCTCGACTGCTACCCGGCCGAGGGCCTCGGCGGCCTGCGGCTGGGAGTGACCCCGCTCGAGATGGCCAGCGCCTACGCGACGCTGGCCTCGGGTGGCATCAGGCGCCGGCCCACGGGAATCGAGAAGGTGGTGTTCCCCGACGGTGAGACCGACAAGGTGGTAGGGGGCCAGGGCAAGCGGGTGCTCACCGACGGCGAGGCCTACGAGGTCACGCAGATCCTCGAGGCCAACGTGCAGGGAGGCACCGGCACCGCCGCCAACTACGGCTGCCCGGCCGCGGGCAAGACCGGCACGACCGACGAGGGCAAGGACGCCTGGTTCGTGGGCTACACGCCGAAGATGTCGACCGCCGTCTGGGTCGGCTATCCCGACGCCGGCATCGCGATGCCCGGTGCCCAGGGGGGTACGCTCGCCGCGCCGGTCTGGAAGGCCTTCATGGAGCCCGCGCAAGGCGAGGACTGCAGCGACTTCGCCGAGCCCGAGACGGTTTTCGAGTCGTCCCCGTTCGAGCCCGAGGACTCGGGCGACGAGTCGTCGGGCGACGAGTCGTCGGGCGACGACACCTACTACCCGCCCTCCGACGAAGACGACACCTACTACCCCCCCTCCGACGAAGACGACACCTACTACCCCC
>Ga0136638_10000169_pt1 | contig 12775 bp, 8 predicted proteins | sample AntDrymUQ8582206_2_FD_104671 | JGI IMG/M metagenome (GOLD analysis project Ga0136638, IMG submission 104671) | Polar desert sand microbial communities from Dry Valleys, Antarctica - metaG UQ858 (22.06) | ecosystem: Environmental > Terrestrial > Soil > Desert | place: Antarctica: Dry Valley...
ACCAGCCGCCGGCTGGCCCGCTGGACGTTCTACGGGATGGCCCGGTGGCAGGGCACCATGGAGCGCCGCCAGGCCTACCTGGCCCGCCTCGTCGACATCGGTGCTGAGCTGTTCGCGATCACCGCCACTTGCGTCCGCGCGCATGACCTGGAGCGCGAGGGCGGCCCGGAGGCAGCGACCGCCGTCGACCTCGCCGACGCGTTCTGCGGCCAGTCCCGTACGCGCGTCGCGACGCTCTTCATCGCGCTGCGGCGAAACACCGATCGGGCCGACGGGCGGCTGGCCCGACGCGTCGTCGACGGCGACTTCGCCTGGCAGGAGGCCGGCCTGGTCGACGAGCCCGACGACCGGCCATGGATCGCCTCGACCGCATTGTCCGCCGACCCGCCGGACAACGTGCACCGCAACCCCCTGGGCTGAGGCCTTGGGGCGAGACCCCCTGCGAGGATGCCCGGGTGAGGGTGGGGCTCGACGCGACGCCGCTGCTCGGCGTGCGGACAGGCATCGGGCAGTACGTGAACCACCTCGTCGACGCGCTGGCCACCACGCCGGGCGGGCCGGACCTCACGCTGACGGCGTTCACGCTGCGCGGGGCCCGAGCACTCACCGCTCCCGATGGTCACCGGGTCCGGCAGCGGCCAGTCCCGGCCCGGCTGCTGCAGTCGCTCTGGGCTCGGGCCGAGGTCCCACCGGTGGAGCTGCTGGCCGGGCCGTGCGACGTGTTCCACGCGACCAACTTCGTGCTCCCGCCCACCCGGCGAGCGGTCGGTGTGGTGACCGTGCACGACCTCGCGTTCCTGCGCCACACCGACACGGTGAGCGCTGCGTCGCTGCGCTACCGCGAGCTGGTGCCGCGCTCGGTCGCCAGGGCGGCGCTGGTGCTCTGCCCGGCCGAGTCGACCTCCGCCGACGTTGCTGCCGAGTACGGGCTGTCCCCAGATCGGGTCGTCGCGACGCCACTCGGCGTGAGCGAGGCGTGGCGCACCGCGCAACCGTTGACCACGACCGAGCGAACCGTGCTCGGCGTCCCCGAGCGGTACGTGCTCTTCGTCGGCACGCGGGAGCCGCGCAAGCGCCTCCCTGACCTGCTCGCAGCGCACCGGCAGGCTCGCGCCGCCGACGACGCAGTCCCACCGCTGGTCCTGGCCGGCCCGCCCGGGTGGGGCGACGAGGTGGACGCCGAGGACGCGATCAGCACCGGCTACCTGGACGCGTCCACCCTCCGCGCGCTCGTGGCCGGGGCGACGTCTCTCGTGAGTCCCTCGACCTACGAGGGCTTCGGTCTCCCCGTGCTGGAGGCGCTGGCCTGCGGGACGCCGGTGGTGGCCAGCGACCTGGCGGTGCACCGGGAGATCAGCGGCGGGCACGCCGACCTCGTGCCGGTGGGTGACGTCGACGCGCTCGCGGCGGCACTCGTCCGCGCCGGGCACGCGAGACGAGACGACGGTGCAGCCGACCGGCGGGTCTGGGCAGCCGCGTTCACCTGGCGTCGGTGCGCGGTGGCGACGATCGCCGCGTACGAGCGCGCCCTGGGTTGATCAGGACCAGGAGGACCAGCGCCACCGCGGTCGCGATCGAGATGATCAGTCCGGCCCCGCCACGTGGAGCGTCATAGGTGATCATGATCTCGTGCTCGCCCGCCGGGGTGGCGACCGCGACCACCGCGTGGTCTGCCGCCCTGAGCTGGACCGGCTCGCCGTCGAGCGTGGCCCGGAACGAGTCTTGCAGCGCGTCAGCGACGACGACGTAGCCGGCGCCGTCTGCATCGACCCGGACCCGGATCGTGTCGCCGGAGTCCTCGAGCACCTCGACGGCTGCGCTCGACCCGTCCGCTTCGGGTCCTGGCTCGGCGAGCAGGACGTCGGCCTCCTCGCCCGCGAGCATCCGGCCGATCGCGGTCGGGCCGTCGGGCTCGACCGCGGACGTGCCGGCCCACCGGATCCGCGGCAGCGCGTCCGCGCGCTCGTACACGACTGCCTCGTCCGACCGCAGCATCTCGAGCGAGTCGCCGCCCGGCCGGACGACGACCAGCTGCGGTACACCGCCGGACCCGGCCAGCAGCACGGTGTGATCTGCCCGCAACGTGAGCTCGACGGTGAGTGGTCGGGACGCGGCGACGTCCTCGCCGGCCAGCGCGACGACCACGTCGCCCGGCTTGGTCCGATCGCGCAGGAGCCGAGCCCCAGCCAGCTCGACCGCACCGGCCTGGTCGACCACCCGGGCCTCGACGCGGGCCGGCACGTCCAGGTCGGACGGTGTCTCGGCGAGCGCCACCCCGACGCCCCGCAGCGGGCCACCGTCGAGCTCGAACCGCAGCGTGCTGCCCGGCGTCCAGACGACCTGCTGCGCGCTCCCGCCGACCGTGGTGCGCACGCCGGCGACCTCGGACTCCGGCGGCGAGACCAGGTAGGTCACGCCGAGACGGTCGAGCAGGGCGGCGCCGGCGACCGCGCTCGGGACGCTCGGCTCGGCCAGCGTGGGAGCGACGAACGCGTCCGGGTCGACCGCGCGCAGAAGCTCGGCGAAGGACTCGCGCATGAACGCGTGCCCGGAGAGCGAGCGCAGGCCGTACGCGACGTTCGACCCCGGCATGAGCGCGTCGTCAGCAGCGAGGTAGCGGTCGTGACCGACGTTGGCCGCGAGGAACCGGTGGGTGTCGGTGACCGGGTAGAAGTCCTCCCGGGGAACCTCAGGCCAGAACGGGACGACGACCATGATCGCCTGCCCGAGCACGACGGCTGGGACCAGCACGAGACCGGCCAGCCGCCAGCCGCCTCGTCGGGTCCGGGCCAGGATGACGCCGACCAGCGCCGCCACGCCGAGGCCGGCTGCGATCATGATCCGGGTCCCGTAGTAGCCGTAGAAGCCGCCGTCGACCGCGTACTGGAGCCCGTGCGCGATCAGCGCGACCGTCGCGCCGGCGAGGAGGGCCCACGCGCCGGCCCGCGCGACGCGTGCCCGCCGCTCGCCGGCGGTTCCACGCCAGAGCTCGCGCAGCCGCACCTGGACCGGCTCGGAGCGGAGCAGCGCGTCGAATCCCACGGCGGCCAGGACGGCTACCAGGAAGCCGAGCACCGAGCGGGCCCGGCCGATCGGGTTCATGTCCAGGAACGGCAGCCGTTGCAGCAGGGTCAGCCACGGCCCGCCCGCGTAGATCGCGACGCCCCAGACAAGCGTTGCGACGATCAAGAAGGCGCGCACACCTCGCCGCGGCACCTGGTCGCGGTGCTCGGCCCGGGCTGCCCGGAACCCGGTGATCATCCCGATCCCGGCGAGCAGGACGACCGCGACGCCGGCGTACGAGAACGACTCGATCGGGTTGCGCGGGCCGAGCCACCCGATGCGCGCGTTGGTGGTGCCCATCGCGTCCGGGGCGAGCATGGTCACGAGCGAGGCGAGCGGGAGGAAGTTCTCGGCGTCCTGGTCGCGCGGCCCGACATAGGTCTGGCCGAGCAGGTCGAGGAACGGCAGCAGCTGCACGGCGACCAGCAGCGCGCCAGCAGCGACTCCGGCGATCGCGAGGCCACCGCTCGTGACCAGCCGAGCCAGTCGGTGCCGCTCGAGCACCGCGAGCCGCACCAGCACGTACGCCGCACCGGTGTAGAGCGCAAACGTCGTCACGGCCGGGAACCCACCGGCAAGCATGGCTCCGACGACCGCCGCGACCAGCGCGACGCTGCGCCCGTTGCGGGTCTGCAGCAGCCGCTCGAGCGCCCAGAACAGCGCCGGCACGAACGCGGCCACCCGGGTCTGCGGCCAGTTCGTCCAGGCGACCATGAAGCCTGACGTCGCGAACGCGAGCCCACCCATCCAGCCGGCCGCACGACCGAGCCCGAGCCGGCGGGTGAACAGGACCATTCCGCCGATTGTCACGACGATCTCGAGCAGCTTGCCGTAGGCCGGCGCGAGCCAGAGCGGCAGCACCACGTACGGAGCGGTGAGCGGTGAGTACAGCGCGAGGTTCGGCGTGGCCGCGACCTCGAAACCGCCGGACTGCAGGTCCGACCACTGCGCCACGTCGCCGTCGCGGAGCCGGCTGACGAACTCGTACGCTCCTGGCAGCACCGCGTCGATCGGGTCCTGCACGTAGTCGTTCTCAGCGCTGAAGCCCGGCGGCACCTGGGCCGACCACGGCGCCACCCGGTAGACGACATCCGAGCTCGCGAACACCCGAAGCCCCAGCAGCGACTGCCCGAGACCGGCGACCACGAGCACGACGGCCGCGGCGAACGTCACCCAACCAATCCGCCGGTCCAGCCGGTCGCCCGCAGCCCGGTCGCCGTCAGTGGCGACTGGGTGGGGATCGATCGAGGTCACGGGCTGGCGGTCCACTCCGTCGGCTCCCGGGAGCATAACCGTCGCGCCGGCCCGGCCCCGGCACCTAGGGTCCGGGTCGTGGGTGGGAGCAACGCGGCGGCGATCACGGTGGTCGTGGTCACCTGGGAGGGCGCGAACCTGCTGCCGGCGTGCCTGGACGCGATCATGACCCAGACGCTCGGGCCGGATCTCGTCGACGTCCTTGTCGTCGACAACGCCTCGACCGACGCGACGGCCGAGGTGCTGCGGCGGTATCCGGCGGTCCGGGTCGTGACGAGCCGGCGCAACCTCGGCTTCGCCGGCGGCGTAGCGCTCGCGCAGCGGCAGGTGGCGACGCCGTACGCCGCGCTGGTCAACAACGACGCCGAGCTGGCCCCGAACGCGCTCGAGCGCATGCTCGCGGTCGTCGACGGGCCAGGTGGCGAGCGGGTCGGCGCGGTCACCGCTCGCGTCCTCCTGGCCGAGCGTTTTGCACCGGCGCCGGGCGCCGGGCCGGACCAGTCCGGCGTGGTCACGGCCTCCGACGGCAGCACGTTCCGTCCGGCAGTGGACGGCCGGGTGGACCTGCTCAACTCGACCGGCAACGTCGTCCGTACGGACGGGTTCGGGCAGGACCGCGACTGGCTCGCCGTCGACGACGGATCGCGCGCGTCCGGGCACGTGTTCGGCTTCACCGGCGCGGCGGCCCTGCTCCGCGTGGCCGCCATCGCAGATGCGGGGGGCATCGACGACCGGTTCTTCATGTACTACGAGGACACCGATCTGTCGTGGCGCATGCGCCTGGCCGGCTGGGAGGTGCGCTACGAGGCCGGCGCGGTCGTCCGCCACCAGCACTCGAGGTCCAGCCGCGAGGGCTCCACGCTGTTCCGTTTCCACGACGACCGCAACCGGCTGCTCACGCTGACCAAGGACGCCAGCCGCGGGCTTGCGCTCCGCGCAGTCGCGCGGTACCCGCTCACGGCAATGTCCGTCGTCACCCGCTCGGACCATCGCGGCGCGGATGCCGGTGTCCGGGCAAAGGTCCTCGCGTCGTACCTCCGGATGCTGCCGGGGACGCTTCGTCGACGTCGCGAGATCGGCCGGCTCGCCGCGGTCCGCGGCATCACCCGCCGGCAGGTCGAAGCCCTGCTGGTGCCGGTCCCGAGCCGGCCGACCGGCGCCTACCGCCGGAGCTGAGGGGCTGACTCCGGACGGCCCAGCCGCTCGCGGACGAGCCGGGTGATCCGCCCGGCCGCCCGTCTGGACACCTCTCGCACGCCACCCTGGCGCAGGTAGTCCCGCGCCAGGGCCACGTCCTCGCGGATCGACGGCCGGGAGGAGTCCAGGAACGCGCGCGGCATGCCGACCGCCGCCTCGCCGAGCTCGACGGCCAGGTCCGGGGCCCGGCGCGGGTTGCGGCAGAACTCCAGCAGCGGCTGCATGACCTTGGACCAGGTGAAGCTGCGCGCGACCTCACGGCTGCGCTTGGAGCAGCGCGCGGCCAGGTCCTCGTCGTCGAGCAGCTGGAACAGCGCCTCCTCGAGGCCGTCGATGTCTCCGGCCGCGACCGAGAACCCGAGCCCTTCGGCCTCGACCAGGTCACCGAACGTGTCGCCGCTCGTCGTGACGATCGGCAGGCCGGCCCAGAGGTAGTCCAGGATCCGCGTCCGGAACGAGAACGCGGTCTCCACGTGCTGCAGGTGGCAGCTCACGCCGATGTCTGCGTCGAGGAGGTAGTTCCCGCGACGTTCGTAAGGGACCCAGTCGTCGTTGAAGAAGACGTGCTTGTTCGTGAGCCCGAGCCGGTCGGAGAGCGACACAGCAGTGGCCGCCATGCGCATCTCCGGCACGTCCGGGTTCGGGTGTCGCATCCCGAGGAAGAACAGGCGCACGTCGGGACGGCGCTCACGCAGGCGATCGACCGCGCGGATCAGCGTCAGCGGGTCGAACCAGTTGTAGACACCGCCACCCCACAAGATCACCTTGTCGTCGGCACCGATGCCGGGGACGACGCCCTTGATCGCCGGTGCGGTCCGGACCGGTGCGGCGTCGTTGAGCCCGAACGGGACGACCGCCAGCAGCGTTTCGAGGTTCTCGTCGTCGTCGTAGGTCTCCGGGTTGATCCGGCCCAGCCCGGCCAGCTGGCCGAGCCAGAAGTCGCGCTGCTTGGGCGAGGCGCAGAGCATGAAGTCGGCCCGCTCGAGCTGGTTGTTCAGCGCGGCCACGCAGTCCTTGAGGGTCTGGTGCCGGAACGCCTCGGACTGGTCCTTGGTCTGCTCGAGCACCTCGAGGTGGAACGGGTCGTAGATGTCGGCGACCAGGACCTTCGTGCTGCGCCGCAGCCACGGGTGCAGGGTGAGCAGCAGGCCCTGGAAGATCAGCACGTCGCACCACTGCTCGAGCCGCCGCAGGTCGCGGCCGGAGACCGACCGGGTCTCGAAGTCCGGGCTGTCGATGCTGCAGGTCCCGGTGGTGGCGAGCTCGACGTCGTGCTCGGCCGACAGCGCCGAGGCGATCTCCCAGGCCCGGATCGCGGGGCCGGCCATGCGGGCCCCGAGCGGCTCGCCGGTGACGATCGCGATCCGGCGCCGGCGCGTGAACATGTGCTCGACGTCGAAGGCCTGGACGAGGGCTGCGTAGCCCTCGAGGTAGCGCGCCTCCGGGTAGGCCGGCTCCAGCGCCTGGCGGAACAGCGGGATCAGGTCGACGTCCTGGCGGACCCGGGCCGCCTGGATCGTGCGGCGGTCCTCCGCCAGCCCCGGCAGCCGCTCGACGAAGTGGTCGATCGCGTACGCGCCGGTGAGCGTGTCCTTGTCCAGCTCGATCCGCTGCGACTCGTCGCCCGGCGAGCGCTGCAGGTCCAGCGCGGTCGGGTCGTCACCGCCGCGCGAGATCCCGCGCCGCACTGCCAGCGCCATCGCCGCCGGCAGCGCCCGGGCCAGCGCCTCGTCGCCGTAGTTCTTGTACAGGGACATCAGCGCATTCCGCTCGAGCAGGTAGTGCTCACGGAACTTGCCGTACCGGTCGATCGTGACGTGGTGGCGGTGGTAGGCGATCGAGCCGGGCACGTAGCGGACCCGGTGCCCGAGCAGATTGAGCCGCCAGCCGAGGTCGACGTCCTCGTAGAACATGAAGAACCGCTCGTCGAACCCGCCGACGCCGAGGAAGACCTCGGTCCGGACGAACATCGCCGCGCCCGTCGCGAACAGGACGTTCTTCGGGTGGTCGAAGTCGGCGGAGTCGGGCCGACCGACCTCGCGCTTGTAGCCCATGCCGAACCACGTGAGCGAGCCGTCGACGTAGTCGATGAGCTCGCCGTCCCAGTCCAGCACCTTGCTCGCGACGCAGGCGACCTCGGGGTCGGCCTCGAGCTCGGCGATCGCCTCGCGCACCCAGGCCGAGTGCGGCCGGGCGTCGTTGTTGATCAGGCCGACGTACTCGCCGGTCGCGCCCGCCACGCCGAGGTTCATGCCACCGGCGAACCCGGTGTTGCGTTCGGAGACCACCATGCGCACGCCCGGAGCCGCGGCGGTGATCTCCTCGACGCTCCCGTCACCGGAGTCGTTGTCCACGCAGATGATCTCGAGCCGGTCCTTGGGCCAGTCGAGCTCCTCGACCGCCCGCAGGCACGCGATGGTGTCAGCGGCGCCCTGGTAGTTGAGCACGATGACCGAGACGACATCGGAACGGAGGGCACGGGCGGCGTCCTGGCGTTGCAGCATGGTCTCCTCGTCACCGGGTCGGCGGGTCACTCGGTGGTCAGGTTCTGCCACGCACCGCCCAGGCTCACGATGCCACCGGACTCGCGCGGCGTGCCGTGGTCGACGTCGAACCGTGCGCTGCGGCGGATGAAGTCGTACGTGTGCTGGGTCGTGAAGTCGACGATGGATGCGTGCAGGTCGTAGGTCCCGGGCAAGAGCATAAGGCGCGGGACCGCGAGCTCGACCAGCCCGGCCCCGACGATGCGATCCGGGACGTAGTCCGCGTCACGCGTGTTCGAGGCCCAGACGTACACGCCGTCGAGCGTCTCCAGGGCCAGCCCGAAGACCGGTCGCTCGATCGGCTGGTCGGCGCGGAACGTGATCCGGATCGTGACCTGGTCGCCGGTGCGAGCGGCCGTGGTCGGTGCTCCGTGCGCGTCGAGCACCTCGAGCCGCTCGATCGTGGCCTCGCCCGACCCCCACCTGGTGGAGCCGTCGACGCTGGTCACCCGGTCGACGTGTGTGGAGTCGGTGTACTCGTCGACGAGCTGGTCGGGCTTGCCGACGGCGAGCAGCCGGCCGTGCTCCAGCCAGGCCACCTGGTCGCACATCGAGCGCATCGTCTCGGTGGCGTGGCTCACGATCACGACGGTCTTGCCCTGCGCCCGGAAGTCGGCGAACTTCTCCATGCACTTGGCCTGGAAGCTCGCGTCCCCGACCGCAAGGACCTCGTCGACGAGCAAGATGTCCGGGTCGACGTTGATCGCGACCGAGAAACCAAGGCGCACGTACATGCCGGAGGAGTAGTTCTTCACCGGTTGGTCGATGAACTCGCGGACCCCGGCGAAGTCCACGATCTCGTCGAAGCGCTCATCGAGCGTGCGGCGAGGCAGGCCGACGATGGAGCCGTTCAGGTAGATGTTCTCGCGACCGGAGAGCTCCGGGTGGAAACCCGATCCCAGCTCGAGCAGCGCAGCCAGGGAGCCGGTGGCGGTGATGCTCCCCCGGTCAGGCTGCAGGATGCGCGCGATGCACTTGAGCAACGTCGACTTGCCCGACCCGTTCTCGCCGATCAGCCCGAACGTCGACCCGCGCGGGATCTCGAACGACACGTCGCGCAACGCCCAGAACTCGTCGTACCGCGCCCGGCCACGCCGCATGAGCGCGGCCTTCAACGACTGGTTGCGCTCGCGGTACAGGCGAAAGCGCTTCGAGACGTCGTCGGCGACCACCGCCGGCCCGGTGGCAGTGCTGCTCGCCGTTGCCACGCTCACAGCTCCTCGGCCAGCCGTGGTTCGTACCGGCGGAAGATCGTCCAGCCGGCGAGCAGCGCAACCGTCGCGGCACCGACGGTGAAGATCACGTCGCCGAGCTCGGGGAACCGGTTGTCGTAGAGCAAGGCCCGGAACACGGCGACGAAGTGCTCCATCGGGTTGAGCTCGTACAGGGTGCGCAGGGGGATCCGGACGCCGAGCAGCTCGGTCGAGTCGGGCACCAGCGTGGCCGGGTAGACGATCGGGGTGGCGTAGAACCAGAACTGCATGAAGATCGACAAGAAGTGCTGGGTGTCGCGGAAGTAGACGTTCGCGACCGCGAGCATCAGGGCGAGGCCGAGCCCGAACGCCGTGAGAACGAGGCCGAACACGATCACCAGCGGGAGCCACGGGAGCACCATCGCCCCGAACGCGAGCAGCGCAGCGGAGAGCACGAGGAGCTCGATGCCGAACGTCACGTCCCACGAGAACACGTTCGCCGCGACCAGCACCTCACGGCGGAAGTAGACCTTGGTGACCAGGTTCGCGTTCGCCACCAGTGCCGACATGCCACCGGTGACGGCGTTGGACATGAACGTCCACGGGATCAGTCCGCACATCAGCCAGAGCGCGAACACGTCGATGCCGCTCGGTGATCCGGGCGGCACCTCGACCCGCAGCAGCACACCGAAGACCACGGTGAAGATCACCATCGTGGCGAGCGGGTTCAGCAACGACCACAGCTGGCCGAGGGCGGTCCGCTTGTACTTGCCCCGGACCTCGCGGAGCGTGAGGTTCCCGACGAGCTCGCGGGACGACCCGAGGTCGCGCAGGGAGGTCAGGAACGCCACGTCGACCAGGTCACCGCAACCCGCGCAGCCTGGAGTACAGCGCACGCGGCACCCGCATCGACCGAATCGTCAGCGTGTGGGTGAGCGCGGAGACCTCCGCCTCGGCTGCTGCGGCGCGGCGCTCCGCCTCGGCCACCCGCTCGGTCGCGGCGGCGGCCTCGGCGGTCGCCCGGGCGACGGCCCGCTCGAGCTGGTGGATCTCGAGGTCGCGGGCGCGGCCGCGCTCGTACATGTCGCGGACCGCCTGGTCGCCGTCGTCGCGGACCGCACGGACGACGAACTGGTACGTGGTGGCGTCGAGGTCGTCCTCGAGCTCGTGGACCAGGACGGGGTCGTAGTCCTCCGGCTCGATCCCCAGCTCGGTCTCGAAGATGCCGGCCACCGACCGGCGGGTGTCGACCATCACCAGGCCGGCCTCGCGCATGAGGTCCTCGAGCCCGTCGCGGGTGAAGAACCGCAGGTGCGTGCTGTCGAGCAGCCCGAGCGGCCGGTAGGGGAACTTGCCGCGCAGCAGGGCGAGCCGGACCGCACCGTGAGCGACGTTCGGGACCGAGACGATCACCGAGCCGCCCGGCGACAGCAGCTTCCGAGCCTGACGGAGCGTCGGCAGCGGATCCCGCAGGTGCTCGAGCACGTCGCCGAAGACGACCGCGTCGAACGTCTCGCCCGAGAACGCGTCGACCAGGTCCATCGTGTCGAGGTCATCGACGACGACCTTCTCGAGGTACTCCTCCGCCTCCGCAGCGGCGGCAGGGTCGATCTCGGCACCGGACACCTTGCAGCCCTGCTCGCGGAGCACCCGGGCCAGGTAGCCGGTCGAGCACCCGACGTCGAGCACCGTCTTGTTGTGCCCGACGAGGTCGACGATGAGCGCGTGGCTGGTGCCGGCGTTCTCGAGGTCGACCTCGGTGTCGTACTTGGACATCTGGGGCACCTATCGACAACGGTGGGCTGGCGGGCAGCATACGTCGTCCCCGGTCCCGGACCGGGGACGCGGGACTACGCGCCGGGCCCGCGTCGCGAGCGTGACGCGAGGGCTCGCTGGGTCTCGCGGGCCACCTGCTTGTCGGCGAGGGCGCGGCGCTTGTCATGCGTCTTCTTGCCACGCGCCAGGCCGATCTCGACCTTGGCATGACCGTCCTTGAAGTACAGCGCGAGCGGCACGATCGTCGTGCCGGACTCCTTGGTCTTGCCCACGAGTCGGGCGATCTCCTCACGGTGGAGCAGCAGCTTGCGGGTCCGCCGCGGCTCGTGGTTGGTCCACGTGCCCTCGGTGTACTCCGGGATGTGCACGTTGCGCAGGAACACCTCGCCCCCGTCGATCGTGGCGAACCCGTCGACGAGCGAGGCACGACCCAGGCGCAGCGATTTCACCTCAGTGCCGGTGAGCACGAGGCCGGCCTCGTACGTCGCGTCGACGTGGTAGTCGTGGTAGGCCTTGCGGTTCGAGGCGATGAGCTTGCGCCCCTGTTCGCGTGGCATGCCTTCGACTCTAGGCGGTGGGACCCGCCCGGCCGGTCAGAGCCAGTTCATCGGGTTCGTGGTCGAGCCGCCCGAGAACACCATGAAGTGCAGGTGGCAGCCGGTGGAGTAGCCGGTCGTCCCGACGTACCCGATCACCTGGCCTCGCTCGACGCGCTGGCCGCTGGAGACGGCGAACCGCGACTGGTGGTTGTAGGAGGTCGCGAGGTGCGAGCCGCTGACCACCCCGTGCTCGATGACGGTCTGGTTGCCGTAACCGCCGGCGTAGGAGGTGCGCAGCACCGTGCCGCCCGCGGCCGCCCGGATCGGCGTGCCGCAGCCCACCCCGAAGTCGGTGCCGTCGTGGAGCTTGTAGACGCCGGTGATCGGGTGCACGCGCATGCCGTACGACGACGTGATCGGTCCGGACACCGGGCGGTAGAGCGGACCCGATGACGACGGCGGAGCCGCCTGCGCGAGCGCCTGCGCCTGTTGCTGCGCCTGCGCGTGTGCCGCGGCGGCGGCTTGTTGGTCCGCTGCGTTGGCGGCGGCAGCCGCTGCGGCGGCAGCTGCGGCTTCGGCGGCAGCAGCGGCAGCAGCGGCGGCCGCGGCAGCAGCGGCAGCCGCGGCAGCCGCCTCGGCCCGGCGCCGGAGCTCCTCCTCGAGCCGCTTGCGCTCGGCCTGGAGCGCCACGTACTGCGCCTCGTCCTCGGCCTGGGCGACCTCTGCGTCGTCGAGAACCTGGGCTCGCTCGTGCCGGAGGGCCACGACCTGGTCCTCGGCGGCGCTGGCGGCGGCCTCGAGCTGCGCTTTCTCCGCGACGTTCTCCGCCGCGGCGACCTTGGCGGCCGCGACTCGCTCGCGGATCGCCTCCAGCTTGGCCTGACTGGTCGCGAGGGCAGCCCGGTCGTTGCCGAGCGCGAGGAGTGCGGCGTTCTGCGACCGCATGACCGTGCGCATGCCCTGGACCCGGCGGGTGAAGCTCTCGAGGCTCTCGGCGTCGAACGCCGACGAGACCTGTTCGAGCGAGCTGCCCTGGTAGGCGGCTCTGGCCAGCCCGCCCATGAATGCCTGGTTGTCCGCGATATCGGTCTGGATGCCGACCAGCTCACCCTCGGCGGCGACCTCTTCGGCCTGTGCGGAGGCGAGCTCGCCGGCGAGTCGCTGGTCCTCGGCCTGCGCCACGTCCAGCTCACCCTTGGCCGCGGCCAGT
>Ga0136638_10000170_pt1 | contig 12772 bp, 15 predicted proteins | sample AntDrymUQ8582206_2_FD_104671 | JGI IMG/M metagenome (GOLD analysis project Ga0136638, IMG submission 104671) | Polar desert sand microbial communities from Dry Valleys, Antarctica - metaG UQ858 (22.06) | ecosystem: Environmental > Terrestrial > Soil > Desert | place: Antarctica: Dry Valley...
AGACGAATATTGATGATCCGGAGATTGTCAAGCAGTTTTTTGAAGGTGTTGAAAAGCCAGAAAAACAACTAGCGTGCATAGATGTAATTGCTATTTATGAAAATATAGATATTGCTGAAACTGAGCCAGATGAACCAATTAATGTAGCTGAGGAGCAGCCGCAATTAGAGAGAGCTTTCAGCGCTCAAGAATTCAAGATTGAAAGACTAATGTGGCTACTAAATAGAATATATGCAGCAGAGGAACCTAGCCACGAAATACCTGTTGATGCTGAAGAATTTTTGAGGCGGTATAACGCTGGAGAAAGAGATTTTACTGGAATTAATTTGGCTGGGGTAAATTTGAGTGGAAAAACTCTAAGCCAAATCAATCTGAGTAAAGCCAACCTGACTGGAGCAAATCTTAGTCACATTAACCTAAATAATCAAAACTTGAGTGGTGCAAATCTCAGGGGAGCCGATATGAGTGAGGCAGACTTATCTAAAGCCAACTTGACTGGAGCTAACTTAGATAATGCATACCTTCATAAGACAAAACTGAAATCGGCAAAGCTAGAGAAAGCAACACTAAAAAAAGCCAACCTCAGTAGAGCTGATTTAAGTGAAGCATATATGCGAGAGGCTAACTTCTGTGAAGCCAATCTCACTGGTTCTCAACTAAATGGAGGGGTTGACCTCAGCATGGCAAACCTAAGTGGAGCGAATTTGAGCGGGGCAAACATGAAACAGTCAAAGCTGATGAGAGCAGACCTAAGTAATGCCAATATGATTCAGGTAAACCTGATAGAGGCAAATCTGGAAGGAGCTAACCTTGAAAGAATTAATCTTCTGCATAGCTATTACGACTCAACAACTATATTTCCTACGGGCTATGACGCTGCTCAAGGTGGTGCGTATTTTATTGCTCCGGGTGCATCATTACAAAATGCTAACTTAGCTAATGCTAACCTCAATAACGTAAATCTAAGTGGAGCAGAACTGCAAGGAGCCGACTTGAGCCAAGCAAACTTAGAATCTGCAAACCTGACTGGAACAAACCTCAGTGACTCAAACCTGATTCACGCAAATCTAGAATCAACAAACTTGACTGCGGCAGAATTGAGTAAAGCAAATTTGAACCAAACAAAATTAAAATGGACAATCCTAAACGGCGCTAACTTGATTGGCGTAAAACTGAGTGGGGCTAAATTTCACTGTCCAAAACTCAGTGGTGCAAACTTGAGTAAAGCTGATCTCCGAGGATGTGACTTAAGTGGTGAAAACTTGAGTGGAGTGAATTTTACTTCAGTAGATTTGCGTGGAGCAAACTTGAGCAATACAAATCTTACAAAATCAAACTTGAAAGATGCAAACCTTACTGGCGCGAATCTGACTGGAGCAGATTTCACTGGCGCTATCATGCCTGATGCCATTACTCACGAGTAGACTGCGCTATGGGCATTGATCCGAGATGTGTATATCTGGAAACAGTTAAGTGCAACTTATTAATCAACGACAGAATAAGCGTTCCAGCACTCGTGTCCGCACCTCTCATATATAAGCATTCGCAATAGTTGATCCGCAGTTCGCACTGTTCACCAGAAATAAAGGTTTGGGGCGCTTACGTGATCAAATAGGCATTAGTGAGCGTAAAATATTCCCTATGAAAATAAATCGCTTCGGCAAGGCAGAAATCCTAAATCCTCAAGAGATAACCTTACTATTTACTGAGGGACTTGTTAAGCCCCGCGATCGCGCAATATTTGGAGTGTGCCTCTACGGGGCTGCGCGGATCAATGAAAGCTGCACTTTGCAACGGGGAGATATCATCGGCACTAGAGGCGTAAGACCAAAATTAATTATTAGAGCTTGCAACACCAAAGGTGGACAGGACACTAGAGAAATTCAACTACATCCCAAGCTGAAGGAATTTTTGGAGTCATATAGCTGTGAGCTAAAAGGGAGAAATCCTCATTTATTCCCTGGTCGTCATGGGCTGGGGCATATCCACAAAGGGAGTGCTGACCGAATCTTACGGGAGGCGCTGCGCCGGGTTGATTTGGATGAGCAAGGAATATCCACTCACAGCTTTCGGCGAACAGCACTTTCGGCAATGAGTGACGCGGGAGTTCCCTTGCGGCACATTCAATCTATTAGCGGTCATCGCAGTCTGGCCGCCCTGGAGCGTTATTTGGGTGTCACTGAGCAACAGAAAGAAAATGCAATTTCTACTTTGATTTTTTAAGGAAGCGTTGAAAAGAATAAGTTATCAGACTCTATAGTATATGTGTACTAACTAATAATTCAATAAAAAGGAAAACAAATGAATTCAGGAACACCGAGTATCTATGACGAACACGGATTGCTTTATGCTTGGTTTGAGGTTCTTCCTGGGGCAGAATCAAATGACTATTACAAAAGTAGCCAAGATGAAATATATCAACATAAACCTCAAACTCTAGGATTCGGCTTTTCAAGAATCCCTGTTGCAGGTGAATTATTGCAGGTTGGCAGATGTCTTTGGGTTGTTGCTCAAGTAATACATCATGATATGTCGCCCGAAAACCTCAAAGAAATGAAAGAATGTCAAAGACGTTTTTTTGTAGCGACAATTCAAGTAAAGTTTGACAGCTATGTCTAACAGCCCAACAAAACACGGAAAACGATATCAGATATAACCATTTATTACTAAACTAATAAATTCCTACCCCTTGGTGATTACCATCAAGGGTTTTGTTTTATGACCCTTACTGTGGTACTGGAGCTTTTTATTGGGAATGAAACCGTTGGCAACAAAAATATGGGAATCACATTTTGGAATGGCAAAACCTATTCGGGTGAATGCAATGCTCAGATCATGCCCACATTTGTTGGTTTGGAATTTTGTATCTTCAGGGTTGACAAATTTATTACAGGGAACTCTAATGTCAAAGCTTACGCAACGACATAGGAATTTACCCTCTGAGGTGATACTCATAGTCCTGATGATGGGCAGCTTAGTACAGCAATTTCAAGTAGGCAGGAATGCCAGATACTTAACTTATTTTTAGGAGATATAAATGGTTTTAAGAATAAAAGTTACACGCGAAGATTTTGATGCTGCCTCTTCAGATGGCTGGGTTGATGGTCAAATCCAAGGCAGAGAAGGGTTATGGGTTTATGTTGAGCTAGGCAAAGAACAAGAGTACATCCACAGACCCAGCGATGACCCAAAAACCGAGTACAGAATGTTTAGGGGATGCAGTGTGTTCTTTGCCAACAGTCAGCAGCAACTAGAGTCAGGAGATTACTTAGCCGAAGACTCCAATGTGACAGTAATTGTTTACTGCTAGGCAGCAGTATTGTCTTTGAGTACAAGCTTCTCCCTGCGAGTGCCGCGTCGCTGTACCCGACGAACTTGAATTTTGTCTTGGTTTTTAGAGAGGTAATCTTCTAGTTCGGAAAAAGGAACCTCAATAATCTCTCCAGTTTTCAGTAAAACGGTAGGCATTGGACACGCTCTGCTGTTAGTTGCTCTATCTGAATTTTACTTCAATATTTTATTGACATTAGCATCTAATGAACTTCGCGTCACCCTACATACTCTACTGCTGTTTCCAATTCCATCCATCTGTAAACTTTGCCAAAACTCGCCAGATGTTTGGTAATATTTGGCGAGATTAGTGGGGGTTATTCATGAACAAGCAAAAAGCAGCAGACTTTCTTGGCGTGAGTGTTCGCGCCCTTGAGCGTTATGTCCAGCAGGGGAGAATCAGCGTCAAATCACGAAAAAGGTAAAACACGCTCCACTGCCAACTTTGACTCTTCTGAACTGGAAGCATTCAAAGAAGAACTGAACCAACCGACCGTAAAACCTTCCTTTGAATCTCGTCAAATAACGACACAGCAACAGCAACAGACAGGTAAATTAGTGCATCAGTCTGGCGAGATTGCGGAGTTTGGCGAGATTGGGGTAATTGATAAGTTATCCTCAATTATTGAATCCCTGCTCTTGCGAAGCGACAATCAGCCAGTAGTGGCGATCGCCGATAAGCTGCTACTAACTATTGCAGAAGCCCAAGCACTAACTGGGTTGTCCAGGGAATTCCTGCGAGACGCAATTAACAAAGGCGAGTTAAAAGCCAAGGTCATTGGCAAGGGTTGGCGAGTTAAACGCAGTGACTTAGAAGCTTATATTGATAAGCTGTGAAAGATACTCGCCTTCCGTGCGACAGGGTAAACCTCGCCAATAGAGTAGAGGATATTCCGGTATTTGAAACACTGGCAATCTACTCCCGGAATAAGATTCGTTTGGTCAATCCCCCCTGCGATCGCAACTCCTGTCATTGAACAATTTTCCCGGCATCGGGAAAGTGTGGGGCTGGCCGATCGCTGCCAAATACCACCCCAAACAATTTTCCTGCTTTTACTTTTTGATTAGCTTGTTCAGGATCACGAAGTTTGATGCGACTAATCTAGTCCAGAAATTAGATTGGTTTGGTCAATCTTCGTGCGGGGAGCAAACTAACTTACAAAAATAAAACACCTAGCCAAGGTCGGAGATTACCGCGCTTCACTTTTAACAATGTCCCAGATGGGGTTTTGATTCTAATTTCCCTGCTTTGACCTGCTTCAAAAACTTCAACTCGTTCACCCTTGTAATCAGCATCGCGGTTAAGCCCAGGATGCCACGCATCATTTGCAGCGTCTTTTATACAAGCTATTTGCTCAGGGGTACATTGCGCCGCTGCAAAGTGCAATTCCTCCTCGGACACAGAACGAGAAAGAACCAATTCGCCTAACTGAGAAGGCTCATTCCAAACTTCAGACATTTTTTGCAGTAATGATGGGCTACTAGAGTCTTGAGTTAATTCGTTTTCTTTCTCATCGCGTAACTTTTCTGTTTGACCCGTCACACCCGTCACAGAAGGGTTGTTAAATGGCTGCAATGCTTGGTAGTCAATGCTTTGACGCTGTGACGGGTGGACTGTTTGACCCGTCACGCTCCCGTCACAACCCGTCACAGACCCATCACCTAACGAAAGCGTGTGATGGGTGATTTGCTGACCCGTCACATCACCCATCACGGATAGAATGCTTGCGGGACTTGGGTTTCCCGTATTCTGTGACGGGTGTGATGGGTGTGACGGGTCAACGGGGGTCTTCTTAGATTTCATTGAAATTAAAGTTTCAATTATTCCACCAGACTCATCACGCTTTAATCCTTGGATAGTCGCCCCGTATCTTGTTTTGGTTTTTACTAGAACCCCTCCTCCAAGCCGAATTACTTCTGGGCTAAACTCTTTACTACTCCGAGGCGATGAACCAGATTTTCTGCAATAATCGCAATAATCGCCGTAAAGCTGATCTAATTTCTCTCTATCAGCGCCGATAAATATTTGGTTGGTTGGATCGTACTTGTATCTAGAGTTCAGCCAATCGGCTACCGCATTGGTTTGCAGTAACGCATCTAATTCATTCTGCGCTCGGATACCACTTTCATCAACTTTATAAAGCAGGGTATGGATAATTTCTGCTACAGGGATACTCAGTAGGTAGTTAGTAAATGCCGACATTTGATCCGACAATTTGTCAGCGAATAAAGGATCAATCTCTGGCACTTTGCGGTCAAACCGAAATAAAACAACTCGTCTATCAACTCCTGAGTCATTAGCGGTAAATACAGGATTATTTGCTGTGAGCATTACCAAGCCTTTGTAGATGGCATTGAAGGCTTTTTCAAACTTCCATTCGACATTTATCTCATCGCCCCCGGTAATATTTTTGAAAATTCCTAGTGTGCCATGATATCTATCCGCATCATTCACGCAGACTAAACGCTTGTCATAAATATTTCCTGTTTGGAACGAGTTCGTATTTAAGGCCTCCAATGTCAGACTGTGGCTGGAGCGTTTGCCTACTAAATCTGTTCCAAGTTTCATCGCCGTAGATTTCCCTGTACCGCCTTCCCCAACTATTAGTGCAAATCGGTGAAGTTCCCACATCCCACGTAGCACAGCAGCGTACCAGCAACACAGTAAATGCTTTTGGCTTAAATTATTCTCAAATACAAAATCCATCCAATCAGAAATAAAACTCCAGTCTTTTGCTTCTAAATCATGTGAGCGATCAATAATGCTGGTAAATCCATAATCGGGCGAATGAGGTAGCATTTCCTTGGTGTCCAGATTCAAGACTCCATTTAAAAATGGCAGTAGGTTTCGTGGTGGCTCAGTCCAGTCATGATATAGCAGTCTTGAGACCATCATCTTCGCTACTCCAGATGGGTATGCAGATGCAAATCCCTGTCCTGCATAAAGCTCTTCAATAGAGTCCGTAATCATCTGAAATACAGACTCTTGTGAGGCGATGCTCCAATGCCCATTCCGATATCGCATCCACTGGTGTATGCGATCGCAAAAACGTAGGTTCCCCATCCTTGCCTTGAGAAGGGTTGCGATTGCTGAATGTTGAGGAAGTTTCTTTTTTTCGTTTTCGCCATCCTCTTCGTCTTTCAGGTGCGTTGCTTCCCAGTCCTCAATTAATTGCGCTCTGGCTATTTCAATCTCAAATTCATCCTTGCCATTATTTACCAAAAAATCGTCCATGCCTCTCCCCTTGGACTCCTCCCACGTCACCACTCTAACGGTACAGCCTAGCTTAACTAATGCCCTAGACAATCTCAATAAAGCCTTTCGTACCGACTCTTTCCTTACAAGGTCAGCATCAAAACACAAATAAAATAACCGCCCTGGCTGTGCGAATAAAGCTAGGTGGCTTACTAGCTCACCATCACATAAACCCATGTCCACCCCTAACAATGCAAGCGTCGGATATCCCTTTGTCAGTCCTGATCCGGCTTTTTTACATCCTTCAGCTACGAAAACTGGAATGGAAGTATTTTGAATAATCTCCAACCAAAACTTAGGATTTCCTGTATCTAGGCAGATGGCATCATATAGTGCCTTTGATGAAAGGTATTTAGCTGGTTTTGCTGCTTTGGGCAATTTGATTTTTTCGTTTGGCTTGAACTGCCCATGCATAAATCCCATCCGTTGACCATTCCTGGGATTAATACCACTGCACCACCACCCAGGCGTGTGAGTGTATTTTCTCCAATCTAGTCGCCGTGCAATTTCTTTCAGATCATCAAGACTTTCAAGATTTAGACGTGTAATTATCTCAGACACCCCGCTGCCCTCAGTCCACTCTTTTAAATGAAGTGGGTGTATGGTGTGTGACGGCTGCTCCAATTCCAGCTTTTGAGTCAAAGCTGTCTTTGAAGAATCTCCTACAAGTAGTCTATAGTCTGGCAGCATGTCAGGGAACAGCTGGCTGACAAAAGTGTCGCTGATAAAAAAATTTGATTCGTCTGTAAACATTTTTCCGCCCTCCTTTGGGCTGTAGTGCTTGTCAAAGGAGGATGCCGCCGCTATGCAAGTTTTTCCGAACCCGTGTTCCTGGAGCTAAACACTGATTTTATCCACTTCTGCCTCTATCGCTGCACCGGGAACCAGGGTAGTATAGAGGTATATATTTAAATTTCATTAGATTGGACGGGTAGTTGTTCAAACTCCTTTGGGCGTGCGGCAACCTCCTGTTTTTTTTGCGCGTGAAAACTGACTTTTTATGGGTTTAGTTTTTCAAGTAAGGCAGTCCGCTCCTCAAGAAGTCGCTGCAATGTTGCCTTACGTTCGGGAGTTAGCTTTTGACCCTTAAATATTCCTTCACGAGCTAATTCGTATCTATGTAAAGCGATTAGCTCTCTTAAGCTTCCCCCAACTGGTGTTTGTCCTCCTTTGTTAAATCTCCAGGTAGTCCAACTTTTGCGCGTGCGAATTGTTCTACGACCTCGCTACGGCTAATCCCTAATTCTGCTGCCCTAGAATCAAGCAAGTCTTTAGCCGACTCGGTCAATGCCAAGTTAACCCTGAGTTTGGGTTCATTGTATAAATCGCCGACTCCTTTCTGACTTCTTTGACCTTTTTTGGGCATAGAACTGGCATTAGCTAGTTAGTGCATAACCAGTATAACCGCTCTTGCGTAATAGCTGTATTACTTAATTATATAAGCTTTTACGCAATAGCTAAATAAAGCATTGCGTAATACCTATTGACACCTATTGTGCAATGCCTAATAATAGCTATTGTGTAATAGCTATTGAAGCATTCCCCAACTACATATAGATATCTCCTTTGGTGCGTTCTTATTGTGCCAAAACCCTTCAATAAAGCAATTACAGGGGTTTAGCAGATAAAACGTAGCGTCGTACTGCTGCCTTGGAAGCATCAAAATCCCAACGAAACACCAATAGGAGGGCAACACCAAGCCAACACCAATGTACACAGCAGTAAAAGAATCCAATTATGACACCATCGGAACAACCGCAAAGCGGAAAAGACAGCCAACAGAACGGCACTACTTCAGGTAATCAGTCCATCGGTGGTACTTCAGAAAAGGTAACTAACGCCAAAAAAAAGAGGCCAAAAGGACTGCCAAACGTCAAACCATTATCATCCATGAGTGCCGTAAATTTTGCAGGTCATGTGGAGTCAGATTCAATTGATCTGTCCGAACTCCCAAACTATGGGGAGGCTTGCATGACCCCAGACGGTTCTGGCAGACTTCTCAAGTTAGACCCTGAACGCGTCGTATTTGTTGGAGATAAAACACCAACTAAGGCATCCTTTGGGAGTGTATATAGATTGCATCTCCCAAAAAATCCAACAAGCCAATCATGATTCAACAAATACTAACTGCATCTGCCGACTGAATCAGCATTCGCCTTGTGTGTCTCTAGATAAATTAAATGAAGGAATCCAAAAATGGCACAAACTTTTGACGAAAAACATCCCAACATCACAAGGGAAGTAAAAGAACTTGATTTTGATTTACACATAGCCGCGTGTGAATCCGAAATTAAGCAAGCAATTAATGCCAGCTTGGAGCCGATGCCGAAGTCAAATGAGCCAGAAAGCTCTGTCTATAGATTCAACGAAATTCTGGACGCAGAGTCAACTAAGTCTTCTTAAGAAAATCCCGGATGCGGGAAAAGGATAAAACATGAATCGTGGCGATGCTAATTACCTTTTTGCAGCACTGGTGATTATCCTCGCCGCTTTCTTCTGGCAAAAAGAGAGTGGCGTTCAATCACTTTGGCAACAGTCACAGACGCAGTTGAGTAACTGCAAGGCAGAATTTCAAGGGTTTAAAGATGGGGTGAATTATGGCAGATAATCAAGAGCCAATTACTTTGGAATTACCTACACCCAGTGCCATCACTCCCACTACCCCCTCACGGCAACGCTGGGTGGAAGAGAACAAAAGCCGAGTCATGGACTGGCTCACTTTTAAGGGTAAAGAATGGGAGGATGTAGCATTCGCGGCGGTGATTTATGTCTGCGCCCCGATGTTCGCAGTTTCCATTTTGTTGAATTTGGTAGGGAGCATCCCGGCGCTCCTAATTATATTTATTACTTTGGTGGCGGTAGTGGGTTGTATTGCTATTTGGTTAATCAAAAATGTGCCAGAGAGCAGTGCCTTAGTTTGGGGCAGGTTGGTGCTGATAACCATCGGATTAATTCTGGGAGGGTTGTTATGAAAGAAATGCACCCCTCAGAATTGTTTGACAAGATGGTTGATTTTATCGCGGCTAAGGCAGCAGTTTACATCTTACTAATTGTTGCTGTGGGGATGGGTACTAGTGCTGCTGTTACTCATGATAAAAATCAAAAATCAGTGTTAGCTGGTGGGGCTTGTGGAGTTGCACTTTTGGGGCAAGCTGCTAAGAACTGGGAGCGCACTAAAAAAGAAATGCTTGGTGAAATAAAAGAAGCCTCTCGCCAGGGTTTTAAATCTTTACTGACTGGGTTATTTTCCCCAAGTGCCAAACTGTCTATTAATTTTGATGCTACCAACTGGAGTCCAGAAAATTTAATTCAGTTGGCGGACATCATTAAAATGTTGAAGTTAAAACATTTACGCATCATTGGGGGAACTGGCGACGGTAAATCTGTTTTGACCAAATGTATAGCACGGCTGATTGATGGGGAAGTTGTTGTTTACGATGTTGAAGCCACCAAAAAAGATTGGCAAGGATTTAAAGTAGTTGGGCGCGGTGAAAATTGGCAGGCAGTCGCTGATGCAATGAAAGCAGACTTGGCTTTATTGTCGGATCGCGTCCGAGAAGCGACCGACGATGATAATGGTTGGGATTCCTTAACAGGCAGAGAAACAATTCGGATCGCAGAAGAGTACCCTGATGTTCGCACCGAAATTAATAAAATAGCTAATGCTTCAACTGACCAATATGATGGACTTGCTGATGAGTGGAATACCCGCATTGCACGGCGCGGTAGAAAAACCAAAATAATGGAGATTCTTATTAGTCAATATGACACTGTTGAAGCATGGGGATTCCAAGGGAGGGCGCAATTAGCCAAATGCTATAGGACTGTTTGTCTTGGTGAATTCGCCATAGAACAAGCACGAAAACTTAAAGATAAACGTTTGGAAGCATGGTTAAAACAGGATTTAACTAGCAGATGTATGGTAGACAATCTCCCCTGCCAACTACCCAGTAGAGAAGCAATGATTATGGTTGGGATTAATGGATTGCAACCAGCTACCGCAACTGTGCTTACTAAAGTAGACAGTGAAGAGGATGCAACTCATGCCACAGTAGAAGTTCAAGTAATAAATTCATCTAAACCACAATTGGCATGGGATAAGCTGACTGAGCCACAACAACAGATTGTGCTGTTCGCCAAAGCAAGAGCTAACCAAAAAATACCTGCTTGGAAATTGCAGAACGATTGCAGCTATTTTAAATCCCGCAATTGTGAAGTTAAGTTCACAGCTGATGATATCCGTTTATTCTTCCAATCCCTTGCTGATACTGGTTGGGGGCGTGTGGAAGGGGTAGGCGATCGCATGGGTTATGTTTGGGAAGCATGAAGAATGCTCCACTATTGCAAATGCTGTCTAAAGGTTGGGAACACTGCGATTAAGCATCAAGTTAATGATGCCATTTCAATTAGTAAAAAAATGTTTATGTTACCAGTGAAATTGGTTCGCTCTCTGTTTGCAGTATTGTTGACTTGTGTAATCGCTTTGAATTGTTTTGCTAGCCCAGCCTTCGCTGTTACTGGTTCCCTAGCCTTTGCTGATACTGATTCAGCAACAGACTCATTTGTCAGGAATTTTTGGGGAGTTATCGGCACTGCGGCAGGCACTGTAGTAGTCTGTTATGTTTTTCCTTTCTTGATTGCTCCAATTGCTCCACCAGTAGCAGCCTCCTTAACCGGAATGTGTCCTGCTATTGGAGTTCTACTTGGAGAAACAAGTGATGCAGCCGGAGCAAATGCTATTATTGCAGCGTAAGTACCTCTAGATAAGCTTTAGACAAATTATAGATAGCCTAAAAAAGCACCCACCTCTTGTTTTATTGGGTGTTTTTTAATTGGTTGATCTACCTCAAGACCCAGGTAACTACCCAGAGCCAGTGGCAATGCAACCCCTCTGCTTATTCAAGACAAACCCTAGACAGAAAACGCTAAATTCTTGGCAATCTATACGGCTCAAAAATAATCCATCAGCCCGTTTTAGCCAATTCCAGACAAAAATCTAGAGGATTAAAAAACGGGAATTTGGCTGGAATTTTGGGGTAGGTAAATGACTAGACATTTTTTAGTCCACTTGGCTTATCGAGATATACACACTGCTGGATAAACAGAAAGTTGAAACTACGCTATTATGGACTTATCCAGCTATACACACTCATGGAATATGAGCAAAGTAAATCGCGGAACTATTGGCAAGGAGAAAAGGACTCTACACCCAAATTCTAAGAAGAATTTAAGGTTGGGGCCAGAGTCACTTATGCAGGGGAATAAACCAAAAGTCCGGCACAACTTTACCCTGTTGGACGAAACAGTTGAATGGCTCCAAAAGCATCCCAGTGCCAGCGCTAAAATTGACGAACTGGTACGTCAGGTCAAAGAGGGTCAGCTAGTAGAGATTCAAGAACTTCCTAACACTAAGCAGCAGATTGCAGATTTAGAGAAGGAATTGAAGCAGATACGGAGCAAATTAAAAAAGGTTGTTAAGCTACTTGATGAAGCACTGCCACTACCCGCAAATAAGGGTGGAGCTATTAAAGATAAAATCCGACAAGCCTTGGCATTACTAGATTAATTCCATCGGTGTGTATTTTTGGAAAAACTATAGAGATTATTCTCTATTCACGGGTTCCTGATGATTTTGGTGGTGGGTAGTAAAAGCTCTGCCATAGGTAGTGGCTGTTACTCTAGGCTTGATATTGGGCAATTTATATATAGGGTTGGACAAATACAGCTTTTGCTAACTCACTATCATCAGGCACACCTTATTTGGCTATAAATCTGTGAATATCTCTGACTCAGAACTAAATTTAGTATCTTTCGCTTCCAGAATCGAACAGATAGAAGAGGAGCAAATTCTCCGTAGGCAAAATATTACTTGGCTAAAACGCTATTTTGATGAAATAAGACAAGAATTCAACAACAGACCTGAATTAGAACAGATTCAAACCATGCAAGAGGCACTTGCACACTTAACTGCACAAGTCGCCGAGTTGCAACAGCATCTCAATCAGCCGCCTAATTTGAGCAATGGCTTCAATAATAACGACACTAATGACGCTTCTACTAAAGAGACGAATATTGATGATCCGGAGATTGTCAAGCAGTTTTTTGAAGGTGTTGAAAAGCCAGAAAAACAACTAGCGTGCATAGATGTAATTGCTATTTATGAAAATATAGATATTGCTGAAACTG
>Ga0136638_10000171_pt1 | contig 12760 bp, 7 predicted proteins | sample AntDrymUQ8582206_2_FD_104671 | JGI IMG/M metagenome (GOLD analysis project Ga0136638, IMG submission 104671) | Polar desert sand microbial communities from Dry Valleys, Antarctica - metaG UQ858 (22.06) | ecosystem: Environmental > Terrestrial > Soil > Desert | place: Antarctica: Dry Valley...
TCGCCGGTTATTCGAGTTTCCCCGCTTCCGACAGAGACATTGCATTTTTTGCACCGATTGAAGTTGCGGTTGTTGAGATGCAGAGTGCGATGAAGCAGGCGGCTGGTAGTTTGCTAGATTCGGTGGAACTGTTCGACGAGTATCGCGGCGACAACGTACCGGCGGGACAACGTAGTTTAGCATTTCGGTTGATTTATCGATCGGGCGATCGAACACTAAGCGAAACCGATGTCGAACCAGCCCAGCAAAAAGTCCGCGACATCCTAGTCGAAAAATTCGGCGTTAGTTTAAGAAGCTAAAATAACCCGCCTCCGCAGCCTATTAACTGGTTCCCCGGTTCTACCTGGGAACTCTCTTTAACCCACGGAGGTGGGTTTTGTTTGTGTAGACGCGGTTTCCAACCGCCGGGAGGCTTCTTTCTTCTTTCTTTAACCCACGGAGGTGGGTTTTGTTTGTGTAGACGCGGTTTCCAACCGCCGGGAGGTTTAAGTCATAATTAAAGGCCGCAACATCTCCGATACCAAAAAATAGCAATCAGGAAACCGCAAAAGAGAAATACTCGCATCATCCGCCAGAATCACCCGACTTTGATAACCATCCTGACTCGGTTCTCGAAAAACATGAAGTTGCCGATTATTCACATCCAAAACCCAATAATCAGTAATTCCCGATTCAGCATAAATTTTTGCTTTTATACCGCAATCAGTTCTCAGAGTAGTATCCGCAACTTCCACAATCAGATAAATTTCCGAAGGAATTGGATGGTGGTCTTCATAGTAAAGTGGATCTGGTATAACTACAGCAATATCCGGTTCAGGTTCAGAGTAATCATCGAGTCGGACAGCATCATGTATACTCAGAAATACCAAACTTCCCAAAGATTTTTGCAGTAGTTCCATTGTCCGTTTCACCGCTGCACAATGTGGGGGAGTTTTCGCAGGCTTATTTACTATCTGTCCTGCCAATAATTCCACCCGTTCATCTCCCTCAAGAATACCAGCTTCCACCATCCGGTGATATTCATAAACATTCAGCAACCGAATATCCAATAAAGTCATAGTTACCTCCTCCCCTCTAACAAACCTCTCTCCTCTTCCCATCTCCCTCTGCGCCCTCTGCGCCCTCTGCGGTTCACTAATCTTATCCTAAAAATTTTCGTCAAATCCTGCTAAACTTATTGTACAATAAATTTCAAACGAATTCATCCAAGGCTCAAAACCGTGACCAAATATGTAATGTGGGGAAGTTACTGCGAAGACGTTCTCGAAAAACGCGCTCCATTTCGAGACGCTCATTTGGCTGGATTGGCTAAGCAGAAGGAATCGGGTGTATTAAGTACGATCGGGCCAACGAAGGATTTAACCAAAGTTTTTGCAATTTACGAAGCAGAAGATGAGGCGGCTGTGCGACAATTGGTTGAAGCCGATCCTTATTGGGTAAATGGGGTTTGGACTGAATACGACGTGAAAGAGTGGATTCAAGTTTTTTGAACCTCTATGGAATTTAGGAATGATTTCGCAAGTCGGTACAGAAATAAATTTACTTGACTAATAAATCAATATCGGCTATCATAGCTGAATTGCATAAGTTATCCAGCGGTGCGAGGAGGTTGCAGAGTGAATACCCTAAGAACGGCAGACGGAGATTTAGTTGCGGTTGACTGTGGCGACTTATTAGACAAGATTATCGAAGTTTTAGAGAAGCCACAGACTCAGAATCCTTTTAAGATACATGGTAATGGCGATCGGCTACTCATCGACATTGACAGCATCGCCGAAGCAGTCGCAGGTTTGGGAGTAGAAAATCCTTTAGGTGCTTCCGAACGCGGTGTTCGTACCGCCACAGTCAACTTTACTCCCGGTTTCAAAGAACGCTTTCCAAGTCAAATTACCAAAATCAAAAACAGTTTAAAAGCTCGACTGGAATCTGCAATTAAGCAAGAAAATCAACAGCTTGACATCGAACAATTTGTTGCTAACTTAATCACAGATTTGCAAGATTTTCAACGTCCTTCTGCCAGATTAGACTTTAGCTATCCCTTTGGCAACTATTCAGGGTTGCAAAAGCAGCGCTTGAGTATTACAAAAAATCCTAGCAGCAAAGAACTGCTAAAATTTCATAAACTAACTATCACCGTTAGTAAAACCAGCACATTTAATACCGAGCTAAAACAAGGCTTAGAAAATTATATCAAATCTCAGTTTGCTAGCGCTAGTGACAGCCAGCGGGAAGAGTTAGATTTCATTCTTCAAGATTTAGAAGAAGATGCTAAATCAGACTTTTACAAACTCAAAGAAATTGTAGATACAGAAACTATCGGCAAACTGAAAAAGCAAGCACAGATATGTTATTTAGAATTTCTGGAAGACAATCTTAGCACCAGCAATAACCCGTCAAATGCTGAGGGCATCATCTATTTACAAGACCTAATCCGTCGTCTCAAGCTGATTGATGAATATATCGGCAATCTCAATTTCAGAAATGCCGATGGCGATTACTTCGTCAACTATGCCGGCACTGACTTGAACTACCAAGACGCTTTTGCTCGTGCTGAAGCATTTGATATGCTGCCGATTATTCCCAAAATAGAAGGATATTTAGGAGAAACAAAAGACGAAAAAAACGGAGATATCCAGTTTGTTTTTGGACTAAAGCTCAAGTTTAATAACCCAGTTCAAGCCTATGGTGGCAAAACAGTCTTTGAATATTATCTCAATCTACTTGATCCGGAAAGTGAGGAACACAAAGCCGAACTTGCTGACCCTACTAGAAAAGAAATTTTCGCGAGAAAGCTATTAAAGTTAGTATTTCTATACTACATTGTTTTTGCCGGAAAAGACGCATCAGCAAAAGATTATACAGTTAATTCAGATTTAGAATACGATCCAATTCCAGGATTTGAAGAAAAAGTATTAAAAATATTCAACGGGTCTGATGAAGCAGCCAAGCAAAAACTGTTGCGAGGGATCAAAAGAGGTTTTGAACAATATAATATCGCGTCTAAAATAGACACGCTCAAGAATCTTCTGCAAAAACTTCTGAAACAAAAGCATTTACCGAAAGAATTTCCGCTCCATATTTCAGTAAAAACCAGTATTTTAGACCGGGATATTGAAAAGATTTCTGAAACTTCTACATTGTTTCAGCCTGTTTTCGGAATAAAAGAGAAAAAAGCATTAAAATATATAGCTATTGGTCAAGCAAAAGCTACTGAAAATTCCCTATGTACTCTCACAGCTAAAATTGAAATTAGTGATGTTTATTATTTTGCTACCGATGACCTGCAAAGCTTCAGTATGGAATATGATATCACAGGTGTGAAAACTCTGCCAGTCCTACTAATGCCAAATGAGCAGCAGTGTACGACAGTATACAATCGGTTTTATCAACAGCGCAAGCTAGTCGCTTTTCCCTACAGTCTAGCTAGCAATAAATGGGATGCTAAAAAAACTTTTGTCTATCGATTTACCTTCGATTTACTTGCCTATACTTGCCTCAAGTTGTTGTTGGAAAAGCAAAGCAGATTATTCATTCCCATACTACGACTGCAACTGAGCAACCAACAGTCTGATTCACCAGTGGAAGAGTTCATGCGTTCTTTATCTAAAAGGTTATCGCATTTACTCAACGAGGAACATCGCTCTAATTCTCAGGGTATTGATATCAGGAATTTAGATTACAAAGCTCCCAATGTGATGAGCTCTTTGTATTCTGTGCTACCCAAAAAGTTTACTTTTGACAACCCGTCAGATTCTCCAAAAGAATTGGACAAACTCGCTATAGTTATAGTTTCCAGTCGCGAGAGCGATGCTAGGTGGAATAGCGACCAAAAACTGTCGAATTTGCAGGGAGAAATTGTCGGAGCAATTCGTCAAAAAGATGGTTCTGTCCGGCTACAATTGCTCAAAACCTTCTCAGAAACCTACGAACACGAACAGATGTTTAAAGAACCTACTGTGGTGCGAGATGAAATCGGAAAAATTTACCAAATGGGATTCAGGCATTTTCTCTACATTGCCAAGGCTCCTTATTCTAGCACCCTGCACATGACACAAAAAGAAGAAGCTTTATTCTTCATGTCAAAAGATGTGATTAAATATTTTAAAGAAAACTACAGTGACATCAAAATTTACCCGATGTTTTTTGATAAATACTATGCAGTTAAATTATCAGAAAGATTGGGAGTAAATTCTTTGTATATTCAGGATACGCTGGAGTTGACAGCTTTAGTAAAAGACCCAAGCAAGCGCTCCATTGTATTTTTCAACCTGTTTAATGGACTGGTAGTAGGCGCAGAGGCTGAACGCAATTATAGGGGTGTAATTTCCTATGCTACTTTGTTGAATATCTATAAAGAGATACTGGACGATAGACATATTTATCAGGGATTGATTGACGATACTCAGCTAAAAAATGACATTTTGCAGTATTTGACTTTGTTCCACTTTTCTCGCTACGAAAAAGAAAGCGGTAAAAATGGTAAAATTAGTTTTAAATTAGATCCTTACGAAAACCTCATAGGAGATCAATCCGTAGGTAAACTATCTTTGTACAAGCATATGGGAGGAATTGCGGAGTTTAATGCCTTGGCGTTTTTGACTAAAGTTAAAGAAGTTTTAAATACACCAACAGGAGGCGCGCAGTCATGAAATCTAAAATAGCAGAAGATTTGGGGCGTTTGTTTGAAGTTGGGTTTAATATTGGGATTCTTGCTTGCATTAAAGAGAAGCAAATTAAGCATAAGTTTGCAAATTTGTACCTTCAGGAATTGCAGCAGCTAGAGTTTCCGAAGATGCTGAGGAAAATTACTGATAAAATAACCAGTCCTCTGGAAAGAAAGATGGCTGAAAAATGGAGTGTATTTTTCCTACAAAAAGGCTTTCTATCAGGTTTAAACTTTTTTCGAGAGTACCTGGAATCTACAGGTTGGAATGAGCCAAATAAACTACGACGTTTGGAAATTTTGTATTACCAATCCTGTTTTTGTGATGAGAGCAGTATTGGCACTTATGTTAAAGGTGAGAAACAATGGTTTGGAGAAGTATTATCCCAATTTAACCAGATTGATAATGTTTCTCAGTATATCGAAGATTACAAAGGGAAAGGTGAGTTTCTGAGAGCTGACACTCTAATATTACTGCGATATGGTAGGCAATTTAGGATTCTGTGTGTAGATTTGTCGGTGTTTTCGATGAGGACATTCGATGATGTTACGGATCTAAACTATTTAGAGATTATCAGACGTTCTTTGAGACGAGATATGAACTATTTGCGATCGAAAAGTGTGTTTTCTAAACTTCGCATAGATACTGAAAGTTGTGATGTCCATTTTTCGGAAGGTTTGAAGAGTTATTTTACTGCTTTTAAGTATGATGATAAGGAGAGTGCTAAATTAATTCAAGCTGGCGGTTATGCTTATAGTTTTTATGAATTTCTCCGAGAAACGGGGATACTTGCTGATGATTCGCCACTAATATTTAATGCGGTGGGATATAGCGATCGCGGAATTAGCGCTATGTCTGTCCGTCCCGAAAATTTAGATGTTTTGAAAACTTGCCACCTAATTTATAAGCATGATTCTAGTCCTCAAGAAATCGCCGATGCTCGCAAGCTAGTTTTAAATAAAATCAAGCGGAGTGCTTACCACAGCTTCGATCGCGGAAAAGAGCTTGTTGACGATATATTAGCAATGTCGGCAGATAAAATCAATGTTGTGCGCCACACAGAGCGACTTGAGGGTTTTGTCAACTCGGTGGGAATTGTACCGGATGAACTGATGCAGCAGTTGGGATTGAGCGGAACTTTGACTTTGCGGAATGCTCACGCTCAACTGATTGAAAAAGCTCTAGAATCTGCTGCTACTTATATCTTTTTGACTGGAAATCCGGGTATTGGGAAGACGACTGCGATCGCCAATTTTCTCACAGATCATGTAAACGATGGATTTCTGTTCTTTTATGTCAGTCCCAGAAAACAGGTAAATCTAGATATTATCGACAAGTTCAAAAACCCTGACACTGACGATTTATGGGATGATCAAATATTAGCAATTAATACCTATAGCGACTTAATTAAAGATAGTGGCCATAAATGTACTGTCCAGTATCTCTCGAATCAGCGGCAGGGAGAGTTTTCATTGAAGACTGTTAAGTTTCAAGATAGCAGAGAAACTAAGCGTCAAAATAGGCGATCGAACCGACTCGAAAGGCAAGCAGAAAATTTAATAAAAGATCGTGGACGGAATACTAAGGGCGTACTTAACAGCATTTGTGAAGCCATTTCTACCCTGATTGATACTAAAGATTTCAACAACATTGTCGCGACTGTTTCCATCCAAGCTTTAAAGAAAACTGATGCGGGGGACACGTTAAAACATTTTGAGAAGATTTTTAGGAATGCTTACATTGCCAGGGAAAATAAGGTTCTTCCCGATCGCATGAAAGACATCTCCAGTCGCATCAAGCATTTATTTATCATGATCGATGAGATTACTGGGGATGAGGGAGGCGTAGAATTTTTAAACGGCATCAATGAGATCCTAGACAGGTATGGCTTGAAGGATAATTCTCACGGGTTTAATACAAAGGTGATTGTTGCAGATGCTTCTATCGTTGACAAGGCTGTAATTAATCAACACTTAAGCGATACCTCTGCTGAACCAGATAAAATCTATTTTCGGAAAGCTGAAAATCCAGGTTTACCTCTGTCAGTCGAGCATTTTAAGTTTAAGGAAACTGACTCAACTCTTATTAATACTAACTCGTATCCTGCCAAAAGTTTAAGCATTACCTATAAGGTTTTTATTGAATCTTGCAAGTTTAGTGAAGATGCTTTGCTAGAAAAAGAGACTGATTTAACCAAGAAAATACAAGGGGAAATCTTACAGGATATAGAAGCTCTGTTAAAACGCTCCGATGTTGAACAACTGATCGTCTATATTCAGAATAAACAAAGATTGGGTGATTTGATAGAGAAGATTAGAGGGCATCAAGGTGAGTTTCATAAAGGAACGGATTATATAGAAATACACGCTAATATTGGTGAGGAGGAAAAGGAGTTAGTTCAAAAATGCAAAGAAGATGTGAAGGTAGTATTTATGACTGCTTCTGGTAGTCGTGGGCTATCTTTCCCCAAGGCTAAACACATTCTAGTTGAAATTCCGAGGTTTGAAATAGAGAAAAACCTGATGGAATTGATTCAGGTGATTTATCGGGGGCGCGGAAAGGATGAGATTGATAATCAAGATAAAGAATTGATTTTCTATTTAGGCGATCGGGCAGTGTATTTTGAAGATAACAAAGAGATATCGATACAGGAAAGTAAACTGAGTCTTTTAAATATTTTGTTGATTTTGAAAGCATCTATAATGACGCGAATTTATGGTTGCGGGCAAATTGGTTCAGATAAGTTTATCATTATACCGATCGGCGGCAAGTCTGTATTGGCTGCTGGTGAAACATTTTCGTCCCAAATGAAAAACTTAATCGACCTGTTGAAAAGCGAGCACAGGAAGAATAGGAGCGATCGGCGTTTATCACAAGTCTATAATAGTCTCGAAGATTTACTCGGTCAAGCTGATTTTGCCTTGAGAGAGAATGTTGAGTCTAGTGGTAAATCCCAGGCTTCGTATCTGACACAGCGCGAGTTTTTCAACAATCAATTTTCTCAGTTAGTAAGTGAAGGTTTCGAGAAGTTATTAAGCCTTGACAACCTGGAACTCGGCTACATGAGCGGCGGTTTGTTAGTAGTGCCGATCGCATCGAAAACTTTGGAGGAAACCTACATGATGCCTCTGGTAAAAATAGCCAAAACTGCTAATAGTGAACTTTGGCATAATATGCAAACAATTAGCCGTAGTAGTTCCTATTCAGAGACCTTGCAATTTGCGATTAAAGATGCGATGGAGTTAGTGAAAGAACTGACAAACTCTGTTGATAAAACACAAAGATTTGAGCAAAGCAGCCAGCGAACTGACCAGTATTATGCCTTGCCATTGTTTGCGTTTATTGCTGGGGAAGTATTCAGCGAATATTTTGCTAGTAACCCGGAAGAACCGAAATACCAACATTTCCGAGATATCTTGACTCAATATATCCGGGCGCTGTATCCTGTTGGTAATGTTTTGCCTATAGGAGATAAATATCAAGATTTCCCGTTTGTTGTGTTTAGGAGTTACAGTTTAGAACAAATCAGAGAAAAGATTTTTACGGATAAGTATCTTTTGAGTTCAAATGAGTTGAATATACTAAATTTAATTTTGTCTGAAAAAATGTGAATTTGGGGGTTGACAGGGTGAACGTTTTAAGATTGGATAATAGCGATTTAGTAACTGTAGATTATGGCGATTTGCTGGACAAAATTTTAGAAGTTTTGCAGGAGAATAACCCGTTTAGCATTTCGGGCGATCGCAAACGTTTACTAATAGATATTGATACACTGGCTAATCAAGTCGCTACTTGCAAAGAAGTGCAGAATCCTTTGGGTGATTCTGAAAATCAAGCAGATTCTGCTACGGTGAACTTTCTCCCGGAAGTTGAGGTGCGTTTTCGCAGTCAAGTTAGGGAGATTCAAGCTTGTTTGCGCCAGAAATTAGAATCTGCTGTGGGAAATAGTATTGCAATTGAAAAGTTTGCAGCTAGTTTAACCAGTCCCCTAGAGTCTTTTAAAGGTAAGGGAAGTGAGTTGGGTTTCAAGTATGATTTTGGCAAATGCTATGATAGTTTGCAGAAACAGAAGCTGAGTTTGGAATGCTTAGATTCTGACTGCGATTCGCTGCTGAAGTTTCATAAAGTAACTATTGTCGTCCGCAATGCAGATATTTTTCAAGAAGAGTTGAAAGCTGGCTTAAAGAATTATATTGCTGAAAATGCCGAGAATAAAGACGATCGGGAAGAACTTAATTTTCGGCTTGATGAAATGGTGGAAAACCCAACTTCTGATTTTCACCGTCTGGTGCGAGTTGTGGATCGGGAAACTCTGGGACAATTGAAGAAAGAAGCGACAATTACTTACTTGGAGTATCTTTTAGAAAATCTTGATTCAACTACCGAAAATGTGCGCGGTTTAATTTATTTGCAAGATTTGATTCGCCGTATGAGGTTAATAGAAGCATATATCAGCGATATTAATAAGCCTGACGGCGATTACTTGGTTAGCTATCAGGGCACTCAGGTTAATTACAGAGATATGTTTTCGCGATCGGAAGCTTTTGATTATTTGCCGATCGTTCCGATTATAGCAGGTAGTCTGGGAGAAACTACGGATGACTCTGGGGGCGATCGCCAATTTATTTTTGGCCTCAAACTCAAATTTGGCAATCCTGTTCAATCGCGGGGAGGCGATCGCGTATTGGACTACTATCTTAATTTGCTAAATCCCGACAGCGAGGAACATCTCGCCGCATTGGAGGCACCAGCAAATCGTGAGACTTTCTTCCGCAAGGTATTAAAAATAGCGTTTTTGTATTATTTTGTGTTTGCCTCTCGCAGCAATCCACTAGCACCAAATTACGACACTGACTCTGAACTTAATTATAATCCGATTGCTGGCTTTGAGCAAAATGTAGTTTCTATATTGCAGGGTTCTGATGAGGATGCTAAAAAAGAGCTTTTTCGCAATTTTATCCAAGGATTTGAGAAGTTTAATATCGCTCATAAAATCAACTGTCTCAAGCAATTGCTGCAAAAATGTATTTTAGATCAAACTATTTTATCACCTCGAACAGAACCGCGACTGATTTTGGTTAAAAGAGGTTTACTGGAAAATATCGATCGTACTTTGACAACCGGAATTTTTTTTAAGGAGGTTGTGGGGCGCAATCCCAAGGAAACACTTCAGTATATTTCGGTGGTAAAGCCAAATGTCAGCACAAGAGCAATTTGTCAATTGCCTCTGAATATTACTATTGAAGATGTTCGCTATTTTCCAACCGATGAATCTCAAAGTTTTAGCATGGAATACAATATCAAAGGTATGCAGGTTTTACCAGTAGTTTGGGTTCCTAAAGCCGAGCGCTCTAGAGAGGTTTTTTATAAAAATTTTCCGAATAAATCCATCGTATTTCCCTACGACAACCGACGGTTAGATAGCAAGGGAGGCTTGAAACCACAAGCGGCTTTTGTTTACAAGTTTGCTGTGGCCCTGATGTCGTATATTTGCCTGCAAATCTTGTTAGACAAATTACCAAATAATTTATTTGTCCCGATGGTCAGACTTCATGAAGGCGACTCAAAAAATCCTTCACCTTCGGAAAAGTTTATTGGGCATTTCTCTAAAACATTATGTCATATTTTGAGCGAAAAACAGCGATCGAACTCCAAGGGATTCCGCATCATGGGAACTCCGAGTGGTTTGACAATCCGAAACGGTTTGAGTTCACTGTATTCAATACTACCTAAAAAGTTTCGATTCAACAATGTACAGTTATCTTCTGAGTTGGATAATTTAGCGATTATTGCGGTATCTACCAGGGATAGCGATGTAAAAAAGGGTAAGGGCAATCGTGCTGACAGAAAAGCCTGTTTGATGGGCGAAGTCACCGGAATCAGGCGTCAAGAAGATGATACTATTCAGGTGGGAATGCTGAAAACTTTTTCGGAAAACTACAGTCTTCAGCATCTTTATACTCAGCCATCAATTCTCGGAGATATTGTCACCCAGTTATACAATCGAGGCTATCGAAATTTTTTATATATCTCGCAAGCACCTTATATGAGTACGCTGCATATTACTCAAAATGATGAAGATGATAAATTGTTTTTTATGTCAAAAGATATCATCCGAATTTTGAAAGGAGAGCGGGAAGATATTAGAATTTACCCGGTATTTTTTGATAAATACTACGTCCACAGTCCCAAACAGCATAGAGGAGAATCTTTTTATATTCAAGATACAGCGCAGCTTAGCAGCTTGTTTGCAGATACGAGCAAGCAAGCTGCTGTGTTTTTTAATTTGTTTAACGGGATTAAAGTGGAGCAAGGTGAGAAAAACTTTTACAATGGAGTGATTTCCTATTCGACGCTATTGAATATTTATGAGGGAATTCTCGATGACCAAAATATTCGTCAAGGTTTGATTTATGATGGTATAATCAAAGATACTTTGCTGCATTATCTCACGATTTTTCACTTCTCTCGGTACAAAGCTCGGCAAAAAATCAGTCTCAAGCTAGATCCATTCGATCGCATTATTGGCGATGATTCTGTTGGTGCTCTATCTATATTTAGTCATGGAGGCGGGGGGGCGGATTTTAACTCGCTGGCTTTTTTGAATAAGGTAAGAGAAGTATTGAGCGTAACGGAGACTGTATAATAACCAAAAAGGAACAAAACTCACTTCAAAAAAATATGACTGTCAAAGTAGGAGACATCGCACCGGATTTCACTTTATCATCTCAAACAGGCTCATCCGTCAGCCTCAAGGACTTTCGAGGTGAAAAAAACGTCATCGTCTACTTTTACCCCAAAGATGATACACCCGGATGCACAGCGGAAGCTTGCGCTTTTCGTGATAGTTATGAAGTTTTCAAAGACGCAGGTGCAGAAGTAATTGGGATTAGCGATGATTCCCAGCAGTCTCACGAGAAATTTGCCTCGAAATATCAGTTACCTTTCACCTTGTTGAGCGATACTGGTAATAAAGTGCGGCAATTATATGGCGTTCCTGCTACACTATGGATTATGCCCGGTAGAGTTACTTATGCGATCGACAAACAAGGCGTTGTCAAGCATATTTTTGACTCAATGTTGGATTTTAAGGGGCACGTTGCTGAAGCACTCAAAACTTTGGAAAGTATTAAAGGTTAGATGGGCTGTTTCAGGTTTCAAAAGTCATATCGTTTATGATTGGATAGGAATGATTTAACCGCAGAGAGCGCAGAGAACACAGAGAAATAGAAGAGAGATGAATAGTTCCGATACCAGCGCATTCGATATCATATCGTTGCCGGTTGCATCGGAATAATATAGAGGACACGGCAGTGCCGTGTCCCTACTCCGATGAATTGTAGAGACACGGCACTGCCGTGTCCTGATTGTGCGATCGTAATTAGCAATTCACAATTATCTAACCTTTCGCAGCAACTGATTTTTCAGGTGCAGTGCTTTCGGCAGTTTTGCCATTTTTGCTATTACCGTTGCCGTTGGTGTTGCGGGGTTGGATAACTCCATAACCACCGTGAGTTTTGCGTTCGTAGAGCACGTTAATTTCGTTTGTTTCGGCATTGCGAAACATATAAAAATCGTGATCGATAATCTGCAATTGTTCCAAAGCTTCTTGCACGGTCATCGCAGGCATGGCAAAATACTTAGTCCGCACTACCTCGGCTGGAAGTTCGGGAGTTCGATCGCCAATCAAATCTGCTACTACAGGATGTTCATCAACCACAGTTACCGTTTTGGCATTAGTCTGGGTTTTGTTGTCCTGGCGTTTTTCCTTAAATTTCCGCAGTTGACGAGCTATCTTGTCGGCAACCAAATCGATGCTGGCATAAAGGCTTTCCGTGCTTTCCTCAGCCCGAATCACGCTGCCGTTAGCATAAATAGTCACCTCAGCAGTCTGCTTAGGATTGATCCTGGGGTTACGAGCCACCGATAAATGGATGTCCACTTCAGTAGTCAAAGCTTGAAAATGGCTGACAGCCTTTTCAATCTTTTGGTTGACGTACTCGCGAATTGCCTCGGTGATTTCTATATTTTTACCCTGGATAACAAGCTTCATAGAGCTTCCTCCCTTCTGTAACAATGTGGGTATAGTTTATACA
>Ga0136638_10000172_pt1 | contig 12732 bp, 14 predicted proteins | sample AntDrymUQ8582206_2_FD_104671 | JGI IMG/M metagenome (GOLD analysis project Ga0136638, IMG submission 104671) | Polar desert sand microbial communities from Dry Valleys, Antarctica - metaG UQ858 (22.06) | ecosystem: Environmental > Terrestrial > Soil > Desert | place: Antarctica: Dry Valley...
CCTCAAGAAGGCCGTGTTCGCGGGCGGAACCCTGACGCTCGGCGGCATCGCAATCGGCGGCTTGCCTGCGCTCAGCTTCGCGCAGCCCTCCCCGTCCCAAGATGTTCAGGTGCTCAACTTCGCCCTCACGCTCGAGTACCTCGAGGCGGCGTTCTACACGCAGGCGCGCAACCTGACCGGCGAGACCCGTGAGTTTGCACGCGTGGTCGGGGCGCACGAGCGGCAGCACGTCGCGTTCCTGAAGAAGGCGCTCGGCGCGAAGGCGGTCAAGAGCCCGACGTTCGACTTCGGCAACACGGTCACCAACCAGGCGCGGTTCCAGGCAACGGCCGTCGTCCTCGAGGACACCGGTGTCGCGGCCTACAACGGCCAGGGCCCCCGCGTGACGAAGCCCGTTCTCGCCGCAGCCGGCTCGATCGTCTCGGTCGAGGCGAGGCATGCGGCGTGGATCCGCGACATCGTCAACCAGAATCCCGCGCCGAAGGCGTTCGACCAGGCGCAGTCGATGTCCCAGATCCTGGCGGCCGTCCGCGCGACCGGCTTCATCCAGGGCTAACCATGAGCAGTCAAAAGGAGACCGAAACGATGTCCGAGCCGATCACTCTCGACCAGGTCGACAGCGACGGCGCCATCCGTGAGACGATGGACGCGGTCGCAGACGACTCGCGCGCAGGCTTCTTGAAGAAGTCGATGCTCGCCACCGGCGGAATCGTGGGTGGTGCAGCGATTCTCGGAGCGATGGCAAGCCCCGCTCACGCCCAGACCGCCAACGACGTGTCCATCCTCAACTTCGCCTTGACGCTCGAGTATCTCGAGGCGGAGTTCTACACCGAGGCCGTGAACATGGGCGCCCTACGCGGCGAGGTGCTCGCCTTCGCGCGCGTCGTCGGCGCGCACGAGCGGGCTCACGTCTCATTCTTGCGGAAGGCTCTCGGCTCAGCCGCCGTCGGCAAGCCGAGCTTCAACTTCCAGGGCACGACGGAGAACCAGGCGAAGTTCAAGGCGACGGCACAGGTGCTCGAGGACACGGGCGTCATGGCCTACGCCGGTCAGGCGCCTCTGATCGATACGGACGCCGTCCTCGCAGCGGCGCTGTCCGTGCACTCGGTCGAGGCCAGGCATGCCGCGTGGATCAGGCACATCAACGGCGCACCACCCGCGCCGACTGCGTTCGACAAGCCCAAGACCAAGGACCAGATCCTGGCGGCGGTCGCGGGCACACAGTTCATCACCGGTGCTCCGGCGATGACCGCAGCCGGAGGGTCGCCGTCCTTCACAGGCTAGGTTCGGGGCTCGGAGGACGCCAGGGCGGCCGCATGGCCGCCCTGGCACTCCTTGGCCTCGCCTTCGTCGTCTTCGTCGCCGTCGCCTATGGTCGCGAGCCGGCGGTCGCGGGTCCGGAGGTGATGCTTCCGGCAATCCCGGCCGCAGCGCCCGACGCTGTGCCGCAGGTCACGCAGGCGGTTTCCGGCACATATTCGCGGAGGCTCAGCAATCCCAACGGAGTCTCGCGCTTCATGGCGGTGCTCCGCGAGATCGAGGCGCGTGCTCGCCCGGCCGACGACGCGCGAGTCGTCGCGCGCCTCGGAACGCGAACACCCGAGGGGACGACCAACGTCGTACTCGCCCTGTCGCGGGTCGATCGCAGCGGCAGGCTCTGGATCAAGGCTCGCCTGCCGGTGCTCCCGAACAACACGGTCGGCTGGATCCCGCGGGACGCGCTCGGCGGTTACAACGCCGTGAACACCCACCTCGTTGTCTCGACGAGGAAGTTCACCGCGACGCTCTACCGTTACGGCAAGCAGATCTTCTCCGCCCCGGTTGGCGTCGGGCAGTCACGGTGGCCGACGCCTGCGGGCCGCTACTACATCCGCAACAAGCTGACGCGCTATTCGAGCCCCGTCTACGGGCCGCTCGCCTTCGGGACGAGCGCACGCTCTGCGGTTCTGACCGATTGGCCCGCAGGCGGCTTCGTCGGCATCCATGGGACGAACCAGCCCGGGCTGATTCCAGGCCGGATCTCACACGGCTGCATCCGCCTGCGTAACGCAGACATCCTGCGCCTCGCGCGGCTCATGCCGCCCGGCACGCCATTGACGATCTTCTAGCCGTACCGGCTGCGATACTTGGTCGATGAGCCGGCAGCAGCCCGGTTTTGCCGGTGTGGACCCGCCCGAACGCTGGCCGCCGACGCGCGGCCGCTTCCGGGCCGAGCTGCTCGAGGCTCCAGTTCGGTCGTTGGCGGGGGTCGGCCCGACGCTCGAGAAGCGGCTTGCGAAGCTCGGGCTGGAACGCGTCGGCGACCTGCTGGGGTACCGGCCGCGACGGTACGAGGACCCCGCCCCGCGGAAGCGCATTTCTGAGCTCCTGCTCGTCGGCTCGGTGGCAGACGAGGAGGTGTTGATCGAGGGGGAGGTGCTGCGTGCATCGCTCCGCCGCGGACGCGGACGCCTGCAGATCCTCACCGCCCAGGTGAGCGACGGGAGCGGTCAGATCGCTGCGACGTGGTTCAACCAGCCGTGGTTGCAGGAGAAGCTCCGGCCTGGAACCAGGGTGCGACTGCGAGGCGCGCCGAACCGTTATGGCTTCGCGGTTCGCTCGTTCGACCTGAACGGCGGCTCGGCGACCTCCGATTTTGCCGCCGTCTATCCCGCGAGCGAAGACGTCTCGACGGCAAAGTTGCGTGAGCTCGCAGCGCACGCGCTCGCCCTCGTCTGTGGCTGTCACGACCCGTTGCCGGTCACGCTGAAGGTCGGCCGCGGGCTGCCGCCCAGGGGCGATGCCTACCGTGCGGTGCATCAACCGCGCTCGCTCGAGGAGGCCGAGGAAGGGCGCCGCCGGCTCGCCTTCGACGAGTTGCTGACGCTCCAGCTCGCACTCGCGAAGCAGGCGTCCGAACGGGAGACGGCGGTCGCCGCTCCGCTGCCGGAGCCGGGAGAGCTGATCGAGCGATACCGCGATGCGCTCCCGTTCAGGTTGACGGAGCATCAGGAGCAGGCGATCCGGGAGCTCGACGCGGATCTGGCCCGCTCGACACCGATGCAGCGGCTCCTGCAGGGCGACGTCGGCTCGGGGAAGACCGTGGTGGCGCTCTACGCGCTCCTGCGGGCGGCCGAAGCGGGTCGCCAGGGCGCGCTGATGGCACCGACCGAGACGCTTGCGGAGCAGCACTTCCTCACCGTCGAGCCGATCTGCACGCAGCTCGGTGTCAGCTGCGCCCTCCTGACCGGCTCGGTTCGCTCCGACGCCGGTGCCGATGTCGTCGTCGGAACGCATGCGCTGATCCAGGAGGGTGTCGCCTTTCGCGATCTCGCAGTCGCCGTCGTCGATGAGCAGCACCGCTTCGGCGTCGAGCAGCGCTCTGCGCTCGCGGAGGGTCGCAGTCCCCACGTGTTGCACATGACAGCGACCCCGATCCCTCGCACGCTTGCCCTCACCGTCTACGGCGACCTCTCCGTCTCCGAGATCGCGAAGCCGCCGGCGTCGCGCAAGCCGATCGTGACCGCGTGGGTGACGGACGAGCGGAGCTCGGAGGCGTACACGCGGTTGCGCACGCACCTCACGGAGGGGCGGCAGGCGTACGTCGTGTGCCCGCTGATCGAGGAGTCGGCCACGAGTCTCGCGCGTGCAGCCGAGCAGGAGGCGGAGCGGCTGCGGCTAGGCGAGCTGAAGGGGTTCAGCGTCGGCTGCATGCACGGCCGTCTGAGACCGCACGAGCGCCGGGAGCTGATGGCTCGCTTCAACGCGCGCGACCTCGACGTGCTCGTCGCGACGACGGTGATCGAGGTCGGCGTCGACGTCCCGAACGCGACGATCATGATCGTCCAGGAGGCCGACAGGTTCGGCCTGGCCCAGCTGCACCAGCTGCGCGGCCGCGTCGGGCGCGGCTCCGAGCAGTCGTACTGCCTCCTCGTCACCCGCTCGAAAGACGAGCTCACCGAGCCCGCGCGGGAGCGTCTCGAGGCGATGGTCGCGACGACCGACGGCTTCGAGCTCGCAGAGCGCGACCTCGAGATCAGAGGCGGCGGGCAGCTGCTCGGCGCCCGCCAATCCGGACTCTCCGACCTCCGCTTCGCGCGGATCACTCACGATCGCGAGCTGCTCGAGCAGGCCCGCGACGTGGCGCGGTCGCTGGCGCCCGACACGATGGCGGCCGAGGTGGACGGCCTCCTCGGTGACTCCGAGCATCTCGGCGACTCCTAGATCCGGCGCGAACGCTTCGGCAGCAAGAGATGTGGTAGCATGTGACCACAGTGACGCGCATGGGGATCCGCGAGCTTCGCGACACGCTCACCCAGACGATTCGTCGCGTTCGTAACGGCGAGTCGATCGCGGTCACACATGACGGCGAGCCGGTCGCGGTGATCGTCCCGTATCCCGAGGATCGGCTCTCGCAGCTGATCGCGGAGGGGAAGGTGCGACTCGCGCTTCGCCCCATGACGTACCCCCTGCCCGAGCCCGGGATCCAGACCGGGCCGATGTCGGCCAGCGAGGCACTCGCGGAGGGTCGCGGCGACTGACCTACCCCTCTACGCCGATGCATCCGCGCTCGTGAAGCTCCTCGTGCGCGAGCCCGAGACGGCCGCGCTCTCGGCGCTCCTCGCGCGTCGCGCCGCGAGCTTGGCGACATCCGTGATCGCCGTCGTCGAGGTGCTTCGCGCTGTGAGGATCGCCGAGCCGGGACCAGCCGGTGCGCGTCGCGCCCGTGCTCGGCTCGACGAGAGCATGCTCGTGGACGCGACGCGTGAGTTGCTCGACGAAGCCGCGTCGTACACCTCCTCACATGTGCGGGCGCTGGACGCGATTCATCTCGTCAGCGCGCTCCGGATCGGAGCGAGGGAGATCCTGGTCTATGACCGCCGCCTCGCCGAAGCCGCTGGTGCGGCAGGCCTCGAGGTGCTGAGCCCAGGCACGTGAGGATCATCGCGGGCACGCACCGCTGCCCACATCTCAGCCGAACCGCTGCTGAGGTCTGGAGCCCGCCGACGAGGCGGTTCCGGGCAGCGCCGGCTCTTCGCGAGCCGCGCTTCAAACTGCCCGATGCGGCCGTTCGCCTGCCGTCGGGCGACGTCCTGGTCGCAGGCGGCGGCGAGTCGGTCGAACGGGGCGGCCCAGGAGGCCGTTTCGTCCTCGCCGGCACGGTTGGCGGGCCGTTTTCGTTCGCGACCGCCACGCTGACCGTAGCTGGTCGGGTGCTCGTGGCCGGGGGCTACGACGACTCGATCGTGCCGACGGCGGACGCCTGGATCTTCAGCCCCTGAAGGTTCGGGTTCCCGCACCGGGTCGGACGGGACTCTTCGCCTCCGCGCGACCGTCGAGCTCCTCGTCCGCCTGGCGGACGAGCCGGGGTCAGACCCAACGTGTCGGGCCGCAACCGCTTGAGCAAGCCGTTCGGGCCGTACAGAGAATCAGACCCGTGTTGCGAGTTCGCAAAGATCGCTCCACAGCCCGGCCGCCTCAGACGGGTTAGCGTCCGCGGTGTGCGCATCATCTCCGGGAGCAGGAAGGGCGCGAGGATCGCGGCCCCGAAGGGCGAGTCGACCCGCCCGACGGGTGATCGCGTGCGTGAGGCGGCCTTCAACCTGGTCGGCCCGATCGACGGCGCCTCCGTACTCGATCTCTTCGCCGGCTCGGGTGCGAACGGCCTCGAGGCCCTCTCGCGTGGCGCGACCAGCGTCACGTTCGTCGAGAGTGATCGTGCCGCGTGCCGAACGATCTCGGAGAACCTGGCGAAGCTCGAGCTGACGGGAGCTCGCGTTGTCTGCGCGGATGCCGTCCCGACGCTCCGCCGGGAGTCGCGCTGCTACGACCTGGTGCTCGCCGACCCGCCCTACTGGACGTGGGAGGAGCTCCAGCCCAAGCTCGCGGAGCTGCTGCCGCGCGTTCTCGCACCGGGCAGCCTGATCCTCGTCGAGACTGCAGCTCGCACCGAACCCGCGCTTCCGTTCGCGTTGCGGACGTCGCGGCGATACGGTTCCGCTCGGCTCACTCTGTTCGAGCATCCATCGTGATCACCGCGATCTGTCCCGGTTCCTACGACCCCGTCACCTTCGGGCATGTCGACGTGATCGAGCGCGCAGCGGCGATCTTCGACCGCGTCGTCGTCGGCGTCGTTGGCAGCCCCCGCCACAAGACGCCCCTCTTCTCGCTCGACGAACGCGTCGGCTTCTTGAAGGAAGCGCTCGTCGGTCTCGCCAACGTGGAGGTCGACGTCTTCTCCGAGCTCGTCGTCGAGTTCGCCCGCCGCTGGGAGGCGAAGGCGATCGTCAAGGGGCTGCGCGTGATCTCCGACTTTGAGTGGGAGTTCCAGATGAACCAGCTGAACCGCCACCTCGCGCCGGAGATCGAGACGGTCTACGTGATGGCGAGCCCGCAGGTTAGCTTCGTCTCCTCGAGCGGGGTGAAGGAGATCGCGGCGTTCGGCGGCAAGGTCGACGAGCTCGTGCCGGTGACGGTCGGGCGCCGCCTCGCCGAAATGTTTCCGAACGGGCGGCCCGGTGCGCCCGAGAACCCCAGCGAGTGAATCAGGGACGATAGACTGCGAGGCCATGGACGTTCTGGTTCTCATCGACAAGCTCGACGACCTCGTGCACAACGCGAAGGCCGTGCCGCTGACCGATCAGGTGCGCATCGACCGCGAGGAGATCTACGACATCCTCGACCAGATGCGCGCGACGATCCCGGAGGAGATCAAGCAGGCCCGCTGGATCGTCAAGGAGCGCCAGGAGATGCTCGCCGAGGCGAAGCGCGAGGTCGACCGCATTCTCGGCGAGGCGCGCGAGCAGGCGGTCCGTGAAGCGTCGCAGACCGAGATCGTGAAGCTGGCGGAGCGGCAGGCGCAGGAGATCGTCGATGACGCGCGGCGCCAGGCGCGCGAGACGCGGCTCGAGATGGAGGACTGGGCGGACGGAATCCTCTCGACGCTCGAGGTCAACCTCGACAAGTTCCTGACCGCGGTCAAGCGAGGACGCGAGCGGTTGCACGAGCGCTCGCAGGAGACGGTCGTCGCTGGCATCGGGCCGCGCGAGCTGGAGACGCGCGAGCGCGAAGAGGATCCGAGCTACCTCTAACCCCTCGGGCTACCCTCACCGGATGCTCTGAGCCCCGGGTGATGGCCCCGGATAACTGGCACGGCATGACGCGCTTCCCACTCCGCAGGCTTCGTCTCCGCTACGGCGAGAGCCGCGCCGAGGCCGTGACGGTCGAGCTGGAGCCGTTCGACCTGGGCGGCCAGCGGTACCTCCCCGTGCCGCATGAGGTCGAGGCCGCGCTCTCCCTGGACCAGGCGGTGACGGGACTCGATCTGCGGCTGGGGTTCGCCGTGCGGCTGCACGGGCCCTGCATGCGGTGCCTCGCCGACGCGCACCTCGACCTCGTGATCGAGGTCCGCGAGTATCACGCAGACGACCCGGGCGCAGGCGACGAGCTCCGCAGCGAGTACGTCGTCGACGACCAGCTCGAACTCTCCGGCTGGGCGCGCGACGCGATCGCCCTCGCGCTCCCCGACCAGATCCTGCACGACCCCGACTGCGCCGGCCTCTGCCCGGTTTGCGGCCTGGACTTGAACCTCGAGCCGCACGAGCACGTGGACGAGGTCGTCGATCCGCGCTGGGCTGCGCTCGAACGGCTGCGCGAGCGGCTGTAGTACCATGAGCGCAGCGCTCCGGCGCTCTCCATGACGGACTAAGACGAGCCAACCGATCGTTCCCGGCGCCGAGGCTGGCGCCCGTTCCCGTCTTTCCTCAGGAGGTTCGCTCGTGCGTGTCGCGCTCGCCGGCGTCGTCAAGGCGTACGGCGCTCACTCCGTTCTCGATCGCGTCGACTTGACGCTCGGCCCGCGTTCACGGCTTGGGCTCGTCGGGCGAAACGGGGTCGGCAAGTCGACGCTGCTGCGCCTGCTCGCGGGGCTCGAAGAGCCCGATGAGGGGCGCGTCGAGCGCACCCCCGCGACGCTGACCGTCGGCTACCTCCCACAGGAGCACGATCGGCGAGGGGGCGAGACGCTGCTCGCATACCTCGGTCGCCGCACCGGTGTCGTTGCGGCGGAGGCGGACGTCCAGCGCCACACCACAGTCTGGAATCCCGACGCATACGCCGCCGGCCTCGAGCGCTTCCTTGCCCTCGGCGGCGGCGATCTGGAGGCTCGGGCACGCGCGACGTGCGCGGAGCTCGGCCTCTCCGTCTCGCTCGAGCAGGAGACTGCGACCCTCTCTGGCGGTGAGGCCGCTCGGGCCGGGCTTGCAGCAATCCTGCTCTCGCGCTTCGACCTGCTGCTCCTCGACGAGCCGACGAACGACCTCGACTTCTCCGGCCTCGAACGGCTCGAGAGCTTTCTCGCCGGCTTCGACGGCGGGCTGGCGGTGGTCTCGCACGACCGCGCCTTTCTCGACCGCACGATCACGGGGATCGCCGAGATCGATGGCTGGACGGCCACCGTGCGCGAGTTCGCGGGCGGTTGGAGCGAGTACGAGGCCCGCCGCGACGAGGTGCGCCGGTCCGCGTACGCAGCCTGGGAGCGGGCGCAGGAGCGGCGGCGGGAGCTGAGCGCGCTCCTCGCCCGCCGGCGCAACGAGGCCGGGACGCTCGGCTACGGCCTCGGCGAGAAGAGCGGCGGCGCCGACCGGCGCGGCACGCATGCCCTGCGAACGAAGGTGCGGCAGGCGGAGAAGCTGCTCGAGCGGAACGAGAGCCCGGACAAGCCCTTTGAGCCGTGGGAGCTCGAGCTCTCGTTCCGCGCCGGCGAGCGGCTCGGAGACGTCGTGCTCCGCCTGGACGGGGCGGTCGTTGAGCGCGGGGGGTTTCGGCTCGGGCCTATCGACCTCGATCTCCTCCCGGGCGAGCGGCTCGCGGTGACCGGCCGCAACGGCAGCGGCAAGTCGACGCTGCTCGCGCTCCTGCTCGGCGAGCTTCCACTCTCCGCGGGCAGCCGGACGGTCGGCCGCACCACCGTCGCCGGCTCGCTCGGTCAGACACGGACCGGCAGCGAGGAGCTGCTCCTCGACGCCGTCCGTGAGGCCACCGGCCTCACCCCTGTCGAGACGCGCACCTTGCTCGCCAAGTTCGGGCTCGGCGCCGAGCATGTGCTGCGACCGACGCGATCGCTCTCGCCCGGGGAGCGCACGCGAGCACGTCTCGCCGAGCTCCAGGCGCGGGGGGTCAACCTACTCGTGCTCGACGAGCCGACGAACCACCTCGATCTGGAGGCGATCGAGGAGCTCGAAGCGGCGCTCGCAGGCTACGACGGCACGGCGGTCGTCGTGTCGCACGACCGGCGCTTCCTCGAGCGCTTCGCCCCCACGCGGGAGCTGGCGTTGGCATAAGCGGCCTGAAGCTTGCGGCTATACTCGGCAGCCGCCGATGGCAGTCCCCAAGAAAAAGACCTCGAAGGCGCGCCGTGACAAGCGTCGCGCGCAGCACGGCATCGAGTCGCCGCGCGTCAACATCTGTCCTACCTGCCACCAGCCGAAGCGGCCGCACCACGTCTGCCCGACCTGCAAGACGTACAAGGGCCGCGAGATCGAGCCGCTCCGCACGCCTCTCCCGTAGGCGATGATCCGCATAGCGGTCGACGCGATGGGCGGCGACCGCGCCCCTGAGGAGATCGTCGCGGGGGCCCAGGCGGCCGTGCGTCACGGCGTCACGCCGATCCTCGTCGGACCTGCGGGGCTCGACACGGGCGGACTCGAGCTGGTCGAGGCTCCACATACGATCGGGATGGACGAGAAGCCGGTGGAGGCTGTCCGGCACAAGCCTGAGTCATCGCTCGTCATCGCCCACCGGCTGGTAGGGGAAGGGGGCGCAGCCGCTGTTGTCTCGGCAGGCAACACGGGTGCGATGCTCGCCGCCGGCCTCTTGCACCTCCGCCGTCTGCCGGGCGTCGTGCGCCCGGCGATCGCGGTCCCGATCCCGACGCGGAGCGGGCCGTCCGTGCTGCTCGACGCGGGCGCGAACGCCGACGCGCGGCCCGAGCATCTGTTCCAGTTCGCGCACATGGGCTCCGTCTTCGCAGAGGAGATCCTCGAGGTGGCTCGTCCCGAGGTGCGCCTGCTCTCGATCGGCGAGGAGGCAGAGAAGGGGAACCGGCTGACGCTCGACGCGCACGCCCTGCTCGTGGAGAGCGACCTCAGGTTCGGCGGCAACGCGGAGAGCAGGGACTTGCTGAGAGGGGCCGCAGACGTCGTCGTCTGCGACGGGTTCACCGGGAACATCGCGCTCAAGCTACTCGAAGGGACGATCAAGGCTGTTCTCGACGCGTTGCGCGCGGAGCTGGCAGTGACCGCTCGGGGCCGCCTCGGCGGTCTCCTGATCCGTCCGGCCGCCGGGCGTCTGCGGACGCGGCTCGATCCAGACACGTACGGCGGCGCGTACCTGCTCGGCCTGCGCGGCCTCTCGGTGATCGCTCACGGGAACTCGTCCCGCAGCGCAATCGCGCGCGCCATTCTCCTCGCAGCCCGCGGCGTCGAGCACGACGTCGTCGGCCGGCTCGCTGCGAGGTTGCCCCGGCAGGCAGCCGCTGTATGATCGGCGCGCTCTACACCCGTATCCCCTGGCACCGAACAGAGTGAGGTCGATTTGGCAGCGTCGCGTGAAGAAGTCTACGAGCGGGTCAAGGAAGTCCTGAGCGAGCAGCTCGGGGTCGAGGAAGGGGAGATCACCGAAGAGGCCTCGTTCCAGGAAGACCTCGACGCCGACTCGCTCGACCTCGTCGAGCTGATCATGGAGCTCGAGGATCAGTTCGGGATCAAGATCTCGGACGAGGACGCACAGAAGATCACCACTGTCGGCCAGGCCGTCGACTACGTCTCGACCCATTCGTAGCGGGGCGCCGACAGGCGATCCCGAGCAGCTCCGCCGCCTGATCGACGCCCTACCGCCTGAACGAATCGAGCACGTCTTCACCCACACCTCCTGGGCGCCGGACCGTGCCTCGTCGTACGAGCGGCTCGAGTTTCTCGGCGACAGCGTGCTGGAGCTCGCGATCGCGCGGGAGCTGTACGAGCGGTACCCCGGCGCCTCGGAGGGCCGGCTCGCGAAGGTGCGCTCGCACGTCGTCTCGCGGCAGAGCTGCGCCGAGGTGGCAAGGGACCTCGGTCTCGCGGAGCGCCTGGCCGAGATCGCGCGCACGGCGCTCGCCCCGGACGAGCTCGAGCGGATCGTCCGGAGCAGGAACGTCGTCGCCGCTGTGCTCGAGGCGGCGATCGCTGCTCTCTTCCTCGAGCACGGCTATGAGCCGATCGAGACCGCGATCGTCGCGGCCTTCTCCGACCGGATCGACTACGCGCGGACGACCCACGTCGACCACAAGACCGAGCTGCAGGAAGCGCTCGCGAGGTCGGCGCGACAGGTGTCGTACTCGGTTCTCGACGCCGAGGGGCCGCCCCACGACCGTCGCTTCCTCTGCGCTGCGGTCATCGACGGCCAGGAGCTCGGGCGCGGCAGCGGTCGCTCGAAGAAGGATGCGGAGCAGGCGGCCGCTCAGCAGGCGCTGACCGCCCTCGGCACCGTGGAGACGACGGTCTAGCGCGCGCGACGCCGTCCGGCTCTGCGGGCAGACTGCGTCGCGTGCATCTGCGCTCGCTTCGCCTGCGCGGCTTCAAGTCGTTCCCGGACTCGCTCGAGCTGAGGCTCGAGCCCGGTGTGGCCGTCGTCGTCGGGCCCAACGGGTCGGGCAAGTCGAACGTCGCCGACGCCATCGTCTGGGCGGCCGGGTCGCTCGCCCCGTCCGAGTTGCGCGCCGAGAAGCCGGACGACGTCCTCTTCAACGGGGCCGAGGGCCGTAAGCCGGCCGACAGCTGCGAGGTCGAACTCGTCTTCGACAACACCGACGGGGGAATGGGCGAGCTCGAGTTCTCGGAGGTCTCGATCGCTCGTCGCCTGCACCGTGGCGGCGAGGGTCAGTACCTCGTCAACAAGGCGCAGGTGCGGCGGACGGATCTCGTCGAGCTGCTCGCCGATGTCGGTCTTGGCGGGTCGATGCACTCCATCGTCAGCCAGGGCAAGGTCGAGTCGGTGCTCGCGTCGAGGCCAGAGGAGCGGCGCGAGCTGATCGAGGAGGCCGCAGGGCTCGGCAAGTTCAAGCGGCGCAAGCATCGCGCAGAGCTCAAGCTCGCTCGCGTCGGCATCCAGGTGGAGCGCGCGCGGGACGTCGAGGCCGAAGTGCGCAAGCGCCTACGACCGCTGGCCCTGCAGGCGACGGCGGCCGAGCGGGCCGAGAAACTCGTCCAGGAACTCGCGCGCCTGCGCGCTCGCGTAGCGGAGCTGGACCTGGCGGCGGCCGAGGCGCGGCGCGCGGAGGCGGAGGAGCGGAAGGCCGCCGCTGGGATCGCGCGCCGCGGCACCCAGGCGCGTCTGCAGGCGCTCCTCGAGGAGCGCCAGGCAGCAGAGGAAGAGCTCGCGGACGCCGCCGGCAGGCGCGAGGCGTCGGTGAAGGCGCTCTACCGGCTCCAGGGTGCTTCCGAGCGAGTGGCCTTCCGCCAGGAGGGGTCGCGGGCGCTCGTGGCGCGGCTGCGCGTGGATCTCGAGGCGGCCGGCGAGGCCAGGAGGAGCCCCGCCGACGAGCGACTTCAGGCACTCGAGCAGGTAGCGGCCGAGGCGACGTCGGCCGCCCGTGCCGCGGCGGCCACGAGCGGCGCGAGCGCCGAGAGGGCCAGGGCAGGGCAGGAGCGTCTTGCTGCCCTCGAGCGGGCCGCGGCAGCGGCCGCGGAGGGGAGGCACGAGGCGCTCCGTTCGCAC
>Ga0136638_10000173_pt1 | contig 12729 bp, 10 predicted proteins | sample AntDrymUQ8582206_2_FD_104671 | JGI IMG/M metagenome (GOLD analysis project Ga0136638, IMG submission 104671) | Polar desert sand microbial communities from Dry Valleys, Antarctica - metaG UQ858 (22.06) | ecosystem: Environmental > Terrestrial > Soil > Desert | place: Antarctica: Dry Valley...
CGCCCGAGGGCTGGCGCGTGCCCAACTCGACCTACTGCGACGACTGGACCATCGGCGGCGGGAAAAACTTCACCTGGTACGGCGACTCCACCGCGACCGACAAGCTCTGGACCCTCGGCGTCGAATCCATCTGTGGTCTCCACGCCGCCCTGTATTGCTTCGAGCAGCCGTGATCATGCTCGAGCGCATCCAGCTGCCTCCGACTGCGGCCCATCGCGAAGACGGGTCGGGTCCGCGCCGGTCCGGGCGTACGTGTCACACCCCCGTGAGCCCGCCTTGACCCGCCCTCGCCTGTCGCCCATTTTTCTCGGCCTGCGTCGTGCAAGAGCACCACAGCGACGGCTGCGCCGAGAACTCACCGCCGCCTGACACCTCGACCAGGCCCACCATGACTCGCCCTCTGCTCTGGCTCGAATGGCTCTGCGCCCCGAGGGACGGCCCGATCCTCGTGCTGCTGGCCGTGGTGCTGGTCGCTCTCAGCCTGGGCCTGTGGTCGCGCCGGGCCCGGGATAATTCAGGTCTTGCGCCGCGAGATGAGTTCGGTTAGCTTCCCGGCCCTATCCCGGGGCAGTAGCTCAGCTGGGAGAGCGGTGCGTTCGCAATGCACAGGTCAGGGGTTCGATCCCCCTCTGCTCCACTCGAAGCCCAGAGCCCCCACAGCGGGCTTTGGGCTTCGGCTTTTGTGGCCTCGCAAGCGCCTGCGGTGGTACCTGCCACGGCTTTTGCGGTGCTTTTCCCGGCCCATGCGCGCTCCCGGCACGCGATCTCCCACCGGGCCTGCGGGCTGGTTTCCTGTCTTGCCGTATCCTGGGCCAAGTGTCAGGATCGCAGCCCGCTGACTGCGGACAGCGCCCGGCTCGGTTCATGTACAAGCTCTTCAAGCGCACCTACTACCCGGGCCACTTCGAGGTGCAGATCGCGGGTGCGTGCGATCCGGGTCTGTCGCGCGAGCACAACGAGGACGCCATCGCGATCCAGGAGGACGACGGCCGTGGTTATTACATGGCGGTCGTGTGCGACGGCATGGGTGGTCACAACGCCGGCGAGGTCGCCTCGGCGATGGCCGTCGAGAAGATCCGCGCCTACCTCGACACCAACTTTCGCAAGCAGGGCCCGCGTGAGCTGCTCTATCACGGGTTTTTGCTCGCCAGCACAACGATCTCCGAGTACAGCGCCAAGAACCCCGACACCGAGGGCATGGGCTGCACCTGCGTGATGGTCATGGGCGTACGCGACAAGATGTGGGTCGCGCACTCGGGCGACAGCCGGGCCTACCTGGTCGACAAGAAGGCCGCCACCGCGATCACCCTCGACCACACCATGGTCCAGGAGCTCGTCACCAAGGGCGTCATCACCAAGGAGCAGGCCGCCGTGCACCCGTACCGCGGGCGCATCTCCCGCTGCCTCGGCCACGGCCGCTCCAAGGGCGTGCCCGACATCAACGCCGGCATCATCGAGCACGGCGACAACATCCTCCTGTGCAGCGACGGCCTCAGCGACGTCGTCCCCAACGAGGAGATGCACACCATCGTGATCGAGAACTCCGCCCAGCAGGCCGTGCGCAAGCTCGTGCAGGCCGCCAACCACCACGGCGGCCCTGACAACATCAGCGCCATCATCCTGCGCCGCGTGCAATGACCCCACCGTGAACCACCGCCTCTCGCTCCTGGCCCCCGTCTGTCTCCTGTTGGGCTGCTCGATGGGCGTGATCCCTCGTGATGCACCGCCGCCCGAGCCGGCCCCCGCGACCGAGCCGGCAGTGTCCGAGCCGCCGACCTCCGAGCCCGCCGCCGCCTCTCCCACCGAGCCCGCCGAGCCCGCCGAGCCCGCCGCATCACGCGTCGACTACCAGCTCGACGGCAACCGCCTCGTACTGCCCGGCCCGATCACGTTCACAGGCAAACAGCTCGCGCCTGCGAGCGATCCCGCCCTCGAGCACGCTCGCGGCTACCTCGTGGCCAAGGAGTCGATCACCATGCTGCGCATCGAGGGCCACGCTGACGACCAGGCGCTCTCGGAGCAACGCGCGCTCGAGGTCGGTCGCTGGCTCGTGGCCCATGGCATCGACTGCAAGCGCCTGCTCGCCGTCGGCTTCGGCGCCACCAAGCCCGTCGCCGACGCCAGCACCCCCGAGGGCAAGGCCCAGAACACCCGCATCGAGCTACACAACGCGGCCATGCGCGGTCGGCCGATCGGTGGTGCGAGCCTTGAGGGCGGCGGCCAGGTCGCCAGCGCCGATCTCTGCCAGTAGCGTCAGGCCTGGCCTCACGCGCTGATCTCACACCTGTTGCCCCGTGAGGCCCGCGACCGCGGGCTGCACACCCTCTGCGGGGTTTGCATCCGCGGCCTCGCACTGCTACCAACCGCGGTTACGTATGTCCGCGACCTCATCGTTCGTCTACCCGCGATTTGACCTGCACGAGCGTCGGCGCACCCTGCCGCTCCTGCGGGCCATGCAAGAGCGTGTGCTCGTGTGTGACGGCGCGATGGGCACGATGATCCAGAACGCCAATCTGAGCATCGACGACTTCGAGGGCAACGACGGCTGCAACGAGCTGCTCGTGCGCACCCGGCCGGACGTCATCAAGAGCATCCACGCCGCCTACTACGCGGCCGGGGCCGACTGCGTCGAGACCAACACCTTCGGCGCCACGCGGCTCGTGCTCAACGAGTTCGACCTCGGCCACGAGGCCTACGCCCTCAACCGCACCGCCGCCGCGCTCGCCCGCGAAGTGGCCCAGCAGTTCTCGACCCCGGAGCGCCCGCGCTTCGTGCTCGGCTCGGTCGGCCCGACCACCCGCCTGGTCTCGCTCGGCCACATCACCTTCGACGACCTGCTCGCCAATTATGAAGAGCAGATCGGCGGCCTGATCGACGGCGGCGCCGACGGCATCCTGATCGAGACCTGCCAGGACATCTTGCAGGTCAAGTGCGCCACGATCGCGGCCAACCGCGCCGCCCACAAGCGCGACCTCCGGATCCCGATCCTCGTGCAGGTCACCGTCGAGACCACCGGCACGCTGCTCGTCGGCACCGACATCGCCGGCGCGCTCGTCGTCATCGAGTCGCTGCCGATCGACGTCATCGGCCTCAACTGCGCGACCGGCCCCGACCTCATGGTCGAGCACGTCAAGCACCTCGGCCGCCACGCCACCCGCCTCGTCAGCGTGCAGCCCAACGCCGGCCTGCCGCAGAACGTCGACGGTCGCGCCGTTTATCACCTGACCCCCGCCGAGCTCGCCAAGGCCCACCAGCGCTTCGCCGGCGAGTTCGGCGTCTCGCTGGTCGGCGGCTGCTGTGGCACCACCCCGGAGCACATCGCGGCGATCGCCGCGGCCGTGCAGGGCATCGTGCCCGGTCCCCGGCCCACCACCTTCCAGCCGCAGCTCGCCAGCCTCTACGGCGCCGTGCCGCTCGACCAGGACAGCGGCCCCTTGCTCGTCGGTGAGCGCACCAACGCCAACGGCAGCCTCAAGTTCAAGGAGATGCTGCTCTCGGGCGACTTCGACGGCATGGCCGAGCTCGCCAAGGAGCAGCAGGCCGAGGGCGCGCACGTGCTCGACGTCTGCGTCGCCTACGTCGGCCGCGACGAGGTCCGCGACATGACCGAGGCCCTGCGCCGGATCGTGCCCGCGGTCTCGATGCCGATCATGATCGACACCACCCAGCTCGACGTGCTCGAGGCCGCGCTGAAGATGATCGGCGGGCGACCGATCATCAACTCGATCAACCTCGAGGACGGCGAGGGCCGGTTCGACAAGGTCGCTTACCTCGCCCGCGAGTACGGCGCGGCGCTCGTCGCCCTCACGATCGACGAGGTCGGCATGGCCAAGGAGGCCGCCGGCAAGCTCGCCTGTGCCAAGCGCATGCGCGACCTGCTGGTCGACCGCCACGGCATGCTCGAGGCCGACATCGTGTTCGACCCGCTGACCTTCACGATCGCCCAGGGCGAGGAGGACAGCCGCAAGCTCGGCCTCGAGACCCTCGCCGGCATCCGCCTGATCGACACCGAGATCCCCGCCGCGCGCACGATCCTCGGCCTCTCCAACATCTCCTTCGGCCTCAAGCCCTACCTGCGCCAGGTCCTCAACTCCGTGTACCTCTCCGAGGCCCGCGAGCACGGCCTCGACTCCGCGATCCTCAACGCCAAGAAGATCATCCCGACCCACAAGCTCGGCGAAGACGACCTCCAGATCACGCGGGACCTCATCTACGACCGCCGCGCCGAGGGCTACGACCCGCTGTTCGCCTTCATCGAGCGCTTCGCCGGCGCCGCCAGGGTCGAGATGGACGGCGCCGAGGAGGCCGCCCTCCCGCTCGAGGAGCGCCTGAAAAAACGCATCGTCGACGGCAACAAGATCGGCTTCGACGTCCTCCTCGACGAGGCCCTCAAGATCCACCCAGCCCTCGACATCATCAACCTGTTCCTGCTCGACGGCATGCGCGTCGTCGGCGAGCTGTTCGGCTCCGGCAAGATGCAGCTGCCGTTCGTACTTCAGTCCGCCGAGGCGATGAAGACCGCCGTGAGGCACCTGGAGCCCCACCTCGCGCGCGCCGCCGGCCCGCGCAAGGGCTGCATGGTGCTCGCCACCGTCAAGGGCGACGTCCACGACATCGGCAAGAACCTCGTCGACATCATCCTCAGCAACAACGGCTACCAGGTCGTCAACCTCGGCATCAAACAACCGCTGGACAACATCCTCGCGGCCGCCCGCGAACACAAGCCCGATGTCATCGGCATGAGCGGCCTGCTCGTGAAGTCCACCGTCATCATGAAGGAGAACCTCGAGGCCATGCGCGAGCAGGGCGTCGCCATGCCGGTCATCTGCGGCGGCGCGGCGCTCAATCGCGGGTATGTCGACCACAACCTGCAAAACGCCTACAGCGGCAACGAGGTGATCAAGCCAGCCGCGGTCGACCCGAACACTACCCCGGCACCGGAGGCCAGCCCCGAGGCCGAGGACGCCCCGCGCTTGCAGGCCGCGCGCCCGCGTGCCCGCGTCTTCTACGCCAAGGACGCCTTCGAGGGCCTCGCCCTGATGGACGAGATTTGCGGCCACGTCGCGCCCGACAAGATCACGCTGACGGGCCCCAAGCCGCGCAAGGCCTACCGCCACACCACGCAGGAGGAGTACGAGGCGCACCTGCAAAAGGCCCTCGAGACCTACGTGAAGAGCGAGGTCCAGCCGGTCTCACGCGTACCGACGCCGCCGTTCTGGGGCGCGCGCGTGGTCGGCCCGGAGGAGCTCCAGCTCGGCGAGATCTTCCGCTACATCAACAAGAAGGCGTTGTTCACGGGTCAGTGGCAGTACCGCCGCGGCCGCCTCAATGAGGCCGAGTACAACGCGCTGATCGAGGGCACCGTCGAGCCCAAGTTTCGCATGTGGTGCGAGCGCGTCATCGCCGAGAAGATGCTCGAGCCGCGCGTCGTCTACGGCTACTTCCCGTGCCAGAGCGACCACAACGACCTCCTGATCTACGACCCGGAGGACAAGGCCCCGCCGCTTCGCATCGCCTTCCCGCGCCAGCTCGAGAAGGGCCGCCTGTGCATCGCCGACTTCTTCCGCAGCGTGCGGTCCGGCGAGCGCGACGTCATCGCCCTGACCTGCGTCACCATGAGTGACATCGCCACGCGCCTCAGCGGCGAGATGTTCGCCGCCGACCGCTACGACGACTATCTGCACTTCTACGGCCTCGGGGTCGAGAGCGCCGAGGCCCTCGCCGAGCTGTGGCACAAGCGAGTCCGCCGCGAGCTCAACATCGCCCAGGACGACGCCACCGACATCCGCGACCTTTTTAAGCAGCACTACCAGGGCTCACGGTACAGCTTCGGCTACCCGGCGTGCCCGCGGCTTGAAGACCAGGTCCCGCTGGTCAAACTCCTCGACACCGATCGCATCGGCGTCAGCCTCACGGAAGAGGGCTTCCAGCTGGTCCCGGAGCAGTCCACCAGCGCGATCATCGTGCATCACCCGGACGCCAAGTACTTCAACATCTAGCTGACACGGGCCCGGCGGTGAAGATCACCCCGGGCCCGCACGCGCTCACTGCGGCAGGATGCTGTTGACCTGTCCGCCCGTCATGTCCGAGTAGACGTAGTGGCTGCCGAGCACGTCGATCTTCTGCATGCCGGGCACGTTCTCGGCATCGAACTTGAAGGCGAAGCCGCCTTGATTGACCAGCCAGACCTTCTTCTCGCTGTCGATGCTGAAGCCGATCGCCGTGCTGCAAGGATTACTGGTCCAGTTGTTGACCAGCGTGCGCGTCTCGAGGTCGATCTGCGCGAACCCGCAGGGGCTGTTGTTGGCCGCCCAGAGGTACTTGGCGTCGCCCGTCACGCCGCGCCAGCAGCCGGTCTCCGTGCCCGGCACCGGCACGTACGTCTCTGAATCCACGTCGAAGGCCGTCACTGCCCCGCAGTTGCCGCCAAACCAGGGGTTGCCGTCCTTGTCGACCGTGAAGCCGTACGACTGCACGTTCCCCGGCGGCGTGTAGCGCGTGACCGTCGCCGGGACCTCCTCGGTGTTGACGCGCACGAACTCGCCGCGTAGCGATGAGAACCACGGCCGGAATTGCGGGTCGAGGGCCGCGCCGTAGGGCGCGAAGCCGGAGCCGTTCCAGTTCGGCACCGGAATGGTCTCCTCGACCGTGCCGGTGACCCCATCGACGCGGACCAGGTGCACGACGTTGTTGCCGGCGTTGGACATGTAGCCGAGCCACACCTTGGGCTCGACGTACTTGCACTCGTCATAGCTCCACGTGCCGGGCGTCCAGGTCACGCCGCGCGGGCCGTGCTGCCACTGGCCCAGGAACGGGTGCGTGATCGACCAGATCACGCACTCGTCGTTGCCGAACGCCAGCAGGTCGCCCTTGTTCTGCGACGTCTCGATCTGGCCGTTGGCGTTCTTGTCGACGCAGTCCTCGACGTTCGCGGCGACCATCGTCGAGCGCCCGGTCTGGCGGTTGTTGACGACGACGTAGCGGCCGTCGGCGCTGACCGCCGTGCGCGACGGGCTCTCGACGCCGGCAGGCCCGGTGCGATAGCGGGCCAGCTCGGTCATCGTCAGCGTGTCGACCTTCGACACGTCGTTGAGGTTCTCGCTGGCGATCCAGATGTAGCTCTTCTCGACCATGCCCATGCCCATGCCGTCGCCGGGCTCGCACTTCGGGGGCGGCCCCGTCGTCGAGTCGTCGCCACTGGTGCTGCTCGAGCCCTCGGCCACGGTCGTGCCGTCGCTCGTGCCCGTCGTGCCCGTCGTCTCCGGCTGCACGCCGGTCGTCGTGCCCGAGGTCGTGTTCGTCGGGTCCGCCGTCGTCGACGACGTCACCGTCGTGGGATCCGCCGTCGTACCCGTGCCCGGGTCCGTCGAGCTCGTCTGCCCGGCGCTGCCCGTGCCGCCGTCCGTGCCCGTCGGCGTCTCTCCGCCGGTGCTAGTCGTGGGCGCCGCCGTGCTGCTGCTCGAACCACCGCCCGTGGTCTGCCCCCCGCTCGCGCTCACCTCCGTCGTACCCGTCGAGTCGCCGCAGCCCGTCAGCACGAGCCCCAGCGTCGCCACCACGAGCCCACCCTTATGCAGCCAATGTCGATTGCCCATGCCCGCATTATGCGAGCGGCCTGCCGGCTAACGTCAAAAAATGCGGACATCCCCATGTGCGATCCAGGGGTGAACCTCCCGGCCGCACAAGGGCTTCCCTGCCTGGGCGCGCATGTGCGCGCGCCCGCTCAGAACTGCGCGAAGAAGCTCCAGATCGCCCCGGGCGCCCACGCAGGCCAGCCGTGCCCGCTGAGCGCCGGTTCCGCGTGCTCGCACCAGACCACCGGATAACCGTCGTCGCACCCCGTGAACGCCGTGCACGGCGCAGGGTCGATCGGCTCGGCCTCGGCCGCGCAGCTGTTGGTGCCGACCCAGTGATCGCGGCTGTTCTCCCCCTCGCTAAACGGCACGACCTGGTCGATGTTGCCGTGCGCCAGCCAGGCCGCGACCTGGCTCTTGCACTCCCCGAACAGCGCGTACGGCCCGCCACCGGCGACCAGGCCGATGGCCCGCAGCACGTCCCCGCGATAACAGCCGAGCTGGTTCGACATGTAGCCGCCGAAGCTGTGCCCGGTGCTGAAGATCTTCTCGGGGTCGATGCACAGGCGCGACTGCACGTCGGCCATCAGCGCGTCGAACAGCGCGAAGTCCTCGTTGTTGGGGTCGAGGTCCCAGCCGGTCTGGTTCATCATATCGGCGAGCGGCAAGCCGTCCGGATACACGAAGATCGCCTGACCCGCCGAGGCCTCCTCGATCCCGAAGTACAGCTGCGCGAGCGCCCCGTCGCCGCCGCGACCGTGCCACGCGAATACCAGCGGATACGCGGTCGCCGGGTCGTAGTCGTCCGGCATCGACAGGATGTAGTCGCGCTCCATGCCATCGACGGTGATCTTCAGCGGCGTCGAACCACTGACGTCCGGCACCTTGCCGCAGCCACCGATCGGCTCGCCCGTGTCGGTCGTCCCGGTCGTCGTCTCATCGGTGGTCGGCCCCGCGGTCGTCGGCTCGCTCGAGGTCGCCGTCACGTCCGTGCTCGAGGTCTCCGGCGTCATCGACGTCTCCGTCGCCTGCCCGCTCGTACCGCTGGTCGGCTCACCCGAGACGCCGGTCGTCGCGGTGGTCGTCGCGTCGCTCGTCGCCGGCCCGCCGGACTCGGAACCTGTTCCTTCGGTCAGCCCACCGCTCGAGCCCGCCGTGTCCGTACCACCGGACCCCGAACAACCCGCGAACACACCTGCAGCCAAGAAGAGCCATCGCATCCCGCGACGGTACCGCAGCCGCGCCGGCAAACCCAGCCGCCCGTCGCCCCCGGCAGGCCTCAGCTCTGCGGCTCTTCGACGCCCGCCGCGGCCACGATCCCACGCGGGGGGACCACCTGCAGCCCGTCCGCGAGCCCCCGCGAGCGCACGACCTCGATATAATAATCCGCGGGCTGGCGGGCGTCGATCTCCCCGGCCTCGCACAGCGCCTCGAGCTGGCCGCGCAGCAGGCCGATGTGCTTGCCGGGCGGCAGCCCGAGCGCCGTCATCAGCAGGTTGCCGAGGCCCGGAGGCAACGGCGGCACGCGGGCATCCTCGGCCGCGAGCGTCTGGATCCGTCGCGAAAGCTCGCTGATCAGGCACAGGCAGCGCTGGCGCTTGCCCGGGCGCTTGCTGGTGACGTCGGCGCGCGACAGATTGAGCAGGTCGGTGAGCACCGGGCCCATCTCGGAGCCGAAGCGACGCACCGCCGCGTCGGTCCAGCTGCTGTCGTACTGCCCACCACGCAGGTGGTACAGGATCAGCAGCTCGACGCGCTCGACCATTTCGGGCGGAAACCCAATGCGCCGCCTGGGGCCGCGACGAAACATCCGCACGCCCTCCTCGGCGTGCCCGTGAAACGTCACCTTGCCGGGACCGACGAAGCGCCGCGTCGGCACCTTGCCGATGTCGTGCAGCACCGCCGCCCAGCGAACCGCGGGTCGCGGCACCGCCTGGCGCACGACCGCCTTGGTGTGCTCCCAGACATCCTTGTGACGCCGGCCGCCCTCCTGCGAAAATGCGACGGTCGCGTCGACCTCCGGCATCAGGTGGACCAGCAGGCCCGCGTCACGCAGCCACTGCAGCGCGACCTCGGGGTGGTGGCCACACAGCGCGGGCGTCAGCAGCGTGTAGACCTCGGCGGGCGACAGCGCGGTGACTCGTTCGGCCTGCGCGGCGATCTGCGCGGTGAGCGCGAGATCGGGGATCTCGCCGCAAGTGCCTGCCCGCAGCAGCGGAGCGAGCATTTCGCCGGGTTCGAGGAGGATGGAGGCGGGGGCAGCGGACACGGTGGCTTCACCGGCCGCGGTCGGTCGGGGTCGCGGAGCATACCAGGGCTCGCGCGGCGGGTCTGTGGCCGAGTTGGCGGGTCCCCCCGCTGCGTCGCGTGAAAAGCCCCGCGGGTTTTGCACGTCGGAGTCACCTGGGGCTCTCGGCAAAGGTGCTGCCCGTGATAGCCTTGGCGCCACCCCCATGGCCGGCCATCAGTCTCCGCAGCTAGGATACAACCACAACATCCCGCACCGGGGGCGGCTCTATCACGTGCAGACCGAGGATTCGGGGGTCGCACGCGCGCACATCTTCACGCACGTGTTCTACGACGGCACGATCGTCGCGTCGAACCGGGTCGACTACAAGCCCAAGCTGGAGAGCGAGAACCTCGACGCGGTCGTGATCGGCTTGATGCAGGAGTCGCACAAGTCGATGATCCGCCAGCTTCGCAGCGGCTCATACGACGAGAAGATCGTTCGCTTCATCGGCGCGCACCCCGAGGGCACCAACAAGGTCGAGGCGCCGGTCGCGGCCGCACCCGACCGCAAACCCCGCCCCGAACGCCGAACGCCCCCCGAGCCGAGAGATGTCGAGCCGCAGGGCCCGCCGCTGCAGGCCGGCGCGCCCGGCCCCACGATCGATCCGGGGCTCACGCACCCGGTGTTTTCGACGCCCGAGGCCCAGGCCCAGGTCGCCGCAGCGGCCGCCGGCAAGGGCCCCGCGCGGCCCAGCCGCGGGCCGGCACGCGTGGGCCGGCGTATAGTCGGTGGGATCGGCGGCCAGGGGGTCACCGAGGGCACACCGATCGCCCAGCGGCGCGACATCGTGGTCGGCAAATTCGCCAGCGAGCACCAGTACCAGCTCGACGACGAGATCCTCGCGCTACTGGCCGAAGAACAGTGAGGGGTCATGGGCATCAAGAACGCGCACACAACCTTCAAGCAACCGCAGGAATTCGCCGCGGACGTCGTTCTTTACGTCACCGAGTACTGTGGCTTTTGTCGGATGGCCGAGGGCCTGCTGCAGCGCAAGAGCATCCCCTTCGAGGCCGTCGACGTGACGCACTCCAGTGACGCCCGCGACTGGCTCATCGAGCAGACCGGTCAGCGCACTGTCCCGCAGATCTTTATCAAGGGCCGCAGCATCGGCGGTTACAGCGAACTCTCGGCGCTCGACCGCGCCGGCAAGCTAATGCCGATGCTCTCCGGCGAGGCCTGAAGCCGACGAACTCCTCGAGGCGACGGCAGCTCGACCGCTCAGCCGCTGATGCCGATGCTCGCCGGCCTGAGCCGAGGGAATCCTCGAGGGACGCCAGCTCGACCTATCAGCAGCGGATAACGATGCTCGCCTGTGAGGCCTGAGCCAAGGCCATCCTCGAGGGACGCCAGCTCGACCTATCAGCAGCGGATGCCGATGCTCACCGGCGAGGCCTGAGCCGAGAGCCCACGGCGTCTCCTCTCGCCGACGGCGGCGCGACCTATCGGGAGGTCCGCGGCTCCACTGCTGCTGCGCGGACAGGTGTACAAGCAACGCGCGTGCGCGCGATCGCTTGGTTCCAGTTCGCACACCCCGCCATGCCCTCCGGCCTCTCTGTCGATCGTTGCAACGATCGGCCATGTTGGACGTACACTGCGGCTGTTCGTCGTGGCGGCGAACGGCGACGGGCGATCACGAGTCTTCGTGTTACTCTCCCGCCGCTTCGATAGACGAAGGCTCGAGACGACCATGAACAACCGTATGCAATCTCATCGACGCTGGTTCCTCCCCACGGCCGTGGCGATGGCGACCCTCTGTAGCACCGCGGCCTCGGTGGCCTGGGCGGGCGAGGTCAAGGTCGGCGCCGCCGCGCTCGAGGTGGACGACAAGGGCAACCTCACCGCCTCCGGGCGCAAGGCCATCGTCGACACGCTCGACGAGGTTCCGGGGGAGGACACGTGGGTCGTTCACGTGTGGGCCAAGCTCGACAACGCCGCCGAGGGCCCGCTCTACTTCGAGTTCTACCAAAGCATCAGTGGCGGTGATTCTCTGGTGTGGCGCCACGAGGAGCCGAACTTCCCGGGCGGCAAGTACTTCAGCGGCGAGATCGAGCTCGCCGGCGGCCGCGGTTTCAATAAAGACCGCACCTACGAGATCAAGGTCGTGCAGGTCAGCGCCAAGGGCAAGGACCTGACCCTCGCCAGCGGCAAGGTCAAGCTGATCAAGAGCGGCAAGAAGCCCGAGAAGGCCGCCGACGGCGGCGATGAGGACAAGGTCCCCGAGGACCAGGACGTGCACGACTCACTCGCCGGTGGCGAGGAGCCCGCAGGTGACGAGCCCGCCGGCGGCGGCGAGACCCCGCCCCCCGTCGAGCCCAAGGCCAAGAAGGGCTGCAACATCGACACCGACGCCTCGGCCTGGAACGGCGCCCTCCTCCTGCTCGCCCTCGGCGCCGGCCTGGCCACCCGCCGCCGCCGCTGACCGGCAAGCCGAGCCGACCCCACGAGCCCCGTGTCCCCAGGACCCGGGGCTCTCTGCGTCTCGCTGAGCCACCACGACCCGGCTCTTTGCGTCTGCCCACCGCCCCGCGGCCTGGACGAAGCGGGTCACCCAGCTCTTTGCGTCCGCCCACCGCCCCGCGGCCCGGACGACGCGGTCACCCAGCTCTTTGCGTCCGCCCACCGCCCCGCGGCCCGGGCGACGGGGTCACCCGGCTCTTTGCGTCCGCCCACCGCCCCGCGGCTCGGGCGACGGGGTCACCCGGCTCTTTGCGTCCGCCGAGCTCGGCGTGGCAGCTGGTCGACCGCCAAAAGAATCGCGTTTCGAACCAAATAAAAAGGCCCCCTCGTTGCCGAGGGGGCCATAGATCTGGCGGCGTCCTACTCTCCCACAGGGTCTCCCCTGCAGTACCATCGGCGCTGGAAGGC
>Ga0136638_10000174_pt1 | contig 12667 bp, 14 predicted proteins | sample AntDrymUQ8582206_2_FD_104671 | JGI IMG/M metagenome (GOLD analysis project Ga0136638, IMG submission 104671) | Polar desert sand microbial communities from Dry Valleys, Antarctica - metaG UQ858 (22.06) | ecosystem: Environmental > Terrestrial > Soil > Desert | place: Antarctica: Dry Valley...
CTGTTAGCCTGGCCGCCGATGCCGAGGAAGAGCGCGCCGAGCAGCGTGTAGTTCATGATGTAATAGAGGATGCCAAGCATGCCGAATAGCGGCCAGCCGATGGCGGGGACGGGGACGGGAACGCCGTTGGGAAGGAAGGTCAGCAGCGCGGTCGTCGCGAGGCCCGCCCAGAAAACGATCCCCGTCAGCGAGACGCCGAGCATGGCGACGAGCTTGCCGAAAAAAATAGCGTCAATCGGCACCGCGGCGGCGAGGACTTCGATGACCTTGTTCGACTTCTCCTCGACGAGGTTCGAGAGCAGCATTCCGGCGAGCAGCATGGTGACGAAGAGCAGCAGGAACTGGCCGAGCCTGGCGATGAGGTGGCGGTTGATCGAAGAGCCGCCGCCGGCGGGATCGAGGACGGCGCGGGCGACGGCGACGCGCGGGCGCTGGATGCCGGCTTCAGCGAACGCGGCCTCGGTTCGGACTTCGTCGAGGATGAGCTGAACGCTTTCCTCGACCCGGTCGAGGCCTGACTCGGGACCATGCAGGCGCGGCGCGCCGGGCCAGCCGGTGAGCACAGCGGCCGGGCTTTTCTCCTTAGCCGCGAGCAAGCGCGCGGCCTGGGCCGCGGGCGCACCATCCGCGGACAAGAAGGTCAGGTCGGGAAGGCCGCGGGCGCTGATCCGTTTGCGCAGGCGGTTATAAGAGCGCTTCACGGGATCGATGTCGCCCGCTACGCCGACGACGGTGACGGTGGGACGCAGCGCTTCGCGGTCGGCGCTTCCGCCGGCCATTCCTAGCAGGGCGGCGAAGAACAGCGCGATGACCGGCCCGAGCAGGAAGAGCAGGAAGGTCTTGGAGAAGACGGTCGCGACATAATCGCGGCGGGCGATCACCATAGCGGAGCGCAGCAGGCGGTTCATGCGGCCACTCCCATGGTCGCGCTCTCGTCGATTTCGCGGGCGGCGTCCTCGCCGGCGATAGCGACGAACGCGTCATGCAGGCCGGGACGTTCGATGGCGAGAGTTTCGATGCCGGCGCCGCCGTCGATCAGCGCGCGCAACAGCGGTTCGATTCCGGACGGCGGAAGCTCGAATGCCCAAGTGCGGCCTTCGCGGCGGGCGGACTGAGGAAGCGCGGCGCGCCAAGGTCCCTCATCCGACCGGGTCTCAAGCCGGACCTGGGGCTGGAGGCGGCCCCGCGCCTCCTCGACGGTGCCATCGAAGCGCACCTTGCCTTTGGCGATGATGGCGACGCGCTCGCAGAGGCGCTCGGCGTGGGCGATGACGTGCGTTGAGAAGATGATCGTGACGCCCGTCGCGGCCTCGCGGCGGATCAGGGCTTCGAGGCGCGCCTGATTGAGCGCATCCAGGCCTGAAAAAGGCTCGTCGAGAATGATCAGGCGCGGGCGGTGGACGATCGTGCCGAGCAGCTGGACGGTCTGCGCCATGCCTTTGGACAGGGTGCTGATCTTGGAATCGATCTTCTCGCCTAGAGCATTGGCGGCAAGCAGCTCGGCAGCGCGAGTCCGCCCCGCCGCGAGCGGAAGCCCGCGCAGCGCGCCCATGAAAGCGATGGCTTCGCGTGCGCTCATCGCCGGGTAGAGGCCGCGTTCCTCGGGAAGGTAGCCGACCTCCGACGCCGCCTCGAGCGGGCGCGAGCGGCCGAGCAGGGTGCGGCTGCCCTCGTCGGGATCGATGATTCCGAGCAACATGCGCAGCAAGGTGGTCTTGCCCGCGCCATTGGGGCCCAGGATTCCGTAGATGCTTCCTTCCGGGACGGCGAGCGAGACGCCGTCGACCGCGCGATTGGCGGCGAATAGTTTGACGAGGCCGTGCGCCTCGATAGCATTGGTCACGCGGCAGCCCCCTTGTCATTCCCGCCTTCGCGGCAACGGCGAGCGTATGTAAAGCCCCGAATATGAAGGAAGCGATCCGCAGCCAAGCAATCAGCCTCGGCTTTGCCGCGTGCGGGTTTGCGAGCGCCGATGCGGTGCCAGACAACAAGGCGCGCCTGGATGCATGGCTGGAGGCCGGGTGCCATGGCGAGATGTTGTGGATGGAAGCCAATGCCGAACGTCGCGGATCGCCGCGGGCGTTATGGCCTGAAGTCAGAAGCGTGGTCGCGCTCGGAATGAGCTATGCGCCTGCCAGGGACCCGTTGCGCCACCCCCACAACGGCGATGTCGCCCGCATTTCGGTCTATGCGCAGGGCGACGATTATCATGAGGTAGTCAAAAAGCGGCTGAAGGCGCTGGCGCGCTGGATGGTCGCAGAGCTCGGCCCTTCGTCAAGCTCGGGACGAGCGCTGGAGCTCAAGGTGTTCGTCGACACCGCCCCGGTGATGGAAAAGCCGCTGGCGCAGGCGGCGGGGATCGGCTGGCAGGGTAAGCACACCAATCTTCTCAATCGCGTCGATGGCTCGTGGCTGTTCCTGGGGGCGCTTTTCACGACGCTCGAGATCGAGCCCGACGCTCCTGGCCGGGACCGCTGCGGATCGTGCACGCGGTGCCAGCTCGCCTGCCCGACCGCGGCCTTTCCGGCCCCCTACCGGCTCGATGCGCGGCGCTGCATTTCCTACCTCACGATCGAGCACCGCGGCCCGATTCCGCACGAGTTTCGCGAAGCGATGGGGAACCGCATCTACGGATGCGACGATTGCCTCGCGGTGTGCCCTTGGAACCGTTTCGCCGACGCGGGCCACGCGAACATCGCGTTCGCCGCGCGGCCCGAGCTCGAGGCGCCGCCCTTGGCCGCCTTGCTCGGCCTCGACGATGCGGCGTTCCGCACGCTGTTTGCCAAGTCGCCGATCAAGCGCATCGGCCGAGATCGCTTCGTTCGCAATTGCCTGATCGCGGCGGGCAATAGCCGCGAGCCTGGATTGGCGCCGCAAGCCCGCGCGCTATTGGACGACGCGGACCCGGTCGTCGCCGAGGCCGCGGCGTGGGCGATGGCCCGGCTTAGCGCGGTGCCGAAGGTAGCCTGAGCGCGGCGATGCAGGCAGCGCGATCGAAATCCTCGCCGGTCGGGCGGCGGGTGTCGAGGTGGGTGACCGCTGGGTCTCCGCCCGAAGCCGGGGGGTAGAGATAGGCGTCGAGCACGCATAGCGGGCCCGCGAACTGGAGTTTGCGGGCGGTGCCTTCGTCGAGCTGGCTGCTCGGCGTTCCAAACAAGGCGGAAAGCTGCCCCGCCGTTCGACCCAAGATGCCGGGAGCGGCCTGGCTTTGCGGCCTGGGTGCGGCTGCAACCGGCGCGGCCTGCGGCTGCGGCGCGGGGCCTGCCGCGCAGGCGCCAAGCGACAGCGCCAGAGCTGCGGCCGCCGCTGATTTCACCATCGACCTCCCGCCGCCGTCGTTTGCCTGAACGCGCTTGCGCGGCTAACCGCCGCGCTCGTCCTTAAGCCCGGAGACATCGTGACCTCAAATCAAATTGCTTCTGGCAAACTCGACATCGTCGCCATCGGCAATGCCATCGTCGATGTCATAGCAAGCGCCGATGACGCGTTCCTGAAGGCCGAGGGGCTGACCAAGGGGGGCATGCAATTGATCGACGCGACGCGCGCCGAGGCGCTATACGGCCGCATGGGGCCGGGGCGCGAGGTCAGCGGCGGATCGGCTGCCAACACGCTGGCGGGCGCGGCGGCGTTGGGAAGGAGCTGCGCATTCGTTGGGCAGGTCGCCGACGACCAGCTCGGCAGCGTTTTCGCGCACGACATTCGCGCCCACGGCGTGCGCTTCGATACGCCGCCGCGGGCGGGCGAGCCGCCGACAGGACGCTGCCTCGTGCTCGTCACCCCCGATGGCGAGCGCACTATGAACACGCTGCTCGGCGCGTCGCATTATCTACCAACGCAAAGCCTCGACGAGGGCCTCATCCGCGGCGCGTCGATCCTCTATCTCGAAGGCTATATGTGGGATCCGGAGGAGCCCCGCCGCGTGATGCGCGAGGCGATCCGCATCGCGCGCGATGCGGGCAATATTGTCGCGATGACGCTATCGGTCAATTTCATCATCGAGCTCCACCGCGCCGATCTGCAGGGACTGATCGATGACGGGCTGATCGACATATTGTTCGTCAACGACGATGAAGTTCGCTGCCTGACGCAGATCGAGGATATCGAGACGGCGATCGCCAAAGTCGCGGCGCAGGTGCCTTTGCTGGTGGTGACGATGGGCGCCGAGGGCGCGGTTGCGATTAAGGATGGAGTGCGGTCGAGCGTCGCCGCGGAGCCCGTTGCGCGCGTCGTCGACACCACCGGCGCGGGCGATCTATTCGCCGCCGGTTTCCTCGCCGGTCATTCGGAAGGGCGCAGCGTTCAGGACTCGCTGCGAATGGGGGCGATCGCCGCGGCCGAAGTGATCTCGCACTACGGCGCGCGGCCCGAGGCGGACCTGAAGGTGCTGGTTGCAGCGGCGCTAGGTTAGGCTCAGTGCTCGTCGATACCTGGGATGTTGGGCTCCAGTGCACCGACCTCGGTTTCGGGCACCTCGATGATGCCTTTGCCGAGATGGCTGTGCGATCGGCTGTAGGCGAAGTAGATCAGGAACCCGACCGCGCCCCAGATCGGAAGCACGAGCATCGCCTCGATCGGCAGGTTGAAGAACAAGAACAGGCAGCCGACAACCGTCAGCAGCGCCACCAGCGGCAGCGCCGGAACCCGGAACGAGCGTTCGCGGCCCGGGTCCCGCTTTCTGAGCAGCCACACAGCGATCGCAACCATCATGAAGGCGTAGAGCGTGCCGGCGTTGGCGATGTCGGCGAGCTGGCCAACGGGAAGGAACGCCGCCGCGAAGGCGACCGCAACGCCCGTGATTGCCGTGACGATGTGCGGAGTCCTCCATTTGGGGTGGACGCGGGACAGAACATCGGGGAGCAGCCCGTCGCGCGACATGACGAAGAAGATGCGCGTCTGGCCGAACAGCAGAACGAGGATGACCGACGGAAGCGCAATAAAGGCCGCGTAGCCCAGCATGTTGCCGATTGTGCCGAAGCCGATCTGGCGAAGCACATGCGCCAGCGCCTCGCGCGAGCAGACAAGGGCTTCGGAATATTGCGGCAGGGCGCATTGGCGGGCGAGCTCTTCCGAACCGGCGGGAAAGGGGATGCCGCCCGGCCCCATGATCGGCTGACCGCCGATCGTGCCGACCGCACCCGCGGCGACGAGGATATAAAAGACCGTGCAGAATAACAGCGAACCTATCAGGCCGATGGGAACGTTGCGCTGCGGGTCCTTGGTCTCCTCCGCCGCGGTCGAGACCGCATCGAAACCGACATAAGCGAAGAAGATTGTCGCCGCGGCCCCGACCGCGCCGACGCCCGAACCGAAGCCGCCGAACACCCCGGCGGGAAGGAACGGATTGAAGTTGCCGGCGTCGATCCGTGGCAGCGTCAGCGCGATGAAGACGGTGAGCGCGGTAACCTTGATCATGACCAGGACGGCATTGAAACGCGCCGATTCCTTCGTCCCGATCATCAGCAGCCAAGTGACGAGCAGCGCGATGACCACCGCCGGCAGATTGATGAAGCCGCCCGGCGCGCCGCCGAGCGCCAACGGTCCCGCGGTCAAGGCCGCAGGCAATCGTATGCCCAGACTTCCGGCCAAGATGGTATCGACGAAATAGCCCGACCAGCCGACGCACACCGCCGAGGCGGCAACGGCGTATTCGAGAACGAGCGCCCATCCGACCGTCCAGGCGAGAAGCTCGCCCATCACGGCGTAGGTGTAGGTATAGGCTGATCCCGCGACGGGGATCATCGAGGCGATCTCGGCATAGCAGAGCGCGGCGACGATGCAGACCGCGCCGGCGATGACGAAAGCGAGCATCAGGCCCGGACCCGCCTTCTGCGCGCCGGCGGCGGTCAGCACGAAAATGCCGGTGCCGATCACGCAGCCGATACCGAACAAGGTGAGCTGGAGCGGGCCCAGTGTTCGGACGAGGGCTTTCTTCTTCGCGGTCGCCAGAATGGCGTCGAGCGGCTTGACGCGGCCGAAGATCATACTCGTCCCCTTATCCCAAGCGGCTTCGTGGCCGCTTTCTTTGGAAGCGAGCCTAACCGCTAATCCGCTCCGCGCAACCGCTAATCGGCATCAGCGCGCCAGCAGCGGGCCGAGCGGGTGGCCCGCGAAGACGTGGACATGAAGGTGAGGCACCTCCTGATGCGCGTCGCGTCCGGTGTTGGCGAGTAGGCGGTAGCCGGATTGGACCAGCCCTGCAGCCCGCGCGACGTGGCCGACGGCGCGGATGAAGCCAGCTATCTCTTCATCCGACGCGCGCGCGGAGAAATCATCCCAAGAGACGTAGGCTCCCTTGGGAATAACGAGGATGTGGGTCGGCGATTGCGGCGCGATATCGCGAAAGGCGAGCGCGTGCTCGTCTTCGAAAACCCTGTCGCAGGAGATTTCGGCGCGCAGGATGCGGGCGAAGATGTTGGTGTCATCATAGGGCAGGGTAGCGTCGATCGGCATTGCTGGTTTTCCACACTTAAGTTTGGGACGCAGCTCAACATATATTATAGCAACGAGCGATGTTCGGAGAAAGTAAACAAGTCCGAAGAACAAGAAGTCGCCGAGGCCGAGGTCGAGGATTTTAAGGACGATCTTGGACCGTTCGTCGTCGCCGCCGAGACGACACGCATGGCGATGGTGTTCACCGACGCCAAGGAACCCGACAATCCGATCATTTTCGCCAATGACAGCTTTCTCTCGTTAACCGGATACGAACGCGACGAGGTTCTCGGCCAAAGCTTCAACTTCATGATGCCGCAGGACGCCGATCCCGAAGCGCTGGCGCGCATCGAGGCCGAATTCAAGGATCCCTCCGAATGCGGTTCAGAAATTTGCTATCGCCGCAAGGACGGAAGCCAGTTTTGGGCGACCGTCTTCTTCAGCCCGGTTCCGGACGAGAGCGGCGATGTCGTGCAGCACTTTGCCTCGTTCGCAGACCTCACCAAGCACCAGGAGAGGCACGAACAGTCGCGAATGCTGATCGACGAGCTCAATCATCGTGTGAAAAATACCTTGTCGACTGTGCAGTCGATCGTTTCGCAGGCCGTTCGCAAAACCTCCGATCCCAATGCGATACGCGAATCGATCGAGTCCCGGTTGTTCGCGCTCTCCCGGTCGCACGATTTGCTGACCCGCGAGAATTGGGAAAGCGCGGGCTTGCACGACATCGTCGATGCGGCGCTGGAGCCGTTCGGGGTTGCGGATGGCCGGGCGGAGCGATCCGTCGTCACGGGCGCCAATGTCCGGTTTCCGCCGAAGGCGGCGCTTGCGCTCGGCATCGCGTTCCACGAACTCGCGACCAATGCCGTCAAATATGGCGCCTTCTCCAACGAGGCGGGCCGTATCCGGGTCAGCTGGAAGATCGAGGGAGACCGGCTCATCCTGCACTGGCGCGAGGTGGACGGGCCACCTGTCGCACCGCCGTCCCGCAAGGGGTTCGGATCGCGCGTGATCGAACGCGGCCTTGCGCACGAATTGGAGGGCGAGGTTGATCTCGACTACCGGCCAGACGGAGTCGTGTGCACGATCGACATTCCCGCACCACGCGCGGCCTGCGATGGATAAATCGCTTTCCGGCAGACGCATCCTCGTCGTCGAAGACGAAATGCTGGTCCTCATGAACATCGAAGACATGCTGGCCGACCTCGGCTGCGAATCCGTGACCGCCGCTGCCACGGTCCATCAGGCGCTCGAACTGATCGGCAGCCAAGACTTCGATGCAGCCATGCTCGACATGAACCTCGACGGTTCCAAGACCCATCGCGTTGCCGAGGCGCTCGCTGCGCATGGCGTGCCTTTCATGTTCGCGACCGGTTATGTCGGCCGCGACATCAGCGACGGTCACCAGGACCGGCCCGTGCTAAAGAAGCCGTTCCAATGTCACCAACTGGATGAAATGCTCGAGGGACTTCTCTCCGGCTGAGCATCGGCATTGCCATGGTGCGGCAATCGACTTGCCTTGACCCCTCCCCCGCGACCGTTACTTGTCGCAGCTGTGACCGAGGACGCGCCCGAGAGCCTGATTCCGTACGACGAGATCGTGCAGGAGGCCTTGCGCGCGGTCGTCGGGCGGGTGCTCGGCGAGGTCGAGGAGACCGGGGGGCTGCCCGGCGCGCATCATTTCTACATCACCTTCAACACGCGCGGGGCGGGGGTTTCGATTCCCAAGCATCTGAGCGAACGCTTTCCCCACGAGATGACGATCGTCATCCAGAACCGCTTCTGGGACCTCAAGGTCGGCGAGGAGGGGTTCGAGGTTGGGTTGAGCTTCAATAGCGTGCCATCCAAGCTCGTGGTGCCGTTCGCGGCGATCACCGGGTTCCACGATCCGGCGGTCGATTTCGCGCTCCAGTTTCAGGCGCAGGGCGCGGAAGGCGAGCCGCAGGCCCATGGCGAGGCGGAAAACGACAAGCCCGCTGCGGTGTCGGTCGAGGACGGATCGAATGTGGTATCGGTCGATTTCAAGCGGAAAAAGTGACCGACCCAACGCGCCCAGGTCGCTGAGCCAAATGACCCAAACCCGCACCGAGACCGACAGCTTCGGACCGATCGAGGTTCCCGCCGACCGTTATTGGGGCGCGCAGACCGCGCGCTCGATCGAGAATTTCCCGTTCGGGCCGCGCGAAACGATGCCCGCCGAAATCGTGCACGCGCTGGGGTTCGTCAAACAGGCTGCGGCGCGGGTCAATGCGCGGGGCGGCGGGCTCGATGCGCAGATCGCCGAAGCGATCGGCCAAGCGGCGGCCGAGGTAGCGTCGGGGGCGATGGACGATCAATTTCCGCTCGTCATCTGGCAGACGGGATCGGGCACCCAATCCAATATGAACGCCAACGAAGTTATCGCCGGACGCGCCAACGAGGGCCTGACCGGCGCTCGTGGCGGCAAGGCCCCGGTCCATCCCAACGACCATGTCAATATGAGCCAGTCGTCGAACGACAGCTTCCCGACCGCGATGCACGTGGCGGCCGCGCGAGCGGTGCATCAGCGGCTGCTACCGGCGATGCATGCGATCCACCATCGCCTGGCGGAGCAGGCGGAGTCGTGGGACCGCATCGTCAAGATCGGCCGCACCCATCTCCAGGACGCAACGCCGCTGACGCTGGGGCAGGAATTCTCTGGCTACGCCGCGCAGATAGCGGACGGAATCGCGCGGGTCGAAGGCGTGCTGCCGCGGCTGTATCGCCTCGCTCAGGGCGGTACCGCGGTCGGGACGGGGCTGAATGCGCCCGCCGGATTCGCTGAGAATTTCGCCGCCGAAATCGCGGGCCTCACCAAACTCCCCTTCGAGAGCGCGCCCAACAAATTTTCGGAAATGGGCGCGCACGACACGCTGGTTGAGCTGTCGGGAGTGCTCAACACCATCGCGGTGTCGCTGACCAAGATCGCCAACGACATCCGCCTGCTTGGCTCGGGCCCACGCTGCGGTTTCGGCGAGCTTGGCCTGCCCGAAAACGAACCGGGAAGCTCGATCATGCCGGGCAAGGTCAACCCGACCCAGGCCGAGATGCTGACCATGGTCGCCGCGCAAGTGATGGGAAATCATGTCGCGGTAACGATCGGCGGGCTGCAGGGGCATCTCGAGCTCAACGTCTTCAAGCCGCTGATCGGCGCCAACGTCATCCGCTCGATCAATCTGCTCAGCGTCGGGATGGAAAGCTTCACGACGCGCACCCTCGATGGTTTGAAGCCCGACGAGACGCGCATCGCCGAGCTGATGAACCGGTCGCTGATGCTGGTGACCGCGCTCGCGCCCGAAATCGGCTACGACAATGCCGCCAAGATCGCCAAGCATGCGCATCAGGAGGGGCTTAGCCTGAAGGAAGCGGGGCTGGCGCTTGGGCTGGTTGACGAGGCGACCTTCGACCGCGTGGTTCGACCAGAGACCATGCTCGGCCGCTAGCCGCCGCCCTGCCATGTCTTGATCGCGTCGATCGGCGAAATCAGCATGAGGACGTTGAGCGTGAGATTGTCGCGGATGACGGCGAGCGCGAGCAGTTCGAAGGCAATAGCGATGGGGACGGTGAGCCAGACGGGCAGGCTGTGCGCGGCGATGAAGCCAAGGCTCATCCAGCCGATATCGGCGATCGAGTTGATGACGCTGTCGCCATTATATCCGAAAGCGAAAGTCGCGGCGCGGTAGAGGTCGATGATCATCGGCGAGTTTTCGAGCAGCTCCCAGCCCGCTTCGATCAGCACCGCCATGACATAGCGCTCGCCGAGCGGGCGTGAGCGGAAAAGCCACCAGCCGAGACCGTAGAAAAGGTAGCCGTGGATGATGTGGCTCGGGGTGTACCAGTCGGCGAGATGCTGGCTGTTGTCCGAGCTCTGCACCGCGCCGGTCCACAGCTTGATCTCGCCGCACGTGCAGATCGGCGGGCGGCCCATCGCGAGCAGAATGATCGCGGCAAGCGCGACGAGCGCGAGGGCCAGCAAGATGTGGCGGCGCTCGATGCCGGTCAGGGTACGGACTCCAGAAGTTCGCCGAGCTCGAGCACGCTTCGCCAGTTGCGGCCAGTAACCGGCGAGCCCGCAGCGCGGTCGATCAGGTTAGGCGTCAGCTTGGAGTCGCCGACCCCGGCGGCATAGTGGAACCAGAGAGCGCCTCCCGCAGCGGCGACGCGCTCACCGAGTGTAGCCCGCTCCTGCAGCGTGTCGGCTGCCCCGTCGTTGAGCGGTGCCTTGGAAAGCCCCATCAGGACGAGGTTCGGGGATTGCGCGGAGCATTCGGGAAAGGGGTTGGCGGCAGCATAGCCGCGCCATTCGCTGGCACTTCGGACGATCGTTGGCACCGCGAATCCAAAGCGGGCCTGCAGGGCGGATTCGATCTTCGCTTCCAGAACGCCGTCGCTTGCCTCGGCGTCGAACAACAGATTGCCGCTGGCGATGAAGGTCGTGGGGTTGGAGAGCCCGATCTCGCTGGCGAGCGCGCGCAAATCGGCCATCGGCACTTTGCGGCCGCCGACGTTGACCGCGCGAAGGAGAGCGAGGAACCGGGCCATGCCCAGGCTTAGCCGCATCGCGGCACGCTTTGCCAGCCGTTGACGCGGGCCGCGCCGGCGCGGCAAGAGCGGCCATGGATCAGCCGATCGACCTCAATCGCCGCGGATTGCTGTTCGTGCTGTCCTCGCCTTCGGGAGCAGGCAAATCGACCATCGCGAGGCTGCTGCTCGCGTCCGACGCGGGTCTCGAAATGAGCGTGTCGGCGACGACGCGGCCGATCCGGCCAGGCGAAAGCGAGGGGCTCGATTATCATTTCGTCGACCTGGCGGGCTTTAAGGCGATGGCCGCGGCGGGCGATTTCCTCGAATGGGCGCACGTCTTCGGCCACCGCTACGGGACTCCGCGCGCGCCGGTCGACGCGATCCTCAGCCGCGGGCGCGACGTTTTGTTCGACATCGACTGGCAAGGCGCGCAGCAATTGTATCAGCAGGCCGGCGGCGACGTCGTCCGCGTGTTCATCCTGCCGCCGTCGGTCGAGGAGCTCGAGCGCCGGCTGACCGCGCGCGGCACCGACGATGCCGAAGTCGTCGCGGCGCGCATGGCGCGGGCGGAAAGCGAGATCAGCCACTGGGACGGCTATGATTATGTGCTGGTCAACGACGACGTCGACCGCTGCTTCGCGGGGGTGCAGAACATCCTCGCCGCCGAACGTTTGAAGCGCAGCCGGCAGACCGGGCTGATCGGCTTCATCCGCGGGCTGATGGGCTAAAGCAGCGCAAGCATCCGGGCGGCGGCGGCGAAATCGGCGCGGCGGCTTTCGCGCGCCGTGATCGCTTCGGCATCGTCGCCCCATTTTTCGGCCTGCCACAGCTCGTCGAGATGTGCGATATCGAACGCCGCTTCCGGCGCGATCTCTCCGTCGAGCAGCGCGAGCGCGATCACCAGCGAGCCGCCTATCGTGACGAGCGGCGACAAGGCGGCGAGCCGGAACGGGTCGAGCGCAGCCACCGCCGCGCTCAGCCGCGTCACGGCAAGCGGCGGCTGCGGCACGTGGATCACTCCGCTGGCAAGCACGAAGTCGATATCGTAGCGCCGCCGCGCCCAGGCGAGCAGCGGGTCCCATTCGCGTGATTGCCTCGCGGCAAGGTCGGCGGGACCCGCGGCGCGGTAGCAAAGCTGGTCGTTGTCGGCGTAGCGGGCGAGGCCGGCCGCAAAGTCGGCCGGATCGGGGGCCACCCGGTCGATGGCGGCATTGGCCAGCCCGGTGAGCGCCATGCTTGCCGGATCGATCTCTCCGCCCTGCGCATTCCATTCGGCGGCGACGGCCTTCGCCAAAGCCTCGGCCGGGACGACGAGATGCCGGCGGGCGGGGGTGTTGACCGGCTTGCCGTCGAGAAGGACGGCGTAACCCCCTGCCGAAGCCGAAAGCGTGGCGGTCTCGTAGAAGCGCTTCACAGGTCTTTAGGCGTGCGCCATCTCGCCGCCAGGACCCTGGGCAGCAAAAGCGAATCGACCAGCCCGACCGCGAACAGCGGGATGCCGACCAGCGGCCAGCCGCCTTCGCGCAGCAGGTCGGTATGCCAAATCAGCATCCCCCCAAGCATCATGACGATGCCCACGAGGCGGATGCCGGTCATCACCGCGAAGCGGCCGCGGGCGATGCGATCCTGATCGTTCAAGCTCATGAGCCGGTCCCCAATGCTTTAGCGCCCGCGGCTGCGCCGCTCGCCCTTGCGC
>Ga0136638_10000175_pt1 | contig 12591 bp, 9 predicted proteins | sample AntDrymUQ8582206_2_FD_104671 | JGI IMG/M metagenome (GOLD analysis project Ga0136638, IMG submission 104671) | Polar desert sand microbial communities from Dry Valleys, Antarctica - metaG UQ858 (22.06) | ecosystem: Environmental > Terrestrial > Soil > Desert | place: Antarctica: Dry Valley...
CCCCTTCTACGTCATGATCTCGGCCCGCGGCGGCTGGGACCCGACCTACTTCTGCGACCCCAAACCCAAGGGCGGCCCGTTCAACCGCCTCTACAACCACGACCCCGAGGTCGACAAGGTCGGCAACTTCCGTTACGCCAACATCCCGCTGGCCGCCAACCTCGTCACCGACCCGCTGGCGGTGCCGTTCCTGATGAAGACCGGCGACTTCTTCGCCAAGCACGCCAGCAACCTCGTCGTGCTAAATGGCGTCAACATGCAGACCAACAATCACGACCGCGGCGTCGTGACGACCTGGTCCGGGCGTGGTGACGGCGGCTACCCGAACTTCGCCGCGCTGGTCGCCGCGACGCGGGCCCCGAGCCACCCGCTGACCTTCATCAGCTCCGGCGGCTACGACGGCACCGGCGACCTGATCCCGGTCACGCGCCTCAACTCGGTCAACTCGTTCCGCAAGCTCGCCGAGCCCAACCGCATCAACCCGGCCGACCCCAACAACGTCAGCACCTACGTGCCGACCTCGACCTACGACCGCATCCAGGTCGCCCAGCAGACCCGCCTCGAGCAGTTCAAGGCCGGCCAGCACCTGCCGCGCGTGGCTGACTCCGCCGGCCAGCTCTACGTCGCGCGCGGCAACCTCGACGCGCTCGCCCTGGTCGACCTGCCGGACACGCTCGTCGACATCCCGAACGAGCTCGGCGACCTCGAGCGCATGATGCAGCAGACACAGCTGGCGATCGCCGCGTTCAAGGCCGGCCTCGCCGTCGGCGTCAACCTCGAGATGGGCGGCTTCGACACCCACGCCAACCACGACACCGTTCAGGTCCGCCAGCTCGCCAAGCTCCTGCACGGCATCGACTACGTGGTCCAGGAGGCCATCACCGCCGGTCTCTACAACGACATGGTGATCATGGTCGGCTCCGACTTCGGCCGCGGCAAGGGCTACAACGGCGTCAACGCGGGCGACGGCAAGGATCACTGGCCGGTCAGCAGCGCGATGTTCCTCAGCGGCAACGCCGGCAAGATCGGCGGCGGCCGGGTGATCGGCGGCACCGACGACCTCGACCAGCTCCCGCTCAGCCTCGACCCCATCGACCTCACCCCGCTCCCACCCGACGACGACTCCGGCGTGGTCCTCACCGGCAGTCACATCCACCTGGCCCTGCGTGAGATGGCAGGCATCAGCGAGGGCGCCCCGGCCCAGAAATTCAAGCTGCCGGGCGAGATCCTGCCGATATTCTCATGATCCGGCTGATGCGGCTGATGCGGCTGATGCGGCTGATGCGGCCGTAAACGCCGGTGCACATGCACAGGCGCAGACCTCGCGCGAGCCCCGACCCCGCATATCGGGGGTCGATGAGGCGAAGGATCTGGCCCGGTCGGGCATGAATCGACGGCGCCCGGGAAATATGCGATCCGGATCTCGCGTCGCTGCGTAGCTCAGCCGTACCGCGGCCCCGCCCGATCCATGCACGCCGCCGTCGAAGACCCCTCCGGACTCGTCTACTTCTGCGACGCCGCCGAACACATCATCGGCGTGCGCGCGGTCGCGGCCGTGTCGGACGAGCTCTTCGCGGGCACACCCGGCACGCCCGGTATTATCAATGCCAGCTGTCGCAAGGCCCGCTTCAACGGCCCGCGCTCGCTGTCCCTCGACCTCGCTCGCCGGGCCCTGTTCGTCGCCGACACCGGCAACCAGGCGGTTCGCCAGGTCGACCTGCACGTCCGCATCGTCAACACCCTCGTCAACCTCCACGACGCCCGTGCGATCGCCGGCGTCCAGGAGTTCACGCCCGGCGGCGTCGCCTTCGACGGCGAACTGCTGGCGATCACCGACATCAAGAACCACATCGTGTGGGCCTACGACATCGCCCAGCATCGCCTGCGCCTGCTCGCCGGTGCGCCCGGTCAGCAGGGCCTCCGCGACGGCGACCCCGCGCTCGCCCGCTTCTGGCTGCCGACCACGGTCACCGTCGCCGACGACCGCCCCGGCTTCATCACCACCGAGGCCGGCAACCGCCTGCGCCGGCACGTCACCCGCGACGGCCGCGTTCGCACCCTCTCGCGCTGACCGCCGCGACAGGCGCAGGTCCGCGGCGAGCCCGGCGCCGCCGAGCCCACCTCGCTCCCGATCGCCGTCAGCGGCCCTCCAGGAGCCCTCCAGGCCCGATCTCGCGACGAAGCCCGGAGCCCCAGCGGCAGATCCGCGGAGCGGCGGTAGGCCTGAAGCGGAGAGAACGCCATGGGCCTGCGCAACAACCTCAAACACGACGACGACGCGAAGAGCACCGACCTGGCCCCCGCCACCGCGGAGATCGAAGTCCAGCGGAGCATGAGCCTCGAGCACCTCGGCGCGACCGCGGTCGAGCACCGCGGCGGCGTCGACCATCGCCACAGCGGAATGACCGGCTTCGAGCTCCGCGGCAACACGCACGTACATCACGGCGGCGGCGCCACGGTCGAGCTCAAGAGCGACAGCCACATCCATCACGACGGCTCGGCCGGGCTCGAGCTCAAGGGTAGCGCGCAGGTCCGCCACGACGGCAACCTCGCCGTCGGTCTCGGCGGCGCGACCACGGTCGGCCTGGCCGGCGCCGCGGGCATCCAGCTCGGCAACGCCGAGGGTCGCCCGCTCGCCGCCGCGGTGCAGCTGCTGCTCGGCGGCGGCAACGAGCCGGTCAAGCTCGGCCCGCTGTCGATCGACCTCGGCCGCGTGCAGTTGCAACCCGACCTCGAGCTCAAGTTCAAGCTGTTCGGCAAGTACACCCTGTTCACCGTGGCCCTGCGCGGCACCTCGCGCCTCGGCCCCGACGACCGCTGAAAGATCCTCACTGCGCGCGGACCGGACACAGGGCGACCTGCAACGCGCGCAGCTCGGCGTGGTGGTGCTCGTCGGCGGGCAGGCCCTCGAGGGTCGCGGCCACCAGCGTGCACGCGCGCGGCACGTCGGCCTTGAGGGTGGCGAGCGTGGACGCCAGGCGCAGGGTCGCAAGCGCGGTCAGCCGCGCACGACCCTTGATCTCCGGCGGCGACGCGAGCACCTGCTCGAACCATGCGATCGCCGACTCGCGTGCCCCGAGCTGCGCTGCCATCTCGCCGGCGCGCAGGGCCGTCTCGGCCTGCTTCGGGCTCTCGGGGTCGCCCGTGGCCGCATACACGGCGATCGCCCGCTCGAACAGCGCCTGCATGCGCGAGACGGCGCGCGCCGCAGCGGCGAGCTCGGCGAGGCCGACCAGGGATTGTGCCAGTAGTGGGTGCTTGGTGCCGTCGCGGTCGGCGATCGCCACGGCGCGCTCGTAGTAGGCCCGCGCGTCGTCGCTGGTCCCGCCGGCCGCCGCGACCTGACCGAGGCCGGTCAGCGGGTGCAGCAGATACAGGTGGTCCGGACCGTACGACGCCTCCATCAGCGCGAGCGCGTCGCCGTAGCTGCGCTGCGCGTGGGCCGGCGCGTCCTCGCGGAAGTCGACGTCGCCGAGCCCCGCGAGCGGGTGTGCGGCCAACGGGTGGCGCGCGCCGAGCAGCTCGCGGCTCAGCGCGAGCGCCTGATGATAATGCACGCGCGCCTGGCCGAGCTGGCCGTCGTCGAGGTACATGCCGCCGAGGTTGTGATGAATGACCACGAGCAGCGGATCGCCCGCGCTCGAGCGCTGTAACAGCTCGAGCGAGCGCTCGTAGTGCGCGCGCGCGGCCGTCTTGTCGCCCGCCTGCTCGTACGCCGCCCCGAGGTTGTTGCTGAGCAGGGCCGCGAGCTTGCCGTCACCGCCGGCGCGCTCGACCAGCGCCTCCGCGATCGGGCGGGTGACGAGCGCCTCGGCCGGGCGCGACAGGCCCTCGCTGAGCACGAACAGGCGCCGGGCTGCCGCTTCGGCCGCGACCGCATGCAGGTCGTGCGTGATCGCCACGCGCAGGGAATGGGCCAGCGCGGCGTCGGCCGCCTCGCCGCGGGTCGCCACCATCAGCAGGCTGCCCTCGATCAGCGCCGCCTCGGCGTCGAGCGGCGCGTACTCGAGGATCTTCGCCTCGACCCGCACCGTCGTGGCCAGCTGCAGGCCCTGCTCGTACTGCCCGGTCGCCTCGAGCGAGGCCGCCCGCGCCAGCCGCTCGCGCTGCTTCTCCACCTTCGCCGCCGTCGACGGCTCGCTCGGCGGCGCGACCGACGTAAGCAAGCCCGTGACGTCGGCGCAGGCCTTGACGCTCGGCAGCGCCGCGACCGCCTGCACCGCGCGCTCGACCACGTCGCGGTCGGCCTCGACGAAGATGTCGACCAGCGCCGAGACCTGGGCCTTGCGCCGGCCGAGGCACGCGCTGCGCACGTCCATCACGTGGCTGGTCTGGCGGCCCGACGTGTTGTCCTCGCAGGCCGCGGTGTGCTCGGTCGTCCAGGCGGCCGCGTACGCGTCGAGGCGGGCGAGCGTACGCTCCTGGACCTCGGTCGCGAACGGGGCCCCGGTCGCCGTGAACGCGCGGGCGACCGCCGCCTTGCGATCGGCGTCCCACACGCCCACCAGCTCGGTCGCCGACGCCTCGCAGCGCGACCTCGTCGAGATCTGGTTGACCGCGACCGCATAGCTGACCGCCGAGGCCACACCGATCAGACCGACCACGCCGGCCACCCGCATGCGCACCCGCCAGGGGTCGTGCTCGAGCGCGTCGAGCATCGCGTCGAGGCTCGGCCAGCGAGCGTCCGGCGCCACCGCCAGCCCGCGGACCAGCGCGCGATACACCCGCTTGGGCACGCGCGTCTCCACCGGCGGCGGCGGCACCACGCCACGCATCACCTGCTGTTTGATCGCCGCCCAGGTGTCGCCGTAAAACGGCCGATACCCGTAGAGCGCCTCATGTAGCGTGATGCTGAAGCTGAATTGATCCGAGTGCGGGCCGACCACGCCGCCGAAGTGCTGCTCCGGCGACATATACGCCGGGGTCCCCAGCGCCTTGCCATGCTCGGTCAGGCGCACGGACCAGTGGATCTCGTCGCCGTGGTGCTCCTCGTCCTCGGTCGTCGCGGTGGTGTCCGGCGGTAACTCCGGCAGCTCGTACTCATGCCCGGCCGTGTCGGTCTGCGCGAGCCCGAAGTCGAGCACACGCGCCCGGCCCTCGGCGTCGACGAGCACGTTGTCGGGCTTGAAGTCGCGGTGCGTCAGGCCGGCGTGGTGCGCCGCCGCCAGGCCCCGACCGGCGTCGCAGACGGTGCGCAAGATCAGCTGCCACGGCCGCGGGCCCGCGCGCAGCCAGGCGCCGAGCGTCAGCCCGTCGATGTACTCCATCGCCATGTAGATGCCGTCGCCGTGCTCGCCGACCTGATACACGTGCACGACGTTCGGGCTCGACAGGCGGGCCATCGCCTGCGCCTCGCGGGTCATCCGCAGGCGGACTTCGGGGCGGTCGAGCAGGTGGCGATGGACGAGCTTGATCGCCACCTTGCGGTCGAGCTGGACGTCGAAGCCCGCGTAAACCACGCCCATGGCCCCCTCGCCGAGCTTACGCAGCACGACGAAGGGGCCGATCTGGGCGGGGTCCTGCGCGAGCTCGGTCACCACCCCGCCGTCATTGCAGCGAGCCGGTGACCTTGCCGCTCTGGATCAGGCCTCCGGACGCGAAGTCCTCCCCGCAAGCGGGCAGCTCGCAGGCGACGTTCTGGTCGGGCAGACGCGTGTTTGCGGCGTTGAGGCAGATCGCACCGTCCGGCCCCCACTCTGCCTCGACCGCGTAGGTGATGTCGAGGGCCTTGACCTCGATTCCCAGCTGATCCAGCACGTGGATCGGCGTTCCGCTGGTCGTGTACGAGACGCCGTCGCCGCAGTAGTCGGCGCGGGCCAGGCGCGTGCACGCCTGGTGGTAATCCGCGAGCGGCTCGCCCTCGACGGTCCCCCACGGGCGGTAACCCCACACGGCGCACTTGCCGAGCGCCGCGTCGACGCAGGCGAAGGTGACCGCGTCGCTCGGGCGCGGAGTCACGCGATCGCCGGTCTCGGGGTCCCAGATGTCCGTCAGCAACACGGCCTCGACCGTGTCGCCCTGCTCGTCGACGCACAGCGGCTGCCACTTGCCCGTGGCGCCCTCGCGGATCTCGAGGTCGTACAGCGTGATGTCCGAGCCGTCGTCGTCCCACGGCACCTTCTTGTTCTTCTTCTTCTTCTTCTTCTTCTTGGTGAGCAGGCCGTCCTCGGTCCACTGGCGAACGTCGGAGATCCGGACCTGACGCTCGATCTGCGCGTCGTTCTCCTGCACCGTGAACGTGAAGACCGTGCCCTCGATCTGATCGCGGCCGAGGATCTCCCCATCGGTGCTCGTGATGTAGAGCGTGCTGTCCTGCACCGAGCTGTGCTCCGCCTCCGCCTTGCCTGGCAGATCGATGTCCGTGATCTCGATGTAATCACCGGTCCCCGGGTCGCCGTTGAGGCGAAACGAGTTGAGCCGGAACGAGTTGAGACGAAACGAGTTGAGACGAAACGAGTTGAGCAACACCCCGTTCAACTCGCTCTGCGGCGTCACCGTCGGCTCGCTGTTCCCTTCCCTGGACGCAACCTCCGCGTCGCAAGCTGACATTGTCAGAAGAGCCGCCGCGCACGCCGCATATTTGATGTTCCAGCTCATTGCCCCGCCTCCCATTCACTTTCGAGGTTAGCACGGTGTCGGTGAGGCCCCCTCACGTCGGCTTACCGCGGACACATGACCCGTGATCGACGCGAGTGTGTATATGGGCAACACCTCGCTGGCTTTTCATAGGAGTGGCAGTCCTCGAGACTGATCAATGTAATGGCCGCGCGCGAGAGTGCAGCCTCTCGCCCCACGCTCCTGCCAATGTTCGGATCCCCGGGATTCGCTTGAAATCGCGGACATTTGCGCGCTTGCGAGCCCTCCGACGGTGATCGGCGTCACCGCCGAAGGGCCGACTGCGCCGCCGTCGCCGGCCGAACCTGGAGAGATTCCAGCGCGCTATTCGACCTGTATGCTCGGCGTCCATGCTTCGCCTGCTCTGTTTCGCCCTCCTCCTGACCGCTTGCGCGAGCAAGCCTCCTTCGCCCGCGGAGGCCAAGCAGGACGGCCCGCCGCCAGGGATAGGGCGCCGCGACAACGCGACCACGCTGGGCCCGTTCACCGGCGGCCCGCTCGTGGTCTCCTCGCACCTCTCGGCCGAGTATTCGGCGACCGTCAACAGCTGGATCCTCGCCGGCCCGACCGAGGTCGGCCTCATCGACGCCCAGCTGGTCATGCCCGAGGCCGAGAAGGTGGTCGCGCTGCTCAAGCAGCACAACAAGAAGCTCGCGTGGGTGTGGATCTCGCACGCCCATCCCGATCATCACGGCGGCCTCGAGGCGATCGCCGCCGCGTTCCCCGGCGTGCCTCTGCTCGCTCACCCGCGCACCGTCGAGAACGCACCCGTGGTGCTCAAGAAGTTCGATGCCCCACTACAAAAATTCTTCCCCGGCGAGATGGCCAGGATCTCGCCCCCGCTGACCCCGCACACCGCCGAGACCCTCACACTCGACGGCGTCGAGATCCGCATCCACGTGTTCGAGGGCGGTGAACATGAGCTGACCACCGCGCTCGAGGTCCCGGCGCTCAAGGCCCTCTTCATCGCCGACCTCGTCTACAACCGCGTGCATCCGTGGCTCAACGAGCTCGACACCGACACCGTGCTCGCCCACGTCGACCGCCTCGCCGCGATGCCGGAGATCGAGACGTTTTACCCCGGCCACGGCGAGCCCTTCAAAAAGGACTTTTTGCCGGTGTACACCGCCTATGTCAAAGATTTCCTGGCCGAGGTCCCACAGGCCGCCGACGCCGATGACCTGGTCCATCGCATATACCGACGTCACTCCGACTGGCGCACGATCGCCGGCCTGCGGTTCTCCGCGAGCGCCCACATCGACGCGCGCAAACCCGCGAAGTGACCGGGGGCGGGCTCCGGGGCCACGCTCCATCGCTCCATCGCTCAGCGCTCGAGCGCCGAGTAGTCGGGGAAGTCGAGCTGGTTCCCGGGCTGCGAGAATACTGTGCCGGCGCGGCTCGCCTGGACCCGCGCGACGAGGCCCAGGGCGGCGTTGAAGACGGCGATGCCGGCCCTGGTCCGCGCGTGTGCCAGTCGTGGGGCCCCCGGCCACAGCTTCTGGGCTCGTCGCCGAAGACGAGGGAGCGGGTATGCGAGCGGATACCGTCCGCCGCGACGACGAGGTCGAAGTCGCGGGAGCCTCCGCTCGCAAACGACGCTGTGATCCGATCGCCCCGCTCCGCGACGTCCGTGATATGATCACCGAAGATATACTCGGTGTGTTCGCGGGTCCTATCATAAAGGATCTGGGCGAGATCGCCGCGCAGGATCTCCAGCTCGGCCGTGGCACCGGAGATCAGGACGGTTCGGCTTGTCATGGGTATCGGCGGCGGGGTCCCGCACAGTAGCGCATCCACGTCGTTTAGCCCTCCCCCTTGAATGTCACGCGTATCTCGAACGTGGGCGGAGCCGCCAGGGCGCCGTTTGGCGGCTCGCCGACGCCGTCGTAGAACTCGAAGGTGAGCGAGGTATTCGTTCGCAGCGCCCGTCGCCCGAGCTCGCCGCCGCAGCTCAGGCCGGCGCGATCCAGGCGCGCATGGTCCTCGTCAGCGCCGCGCCGTCGGACTCGCACAGCTTGAGCTCGACGAACTGCCGGGCGGCCTCGGAGCTCTGCACGCGCAGCGGCGGCTCGGCTTGCCCGGCCAGCGCGACGATCGCCTCGCCGACCGCCTCGGGGGTCTGTGCGCCGTCGATCATGCCGCGCGCGCGTTCGAGGTACGCCGCGAACGTCTCCGCGTAGGGGTCGTCGACGGCGGCCTGGCGCGCGACCAGCGAGTCCGCCAGGTTGGCGACGAACTGGCTCGCCACGGCGCCCGGCTCGAACAGGGTCACGTGCACCCCGAAGCCGCGGACGACCGGCGCGAGCGCCTCGCACATGCCCTCGACCGCGAACTTGGCCGCGCAATAGGCGTCGTTGAACGGCTGTCCGACGACGCCGCCGATGCTGGTCACCTGAATGATGCGACCCCCACCGGCGGCGCGCATCGCCGGCAGCACGGCGCGGGTCATCTCCCAGGTGCCGAAGAAGTTGACGGCGAACACGCGGCGCAGGTCCTCGGCGGTGGTGTGCTCGAGCGAGCCGACGAATCCGGCGCCAGCGTTGTTGACCAGGACGTCGATGCGACCGTGGCGCTCGAGCGCCGCGGTGACGCCCGCGGAGATCGAGGCCGGGTCGCCGACGTCGAGGGCGGCGACCTCGAGCTCGACGCCGGCCGCGGCCGCGGCTGCGCGCAGCGGGCCCGCCCGGTCGGGGTCACGCATGGTGGCGATCGTGGTGTGGCCGGCGCGGGCGAGCGCGACTGCGGCCGCGAGCCCGATGCCGGAGGAGGTGCCAGTGAGTAGTGCGATCTTCCTGGTGTGCATGTTTCAAAAGCTCCGCGCCGCCTTGCCGGCGTCGCGCAGCCAGGGGTACGCTGCCGCGATCCGCCGTGCACTCGCCGCGCCCGCCAAACCACTCGCGCCCGCCGCCAGACGCTCGCGGGCGGATCCCCCGGGCGTTGATCACCAACCTGCGCGAGCGCGGCGTCGACCTCGTGGCGATCGCGGCGGCGGAGGGCGTCACCGAGGACGCGCTCGCCGGCCTGCTGCCGCTGGCGACGGTCGACGCGATCCTCGAGCGCGGTTTCGTCGCCAGCGCAGACCCGGCGATCGGCCTGCAGATCGGCGCGGAGATCCGGCCGGAGCTGTTCGGCGTGATCGGCTTCGCGGCGATGAGCAGCCCGAGCCTCGGCGTCGCGCTCGAGCGGATCGCGCGCTACAAGCGGGCGCTCGCGGGCGACCGCCTGACCCTCGTGCACGAGGCCGACCGCGTGGCCCTGCGCTGCGAGCTGTCGGCCGCGAGCCGCGCGTACGCGGCGATCAAGCTCGACGCCGAGTTCGCGTTCCTGATCGCCTTCGCGCGGCGCATGACCGGCACGCCGGTCACACCGCTGCGGGTCGCGTACACGACCCTCGCGCCCGCCGATCCGCGGCACCACGCGGCCCTGTTCGCGTGCCCGCTCGAGTTCTCCGCGCCGCGCGACGAGCTGTGGCTGGCCGCCGACGAGCTCTCGCGGCCGCTGATCAGCGCCGACGCCGGGCTGACCGCGCTGTTCGTCCCCGAGGCCGAACGCCTGCTGCGTCTCAGCGCCAGCGACCGCCTGACCGAGCGCGTGCGCGGGGCGCTGACCGAGCTGCTGCGCGGCGACATGCCGGGCGTGGCTGCGGTCGCCCGCCGGCTCGGGCTCAGCGAGCGCAGCCTCCAGCGTCGGCTGCACGAGGAGGGCACGAGCTTCGCGGCGCTGGTCGATACGACCCGCCAGGAGCTCGCGACCCACTTCATCGCCGTCGCCGATCTGCCGGTCGCGGAGGTCGCGTTCTTGCTCGGCTTCGCCGGCGCGCCGTCGTTTCATCGCGCGTTTCGGCGGTGGACGAAGACGACGCCCGAAGCGTACCGCGCCGAGTCGCGCCGCGAGCGTCCATCGGCGCACGGCTGAGCAGCGCCCTGAGCAGCGAACACCGCACCTTCGCGCCCCGGCGGCCTCACGGCGCGTCCGGCTCGACGAGCTCCCGCAGCGCCGTCAACTCGTGGCTCGCCAGCAGCCACGCCCGGTCCTCCGGGGCCGCCGCCACGGCCCGGGCCAGCAGCGCCTCGGCGACCCTCGCGTCCGCCGGGTCGCCGCGCAGCGCCGCCAACCGGGCATGGAAGTCCGCGCAGCGGTACAGCGGGTGGCCGAACTCCGCGAGACGCGGCAGCGGCTCCGCGCGCAGGACCTCCTCGACCTCGCGGACCGCCGCCTCGACCGAGCCCGCGCGCAGCAGCGCCGTCGCCCGCATCACCCGGTAGTGCGGGACCGCGGCGTCGATGGCGATCGCGGCTGCCGCTCGCCAGTCCTCCGCCGCCCGGGAGAATTCGCCGCGCATTTGATGCAACGCGGCTCGCTCGCCGTACGCCTTCATCTGCGTGGCGCGCAGGTGCTCGGTGGTCCCGCCAGCGCCCATCGCCACCAGCCGATCGATCGCGGCCGCGTACGCCGCGAGGGCCTCGTCCCACTGCCCCTGGTCGCGGTGAAGATTGCCGAAGTTGGTGCGCGTCTCCGCGACCTCGATCCCGTACACCTCGACCGACGGGAAGTCGGCCGCCAGCGACTCACGCAGCGCCAGCGCCTCGGCCAGCGTCCGGTCCGCGTCCCCGGCCCGATCGACCGCACGCAGCCCGTTCGCCAGGTTGTTGAGCACGGACCCGAGGTACTGTCGATAGCGCCCGTTACGCGGCTGCAGGGCGACCAGGGCTCTGGCCTCGTCGAGCGCCGCCGCGAGCATCTGCACCGCCGCGACCCGGTCCCCGGTCCGGGACAGCCCGAGCGCCGTGTTCCCGAGCGCGCCCACCAGCGCCTGGCGGAACCTGGCCTCGTCGGGGTGGGCCCGGACCAGCGGCGCGAGCACCTCCCGCATCGCCGCGAACGTCCGGGACGACCGGGCCGGATCGTCGTCGAGGTCGCGGAGGCCGACGTCGTTGAGCGCGCGGGCGTACTCGAACGCCAGCTCGGGGTCCCCGGGGTCCGCGGCTGTGAGCCGCTCCGCGAGTTCGACCGCCCGCCGCAGCAACGCGTCGCGCTCGTCCCGGCGTGCGAGCTGTGCGAGCACCTTGACCTGCACCCGGAGCGCCGTGACCTCGTCGCGACCGGACCCGCTTTCGCCGGCATTCCGTGCCTGTAGCCCCGCGAACAGCGCCGCCGCCTCCCGGGCGCTCGCCAGCGCCTGCACATAATCGCCGGTCTCGAGGCACAGCTCGGCGAGGCGGAGGAACGCCTGCCCGCGCACACGCTCGAACCCGGCGCTGGCCGGCCCCTCGACGGTGAGCTGCTGCAGCAGCGGGATGGCGCCCGCCAGCAGCTGCTTGCGCAGCGCGAGGTGATCCTCCTCCTGAAGTCGGGGATCGTCGGCGATCCCCGCCAGGAACTGCAACACCGCCGTCTCGGCCGTCTGCAGGTTGATCGTCGCGGCGCGCTCGGCCTGCTCCGCGCGGGCGAGGTTCCGCAGCGCCTCCCGCTGCTCCTCGCGGACCTCGACGAATGCCACGACGATCGTCAGCGCCAGCGCCCCCGCGGCGACCGCCGCGACGCTCGCCGCCACCCGGTGGCGGCGCCACCACAGCCCGAAGATCTCGCGCAGCGAGTAGCTGTGGGCCGAGACCATCCGTCCCGCCTGGAACCGCCGCAGGTCCTCCGCGAACGCAGCCGCCGACGGATACCTCGCCTCCGATCGCGCGGCCATCGCCCGCATAGCGATCGCCGCAAGCTCGCGGGGGATCGCCCTGTCGAGCGTGTGCAGGTCCTCGATGTCCCCCGCCGCCACCACCGTCCGATGTCCCCGTGCAACTCGTCGCGCCGCCCGTCGCCGCGGAGCAACCGGCCCCTCCGGAGCCCGCCCCGCAGCCACTGCGCTCCGCTCCCCGGCAGCCTCGCCGTCCCGGCAAGGCTCCCGACGCCAAGGAGTTGCCGCCCACGAAGTCAGGCACGGACTCCTCCTTCGGCCTCAAAAACCCGTTCCAGACG
>Ga0136638_10000177_pt1 | contig 12567 bp, 12 predicted proteins | sample AntDrymUQ8582206_2_FD_104671 | JGI IMG/M metagenome (GOLD analysis project Ga0136638, IMG submission 104671) | Polar desert sand microbial communities from Dry Valleys, Antarctica - metaG UQ858 (22.06) | ecosystem: Environmental > Terrestrial > Soil > Desert | place: Antarctica: Dry Valley...
AGTACATCTTCAGCCGCCGGCCGCGGGTGGCGGGCGGCTGGCGCATGCCCTGCAGGTCGGACAGGAACCGGTTGAGCTCCGGGGTGGGGATCCGCTCCGAGGCGCGATCGGCGATGGCCAGGGCTTCGGCCACCAGCCGCCGCAAGCCACGCCCCGACCTGGCCGACACCGCCATCAGGCGCGGTCGCTGGCGCAGCTTCTTGGCCACCCGGGCTCGCGCGTCCTCGAGGTCGGTGTCGGTCTCGTCCCACTTGTTCAGCGCGATCACCGTGGCGCAGTTGGTGGTCATGCCGAGATCGGCGATGCGGAAGTCCTCGGAGGTGATGCCCTGGGTGGCGTCGCAGAGCACGATCGCCACGTCGGCCCGCTCAGCCGCGCTCTCGGAGCGCAGCTGCGCGTAGTAGTCCACGGTGCCCGCCACCTTCGTCCGGCGCCTGAGCCCCGCGGTGTCCACGAGGGTCACCGGCCGGCCGTCGAACTCGATCCGGGTGTCGATCGAGTCCCGGGTGGTGCCGGCGACGTCGGCAACGATCACCCGCTCCTCACCGAGCAGCTTGTTCACCAGGGAGGACTTGCCCACGTTGGGCCGGCCGATCACCGCCAGCCTCGTGGTCTGCTCCTCGTCGGGCTCCGGAGCGTCGGCCAGCCGCTCCACCACCACGTCCAGCAGGTCGCCGGTACCCAGGCCGTGGGCGGCGGAGACGGCCACGGGGTCACCGAGGCCGAGCGCGTAGAACTCCGCCGCACCGCCGGCCTGCAGCGCGGTGTCGACCTTGTTGGCGGCCACGATCACCGAGACGGCGCCCGCGCGCAGCTCGGAGGCCAGCTCCGCGTCCCCCGGTCTCAGCCCGGCGGATGCGTCCACCACCAGCACCGCCACCGCGGCGTCCGCCACCGCGGCGCGCGACTGGCGCTGCACCGACTTGGCCAGGTCGTGGGTCTCGTCGAGGTCCACCCCGCCGGTGTCGATCAGCGTGAAGGAGCGGCCGTTCCAGTCGGCCTCGACCTCCTTGCGGTCGCGCGTGACCCCCGCCTCGGGGTGCACCACCGTCTCGCGGCTCTCCGACAGCCGGTTGACCAGCGTGGACTTGCCCACGTTGGGATACCCGACGACGGCCACCTTCTGCAGCGCCACTGGTCCCCCTACCGCGCCTGAGCCGCGCGCACCAGGCCGGCGATCCGCTCCACCACCTGATCCACCGTCAGGCCGGTGGTGTCCACCTCCACGGCGTCCTCGGCGCGCTTGAGCGGAGAGTGCTCGCGGCCCTCGTCCTGCGCGTCGCGCAGAGCCTGGTCGCGCAACACGGTCACGGCATCGGTGTCGGTGCCGAGCTGCGCCGCCCGCCGCCGCGCACGCTCGGCCGGGTCGGCCACCAGGTACACCTTGACCGGCGCCTCGGGCGCCACCACGGTACCGATGTCGCGGCCCTCGGCCACCCAGTCGCCCTCGGCCAGCAGCGCCCGCTGCTTGGAGACCAGGGCCTCGCGCACCTTCTCGTTGATGGCCACGTGGGATGCGCCCTCCGAGACCTCAGGCGTGCGGATGGCCTCGGTCACGTCGCGACCCGAGGACAGCACGCGGTCGCCGACCACGATGTCGAGCTCGCGCGCCCGGTCCGAAGCGGCCCCGCCCTGCTCGAGCACGGCCAGGGCCACCACGCGGTACATCGCGCCCGAGTCCAGGTAGGTGAAGCCGAGCGCCTGCGCGGCTGCCCGGGCCACCGTGCTCTTTCCCGCTCCAGCGGGCCCGTCGATCGCCACCACCATGGCGCTGAGGCTACTTGGGCTTGGCGCAGCCAGGGCGAGGAGCGCAGCCCGAACGTTGTTCGGGCGAGCACCGCAGCTTTTCCTTCAGCGGGGCTGCCAGGCGGGGTCGGACCCGTCGAACGCCCCGCGCGCGTCCTCGACCAGCGTGTTCAGCCGCTTGCCGTCGCTGATGCGCACCACGCGCAGCCCGCCGCCGTCGTAGACCAGCTGCTTGCCGTCGGGCGAGAAGGCGGGTGTCCCACAGCCCGAGCAGCGGACCACCCGCCTGGCTCGCTTGCCGTCGGCGCGGGCGACGTAGATCCCTCCGCCGCGGGCAAAGGCGATCTGGCTCCCGGACGGCGACCAGCTCGGGTCCCGGCCGCGCGTGAGCTTGCGCAGCCGCTTGCCGCCCGGCTTGACGCTGTAAAGGGTGCCGCGGCGCACGAAGGCGATCAGGCCGCGCTTCGACCAGTCGGGCGAGGACCCGTTCCTGGCGATCCGCCGAGCGCCGGTGCCGCCCGTGCGAATCACGCTGATGTCCGTACGCGAGCCGGACTTCGCGGTGAAGGCCAGCTGCGCGCCCGAAGGCGAGAAGGCAGGTTGCCCATCGTCGCCGCTCACCGCGGGAAGCATCTGCAGACCCGCTCCGCTGGGTGCGATCAGCGCCAGAGATGCACCGGCGTCAAAGGCCAGCCGGCGCCCGTTGGGCGACCACACCGGGGATCGGTAGGAGATGTCGCAGTCGCCGGCGGTAGGGTCGCCGTCGATTCGCTGACATCCCTGCACGAAGCGGTCGCGCTTGCTGTCGGAGTCGATCGTCTGCAGCGACTCATAGGTGGACTCGGAGTCGCCCTGCTCCACGTCGGTGCCGGCGGCGGCGTAGACGATCCGCCCGTTGGCACCGGGAAAGCTGGCCTCGGCCACGGGGGAGGCACCGATAAGCGCGGCCAGAGCGGCGAAGGAGAGGAGAAGGCGTCTCACGGGGGTGAGAACCCCAGACGGGGCCGCGGGTTGCGGCGCCGCCTCAGGCTCAGCGCAGCAGGGCGGCCAGATCCTGCTCGAACTCCGGGTAGGAGACCGCGGCGACCTCCATGCCGAGCACCTCCACCCCGTTCTCGCACGCCAGGCCGGCCACGGCGCCAAGCATGGCCAGCCGGTGGTCGCCGCGGGAGTCGATCGTGCCGCCCTCGAGCGGACTGCCGTCTCCGCGGACGGTGAATCCGTCTCCCGTGTCCTCGATGTCGGCGCCGATCCTCGACAGCTCCTCCACTACCGCGGTGATCCGATCCGACTCCTTGTGGCGCAGCTCTTGCGCCCCGCTCACCACCGTCTCGCCCTCCGCGAACGCGCCGAGCAGGGCCACGAGGGTCAGCTCGTCGATCGACAGCGGAACCTCCTCGGGCGCCACCGTGGTGCCCTCCAGCGCGGCGAAGGCCACGTCCAGCTCGCCGACCGGCTCGTCGTCGGCGAAGGTGCCAACCTCCTCCAGGTCACCGACGATCACCGCTCCCATCCGCTGCGCGATCCGCATGAACCCGGTCCGGGTCCAGTTCAGGCCCACGTTGTCGATCACCACGCGCGAGTCGGGCACGAGGCACGCGGCGGCCACCATGAACGCGGCCGAGGAAGGGTCGCCCGGCACGGTGATCTCGTCGAGCTCCAGCTCGTCGGTCTGGGACACGGTGACCGTAAGGCCGTCACGCTCGAACGGCACCCGCGAGCGGCGCAGGATGCGCTCGGTGTGGTCCCGGCTGTGCGTGCGCTCGGTGATCGAGGTGCTCCCCGCGGCCAGCAGACCGGCGATCAGCACGCACGACTTGACCTGGGCGCTAGCCACCTGCGGCTCGTAGTGGATGCCGTGCAGGTCGGTGCCCCGCACCGTCAGCGGCGCAAGGCGGCCCTCGCGGGCCCGCACCCGCGCGCCCATCATCGTCAGCGGCTCCACGACGCGGTCCACGGGGCGGCGACGGATCGACTCGTCGCCGTCGAGGGTCCACTCCCCCCCGGACTGGCCGGCGAGCCATCCGGGCAGCAGGCGCAGCAGCGTCCCCGAGTTGCCCACGTCGAGGCGTCCGCCGGTGGCCTCCAGCGCGGTGTGCAGGCCCACGCCGCGGATGACCAGGGCACCGGGGAGGCTCTCCTCCTCGATCGCGGCCCCCAGGGTGAGCAGCGCGTCGAGGGTCGAGCGGGTGTCGGCCGAGTCGAGGTAGTTGCGCACCGCCACCGGTTCGTCGCACATCGCGCCGAAGAGGGCCGCGCGGTGGGAGATCGACTTGTCAGGCGGGGGGCGGAAGCGGCCCCGCAGAGGACCGGAGGGGTCGAACCGGACCGAGCTCACGCCTGAGCGACGGGGAAGCCCAGCTCGCCGATCAGCTCCCGCGCGCGCCCGGCCTGCTCCTCGCCGGCGATCCAGAGCGTCATCGCCCCCGTGCGCATGTCCGAGGCCGGGGCAAGCGCCAGATCGCCGATGTTCACGCCGGCTTTTCCGAGTGCCAGGGCCACCTGGGCGACGATACCGGGGCGGTTGGGGACGGTCAGGCGAAGCTCGTGGACGGCTCCCTCCGCCGAGTCGGCCTCGAGCAGGCGCCGGCGACCGGCGGCGGCCTCCTCGTTCCAGGCCGTGACGCCCTCCGCCTCGCCCGCTCGTAGTATCTCCGCGACACGGCGCAACCGCTCGGCGGCCGCGTCGACCTCGTCGGCGATGGCCTCCCGGTTGGCGATGTAGATGTCGGTCCAGATCTCCGAGCTTGCCCCGGCCACGCGCGTCGCGTCGCGGAAGCTCGGCCCCACCCGCGGCAGGTCCCCGCGCCCCGCAGCCTGCGAGACCAGCACGTTGGCCATCACGTGCGGCAGGTGGCTGACGGCGGCCACCAGGCGGTCGTGGGAGTCCGCGTCGATCGCCACGGGACGAGCCCCGAGGGCGACCACCAAGCGGTGCAGACGCTCGTAGAGGATTCCCGAGGAGGCCTGGGAGGGCGTCAAGTACCAGACGGCCCCCTCGAAGAGGTCGGCGCGCGCGTGCTCGACCCCGGCGGTCTCGGCGCCGGCGATCGGATGCCCGCCCACGAAGCGCTCGTCGGCGAAGCGCTCGACCAAGGCGCGCTTGACCGAGCCCACGTCGGTGACAACGCAGTCCGCGCGGGCCGCCGCGAGCCCGGCGGCCACCTGTTCCGGAAGCGCTCCGACGGGGCCGCAGCAGAAGCACGCCTCGGCCCCGTCGAGCGCCTCCTCGAGCGACCGCGCCGCCCGGTGGACGGCCCCCAGCTCCACGGCGCGGGCGAGCCGCGCGGGCGAGCGGCCGAAGCCCACGACCTCGGCTCCGGGAACGTTATCGCTCGTGGCCATGCCGATTGAGCCCCCGATCAGCCCTACGCCGAGCACGGCGACCTTCACGCGCGCCGCTCCCGCGCGATCCGCCGCAGCCGGTCGTCGAAGGTGAGCAGCTCGGCCTCGTGACGGTGCGCGCAGGCCAGCACGAGCGCGTCGGCGAGCCGCAGCGCTCGGTGCCGAGCGCGGAGCCGGGCCGCGGCGCGCGCCAGCTCGGCGTCGATCGGCACGACCTCCGTTCGGCTGTCTCGTATGAAGCCGTCAACCACGGCTTCGTGGCCCTTCCTCATCGGTCCGACCAGGATCTCTGCGTAAGCGCTGGCCACCAGCAACAGTCGATCCTCACGCGCCGCCCTCACGCGCAGCTCGGTCATGGCGCGGGCGTGATGGGCGTCTCCCTCCTCCAGAAGACCGATCAGCACGCTTGCGTCGAGGGCTACCGCTCCCACTCGTCGCGCAGCTCGTCGAGATACCCGGGCGAGTAGGTGCCGGGCGGCAGTGCCCCGGCGTAACGGTCGATGACGTCTTGGGTGCGCTCGACCTCGAGCCGCCCCTGCCCGGCCGCCCGTACGGTCAGCTGATCACCCGGCTGCATGCCGGCGTCGCGCAGCACGTCCACCGGGATGGTCATCTGGTTCTTGCTCGAAAGCTTGGCCATCACTTTACTAACGTAACAGTTTGGTAAAGGCGTTCACGGAGCAGCGCAGCCGGAACGTCGTTTCGGCGAGCCCCGCACCGGAGGTTCTCCGGCGAGCGCCGCACCGGGGACGCTAACGCTGCTCGCGGCGCGCACGCACCGCCTCCGCAAGCCCGTCCAGCACCTCGCCGGTCGTGTCCCAGTCCATGCACGCGTCGGTGATCGACTGCCCGTAGGTGAGCGGCTTGCCCGCGTCCAGCTCCTGACGCCCGAAGACCAAAAAGGACTCCAGCATCATCCCCACGATCGCGGCGTTGTGACCGGCGACCTGGGAGCCGACGTCGGCCGCCACACCCGGCTGCCGCGTCGGGTCCTTGCCGCTGTTGTCGTGGGAGGCGTCGATCACCAGTCGCTCGGCCAGCCCGGCGGCCCGCAGCTTGGACAGGGCGTCGGCCACTTCGTCCGCGCTGTAGTTGGGCTTGGCGCTGCCACCGCGCAGGATCACGTGGCCGTCGGGATTGCCGCGGGTGTGGAGGATGGCCGGCGTGCCGTTGGGCTCCACGCCGGCGAACACGTGGGTGGCCGCCGCGGCGCGCACCGCGTCGACCGCCACCTGCACGTTGCCGTCGGTGCGGTTCTTGAAGCCCACGGGCATGGACAGGCCCGATCCCAGCTGGCGGTGGATCTGGCTCTCTGTCGTGCGCGCGCCGATCGCTCCCCAGGCGACTGTGTCGGAGATGTACTGGGGAGTGATCGGGTCGAGGAACTCGCATCCCACCGGCAGTCCCAGCGCCAGCACCTCCAAGAGCAGCTCACGCGCCATCCGCAGGCCGGTGTTCACGTCGCCGGACCCGTCGAGGCCGGGGTCGTTGATCAGGCCCTTCCATCCCGTGGTGGTGCGGGGCTTCTCGAAGTAGACCCGCATGGTCACGCAGAGGTCGCCCGCCAGCTCGCGCGCCGGCTCGCTGAGCCGTCGTGCGTACTCCAGGGCGGCGTCCACGTCGTGCACGCTGCAGGGGCCCACCACGACCAGCAGGCGGTCGTCGGTGCCGTTGAGGATCTCGGCGATCTCGCCCCGACCCTTCATCACCACGTCCGCGTGCGCGGGCAGCAACGGAAGTCGCTCGCGCAGCACGGCAGGGGTGTCCAGCGCCACGACCTGGGCGATCCGCCGGTCGCTGACGCGATCGACGGAGCTTTGCGGTCCGGTGCTCACTGGGGTGGCCCAACCCGCGCTCGATCAGCACTGCCCGGCCCGCCCGGCGTGGCCTCCTCATTCATGACGATCATCATCTCTAGCCTCTCAGAGATCTGGGGAGGAAGCGGAGCCGGAAGGCTGTTCCGGCGAGCACCGCACCTCTTGGGTCTGGCGCTGTGGTGGCCTGTGTGCAGGCCTCGGGAAGGCGTCCGGCGGGACTGTCCCGGTCGGCGGCAGGAGGCCTGCCGTGGCCGGACGCCTAGCTAAATCGCCAATACGACCAGGCACGCAGACGAGCGCCCCGAAGGGCGTCGGCGAGAGGGGTCTGCGTGGCCTTGCGGTGCATCGCCGTCACTTTTACCACGGATCGGCGACGCGGGCCAAACGCTTGAGGTCTCACCGAGCGGGTAGCCGGACGCCATGATCGCGATGCTCGGCACCGGAACGATGGGTGCTCCCATGGCGCGCAACCTGCGAAGGGCGGGCCTGGAGGTGCGGGGCTGGAACCGCACCCGGGAGGTGGCCGACCCCTTGAGGGAAGACGGGATCGAGGTGGCAGGGTCGGCCGAGGAGGCGGTCCACGGCGCCGACCTCGTGGTCACGATGCTGGCCGACGGCGACGCGGTGACCGAGGTGCTCGAGGACGGTGGCGCGCTGGCCGCCATGGCCGACGGCGCGGTCCTGGTGCAGATGAGCACCGTGGGCCTGGCGGCCACCGAGGCCGTGGCAGCCCTGGCGGAGGACCGCGGGGTGGCGCTCGTGGATGCTCCGGTGCTGGGCACCAAGGCGCCTGCGGAGAAGGGCGAGCTGGTGGTGCTCGCCTCCGGTCCCAGGGACGCGCTGGGGCGCTGCCGGCCCATCTTCGACGCCGTCGGGTCTACGACCGTCGAGCTGGGAGAGACAGGCGGGGGCACGCGCATGAAGCTGGTGCTCAACAGCTGGCTGCTGGCATTGACCACCGGCCTGGCGGAGTCGATCGCCCTGGCGGAGCAGCTTGACCTGGATCCAGAGCAGTTCCTCGGCGTGATCCGCGGCGGTCCGCTCGGGGTGCCATACGCCGACCTGAAGGGAAAGGCGATGATCGAGCGCAGCTTCGAGCCGAGCTTCGCCGCCTCCCTGGCCGCGAAGGACGCCGGCCTGGTGCTCGAGGCGGCGGAGCGCAAGCAGCTGGGGCTGCACCTGGCCGAGGCCGCGGCCGCGCTCTACCGGAGCACGGAGCGCGCGGGGCACGGCGAGCTGGACATGGCCGCCGTGCTCCTCGCGGTCAAGGGAGAGGACGCGTAGTGGGGCGGGCGGCCCGCGCGGCCCGGGTCATTCCTAGCTGCCGCACTTGGTCAGGCCGTAGTCCCTGGCCTCCTTGGCGAACTTCGGCGTAGCGCCGGCTTCACCGAGCACGAGAGCTCTGATCGCCTGGTCGTCCTTCTTGGCCTCCTCGATGTTCTCGCTGTCGGACTCCCCCGCGTCGATGATGGCCTGCGCCTTGTCCTCGTCGCCCTCGGGCGGCGCGAGGGCGTCGAGATCCTCGACAGCGGCGTCGAACTTGGGAAGGGCGGTGTCGAAGAACGCGCGCGCCTTGTCCGGCGTGAGGTCCTTCTCGCTCCGCAGGCCGCCGAGAACCTTCTTCACGTCCTTTGCGACGGAATCCTCGAAGTCCGCGCAGATCTTGTTGCCCTGCTTGACGTAGTCGGCCTTGGACAGGGGGTCCTCGCCTCCGCAGCCGGCGGCCAGGGCGACCAGGGCGAGTGCGGTGATCGTGCGCTTCACGGGACGGTACCTCCGGCTGAAGCGGCGTCCTTGACGCGCCGCGTTCGGTCGAGGCTACCCTGCGGCCGGGAGAACCGCTTCGGGGAGCGGCCGCGGGACGTGAGCCGTTCACGACACGTCGCCGTTAGGGTGTCGCGCGTGATCGAGCTGCAATCTCACTCCACGGTGTCCGACGGCGAGCTCGACCCGGCCGGCGTGATCGAGGCCGCCGCCGCGGCGGGAGTCACCACCTTGGCGCTCACCGACCACGACGCCGTGGACGGCCTGTCCGAGGCCGCCAAGGCAGCGGAGACCGCCGGGATCGAGTTGGTGCCCGCCGCCGAGATGTCGTGCGGCCATCCGGTGGCCGAGGAGCTGCACATGCTCGGCTACTGGATCGACGTCGACCAGATCGCCCGCTTCTGCGAGCGTGCCCAGGAGGAGCGGGTCAAGCGCGCCGAGGAGATCATCGCCAACCTCAACGCCGCCGGCGTCGAGGTCACACTCGAGGGCGCGATCGAGCAGGCGGGCGAAGCGGCATCCGTCGGCCGGCCCCACATCGCCAAGGCCGCGGGCGCCACGGAGATGAAGCCCTTCTTCGAGCGGTACCTGATCCCCGGCACCCCCACCTACGTGCCGCGCCGCTGGCCCACGACGCCGGAGGCGGTGCAGCTGATCCACGAGGCCGGCGGCGCCGCCGTGCTGGCCCACCCGTTCTGGGACCTGGACGATCCCCGGGCCGTGGCCGACCTGACGGACGAGCTGGAGCTGGACGGGGTGGAGGTCTTCTACCCCTCGCATACCCGCGAGCAGGTGTCGTTCCTGGTGGATCTGTGCAGAGAGCGCGATCTGACCATGACCGCATCGTCGGACTACCACGGGCCCGACCACAAGATGTTCTCCCGCTTCGGCGCCTACGACACTTTCGGGCTGGGGGCTCCCGAGGTACCCGCCCCACCGCGTTGAGCGCATCCACGATCCAGACTCCGTACGGCGGGCCCCTGGTGGACCTGCTCGCCGGCGAGAGCAGGGTCGCCGAGCTGCGGTCGGAGTCGATGGGCTGGCGCTCGTGGGACCTCACCGCGCGCCAGCTGTGCGATCTCGAGCTGCTGCTCAGCGGCGGCTTCTCCCCGCTGCGGGGCTTTCTGGGGCGAGAGGACTACGAGTCGGTGTGCGAGTCGATGCGGCTGGCCGACGGAGCGCTGTGGCCGATCCCGGTCATCCTCGACCTGCCGGAGACACTGACGAGCTGCCTCGAGCCGGGTGAGCCGCTGGCGCTGCGCGATCCCGAGGGTGTGATGGTGGCGGTGCTCCGGGTCGAGGAGATCTTCAAGCCCAACCGCCGCCACGAGGCGGAGAGGGTGTACGCGACCACCCGCCACGCCCACCCCGGCGTGAACGAGCTGCTGTTTCACACCAACGAGAACTGCGTGTCGGGACCGCTGGAGGGCCTGCGGGCGCCCGTGCACTACGACTTCACCGGCCTGCGGCTGACTCCGACGCAGGTACGCGCCGAGCTCGAGCGACGGGGCTGGAGCCGGGTGGTGGCCTTCCAGACGCGAAACCCGATGCACCGCGCACACCAGGAGCTGACGCTGCGGGCCGCGGCCGAGGTCGATGGCCAGGTGCTGCTGCACCCCGTGGTGGGCCGAACCAAGCCAGGCGATGTGGACCACTACACGCGGATCCGCTGCTACCGCGCCCTGCTGGGGCGTTACCCGCCGGATACCGCGATGCTCGCGCTGCTTCCGCTGGCGATGCGGATGGCCGGGCCTCGGGAGGCGCTGTGGCACGCGATCATCCGCCGCAACCACGGCGCCACGCACCTGATCGTGGGGCGCGACCACGCCGGTCCAGGCTCGGACTTGGCGGGCACCCCTTTCTACGGCGAGTACGACGCCCAGGAGCTGGTGCAGCGCCACTCCGACGAGCTGGGCGTGGGGGTGCTGCCCTTCCACACGATGGTCTACGCGCCGGGGCGGTCCGCCTACATCGCCGAGGAGGAGGCCGGCGAGGACGAGGAGACCGTGTCCATCTCCGGCACCGACCTGCGCGAGCGCCTGGAGCTCGGCCGCGAGCTGCCCGAGTGGTTCACCTACCCCGAGGTCGCCCGCGAGCTGCGCCGCAGCTGCGCACCGCGGCGCGAGCAGGGCTTCACGGTGTTCATGAGCGGGCTCTCGGGCTCCGGCAAGTCGACGGTTGCCAACGCGCTGCTGGCGCGGATCCTCGAGCTGGGCGACCGCCAGGCCACGCTGCTCGACGGCGACCTGGTGCGCAAGCACCTCTCGGCCGAGCTGGGCTTCTCCAAGGAGCACCGCGACGTCAACGTGCGCCGGATCGGCTGGGTGGCCTCGGAGATCACCAAGAACGGCGGGATCGCCATCTGCGCGCCGATCGCCCCCTACCGGCTGCTGCGCGAGGAGGTGCGGTCGATGATCGAGCCTGTGGGCGGCTTCATGCTGGTGCACGTGGCGACTCCGCTGGAGGTGTGCGAGGCGCGCGACCGCAAGGGCCTCTACGCGAAGGCGCGGGCGGGGATGATCGAGCACTTCACAGGGATCTCCGACCCCTACGAGGAGCCGCTCGACGCCGAGGTGTCGGTGGACACGACCACGACGACGGCCGCGGAGGCCGCGCAGATCATTCTGGAGCGGCTGGTGGCGGAGGGGTACCTGCCGGCGCAGTAGAGGGGCTGAAGACCTGAAGGTCGTCTGTCGCGGGGCGGGTGCGTCGCTCTGGTAAACCTGGGGAATGCCCGAGTCCGCCGGTGGGGTCCCAGCTGTCCGCGCCTCCGACGACGAGCGCGAAGCGGTCATTACACGCCTGTGAACCGCGGCCGGCGAGGGCAGTATCACGCTCGACGAGCTCGCGCGGCCGCCGCCCCCGCCCCGCGCCGAGGAGCGCGGAGTAGCGCGGGGGGTCCCTCAGGCCGCAAGGAGCAAGCCGTGGCGGCGTGATTCGAGCTCCGCCCGCAGCTCGTGTGGGCGGTCGCTGGTGACGGCGTCGAGGCCGAGGCCCAGGAGCGGCTCGAGCAGCGCGGCGTGGTTGATCGTCCCCGTGGTCACGCTCAGGCCGCCGGCGAGCAGCCGCGCGATCAGCGCGGGCGAGAGCAGGAAGTGCTCGACGCATACGCCGTGGAGGCCCGCCCACCGCGCCCGGGCGATGAGAGCGTCGACGCAATATTCGGCCATGATCACCAGCCGCGCCCGGAAGCCACATCGGGCGGCGAGCTCGCACGCCTCCGACCAGAAGCTGATCAGCTCGATCCGCTCGCGCGCGGGGTGGTCGCGGAGGCGATGGCAGAGCGCGAGCGTGGTCCGGCACGCGAGCACGGGGTCGGCGTGTGCCTTGACCTCGAGCTGAAGCGAGACGCCTGGCGGAAGGCGCTGGAGCAGCTCGTCGAGGATCATCGGGCGCTCGTCGCTGGGAGTGCCATCCGCGTGGCGCAGCCGGCCCGCACGGATCTCGGCCGCCGTGTGCGCGTCCGCCCAGCCCGAAAGGGTCGTGCCCGCCTCCAGCAGCGGGTCGTGCAGCAGGACCAGCTCGCCGTCGGCGGTCAGGCAGCAGTCGGTCTCGAGCCCGCCGAGCGGCAGCTCGAGCGCGCGAGCGAGCGCCCCGACCGAGGAATCCGGGCCGTAGGCGCGGCCGAGCCGGTGGGCGTACAGCGCCGGGAGCACGTAACGCCATCGTGGCGCCACGTCACCGGCCTGCGGTTACTCGACTGGGACCGCCGCGTGAAAACGCCGTGAACGGCGCGGCTCGCCACCGAGCGCGCTCAAGCGATCAGCCGGGCGATGATGCGCGGGTGCCCGTCGACCTCGACTTCGACGAGCGCCTCGGCCCGCTCGAAGCCCGAGATCCGGGCCAGGCGCTCGAGACCGGCCTTCCCGAAGCCCCAGTACACGAAGTCGTCGCC
>Ga0136638_10000178_pt1 | contig 12564 bp, 10 predicted proteins | sample AntDrymUQ8582206_2_FD_104671 | JGI IMG/M metagenome (GOLD analysis project Ga0136638, IMG submission 104671) | Polar desert sand microbial communities from Dry Valleys, Antarctica - metaG UQ858 (22.06) | ecosystem: Environmental > Terrestrial > Soil > Desert | place: Antarctica: Dry Valley...
GGTCGCCCGCGCCGTCGCCGAGGGCAACCTCGACGCGCGGGTCCAGGCCCACGCCCGTGGCAGCGACGAGACGCGGGCCCTCGCCGCCGACCTCGACCATATGATCAGCCAGCTCAGCGAGCTCGTGCGCTCGCAGCGGACCTTCATCTCGCACGCCGCGCACGAGCTGCGGTCGCCGCTGGCGACCCTGCTCGGCGAGCTGCAGCTCGCGCTCCGCCGGCCGCGCGAGGCGGAGGCGTACCGCGTGTCGCTCGAGGCGATGCGCGGCGATGTCGAGACCCTCGTGCATCTGACCGAGGATCTGCTGTTGCTGGCGCGCTTGCAGGCCGGGGCCGTGCCGCTGCCGAACCCGACGCGGGTCGAGAGCGTCGTCCACGACGCGCTACGCATGGCCCGCGGCCGCGCCGAGGAGCGCGGCGTCGAGGTCCGCGCCACCGGGCTCGAGGCAGCGCGCGACGCCCAGGTGCCGGCCGTCCGCGGGGGCGAGCTGGCCCGCCTGCTGCGCAACCTGATCGACAACGCGATCACACACAGTCCGCCGGGCGGTGCGGTCGAGGTCGCGGTCGCGGCGGGCGTTCGTCTGGAGGTGGCGGTCAGCGACACGGGGCCCGGCGTCGCGTCGGAGGACCGACCGCACATCTTTGCGCCGTTTTACCGCGGTGCACATGCGACTCCCGAACACCCGACCGGAGCCGGCCTCGGCCTGTCGATCGCCCGTGCGATCGCCCAGGGCGTCGGAGGCGACCTATACCTCGACGAGACCTATACCGCAGGCGCTCGCTTCGTCGCGGTGCTGCCGCTCACGACCTCCCCATGACACCGACCCTCGATCAACGTGGATCGAGCAGCCACAGTATTCGCCGCCGCGACGCGCTCCGTCATCCCCGTCGCCGTCGACTCGCGGACCGGCGGTTGCTCCGGTGCCGGCTTTGGTGCCTCCGCCGGCAAGCTCGGTCCACAGGCGGCCATCAGCGCCCCTCCGATCAAGATGATCAAGATGATCAAGATACTGCGAGCGCGCATTTCGAGAGCATCTCAGCCGTTCACCCGGACGGGCAGGCGGCGGACTCGAGGGCAGATACGGCGTCTGCCTGGCTGATCGCCGCGGGGCCGACGAACATGCCGATGAACGCGAGGTCGACCCCCGCGCAGTACCATACGGTCAGCGCGACGCGCAGGGCCTCGCCCGTCTCGTCGCGCGCGGTGCCGGACCAGGTCCGACGGTCGCCCCGCTCCGTCGGCCCCGACAGCACGACCTGATCGATCGGGAACTCGACGGTGAGCCCCCGGGGCTCGGCCGGCAGCGCACGCTGGCCAGCACGCGGCGGTGCAGCGCGAGCAGGTCCGCGGGCGCGCGGGCCAGGAAGCTCGTCAGCATGAAGTTACGCGGGTCGTCCACGCAGCGCCACGACGTGACCCCGACGTGCTTGCCCGAGGCCGGCGCCGCGAGCAACAACGTGGTTGCGTCGCCCCCGGCCACCGTGCCGACCTCGCGCGACGCGATCTGGAAGTCCGGTCCATACAGCACCACGAGCTCCTCCAGCTTGGTCGGCGTGGCCAGGGTCCATTGCACCTCCATGAATCTCTCGCGGCCGCCTGGCTCGTCGAGCACATGACGGCCGAACTGCCACTGTGCGCCGGTCTCGCGCACGGTCCAGGGCGGCATCGAGAGCGCGAGCCCGGGGACCTCGACCGCCTGCCACTCGGCATCGAACCTGTCGACCGCGCGCGTCGGGCACGCGCTGGTGGCCACGGCGAACAGCGCGACGGGTAACAAGGAGCGGGTCGCCGGCGCCATGCCATCCCACTCTACCCGAGCCGGCCGTCGCCGGGCCCCGAGATCCGAGGCCCTACAACAAAAACAGCGCCCCGCGGTCTCCCACGGGGCGCTGTTTCCCGTATCTCACGCGCGGCGGTTCACGGCTGGCACTGACTCCACATCGCGTCCTCGAGGCCGCCGCGGTCGCCCTCGGCGCAGTAGTTCCCGGCGTGCACGGCACAGTCCTGCGCGACCTCGACGAGGTGATACGCCTCGCGGTTGATGCACTTGGCCCAGCACCCGTTGGGTCGCTCCCATACCAGCTGGCCATTCCACTCCGAGCGCTTGACGTGCTCGTTGTTGTTGCACATCGCCGACGATGCATCGTGGCACGACGGCGGGTCCGGCGTATCCGCGGGGCCTTGCAGAGCCGCGACCGCGCGCGACCGGTGCCAGACATGCGATGACCACACCACAAGCGACGATTGAAGTTCGTTGATTCATTCGGCCCACGCTTCGTCTCCCCTGAGAGCCCGCGACCGGACATGGAAGTGCGAACGCACCGTCATGATGCACATCACAACATGAGGCGGCGGCGCGAGCGCGGACCGTATCGTGCGGCCGCGCCTGCTCACGCCTCGTCGTCGCCCTGCACGTACACGAGGTGCGACACCAGCCGGCGCTCGTCGCTCCACAGGTGCAGCTGGAACGCCGGTGGCTCGGGAGCCAGCCTGATGCGAGCGTCCGGTCGCAGGTCGAGCGCCAGCTGCGAGGCGGTGCTCGGGGCGGTGCTGGCGACCGTGCCAGCGATGCGTGCCACGATCGGGCGATGCAGGTGACCACATAGTATCCGCTCGACCTGCGGGTGCCGGCGCACGACCTCCTCGAATGCATCGGCCCCGTCGAGGCCCATCGCGTCCATCGCCACGATGCCGGTGCGAAACGGGGGGTGATGCATGAACACCAGCGTCGGGCGGTCCGCGGCCTCGCTCAATCGGTCGTCGAGCCAGGCCAGTTGCTCACTACACACACGCCCGTGCGGCGCCCCGGGCACCAACGTATCGAGGCCGATCAGCCGCAGCGGGCCGGCGTCGACGACATAACAGAGGGGGCCGCTCGCCGGCAGATAACCGTGCCCGGCGAACGCCGCACGCACGCCCTCGCGGTCGTCGTGGTTGCCCGGGATGACGTAGTACGGCATCGGCAACGGCCGCAGCAGCTCCACCAGCCGCCGGTACTCCTCGGGCTGTCCGTCCTGCACGAGGTCGCCGGTGCACAATACGAGGTCGGGGCGCGGATCGAGCCGACCGAGCTGCGCCGCGGCCCGCTCGAGGCGCGCGCTGGTTTGTTGCTGGCGGTCGAGCTCCGAGCCGGGCACCGCGACATGGAAGTCGGAGATCTGGGCGACGAGCATGGGCGCGACGTTACCATGCGCCGACCGGCGGCCAGCTTCGGCGAGCGCGAACGCTCAGCTGCGCGCGACGACCTTGCGGACGATGACCTTCGGGCCCGGCGCCGTGACCGACGAGCTCTGCTCGATCGACACGATGATCTCGAACTTCGCGTGCGGCGTGGTGGCCACCAGCACACCGCGCCGCCGGCGCTCCGAGTACCGGAGGAAGCCTGCTTTCGTGGTCGCCTGCCCGGGCACGGCGATCCACACCATGTAACCCTCGTTGGCCGGATCGATGCGCTTGGGCGGCGCGAGGTGGATCATCTCGACGCGAAAGCTACGCACGCCGGTCTTGTTGACCTTGACCGAGAGCTTGGCCTGCGCCGCGTAGGTGGGCGCCTCGGCGTCGAGCTTGTAGCGCGAGGCGCAGCCGGGGCTCGCCAGCAGCGCGAGCCCACACAGCGACGCAAAAAGACCGGAGACGTGGTGGCGCTTCATTCGCGCGAGCGTACCACGAGTGCTCGCGCGGTGACGTGCTCGCGGGCTCGCGCGTGTGGTCGCGTGGAGACAGATTCCAAAATATGCCGGCCCGGCTCATGATGGCGGGATGATGAAACGAATGTGGTTGCGTATCGTGCCGTTCTCCGTGGTGGTCGCGCTGGCGGGCTGTGACAGCCCCGAAGCCGGGGACAAGGATCCGCCGGTCGACGGGGATCTCGGGCAGACCTTCGAGAAGTATGCGACCGCGAAGGTCGATCCGGGCGCGGCCAGGTCGCTGGTGCTGCGCGAAGGCCGAATGTCGCTGCAAACGAGCGACCGGACCTTCGACCTCGAATTACAGGAGAACGACCTGCGCGGGGCCGACTACAGGGCGATCGATCACGTGGACGGCGTCGAGAGCGAGCTCGCCCCGGAGCCGATCACGACCTACAGGGGCAAGCTGCGCGACGAGCCGGACTCGTACGTACGCCTGACGCTGACCGACGCCAAGATGGAGGGTTACATCGTCGATGGCGCCGGGAAGCAATTCTTCATGGAGCCCGCGAGCCACTTCTCGAAGCTCGCGGCGGCCGACGACTTCGTCATCTACGAGGCGGCCCACATCATCCCGAAGGACCTCAGCATCTGTATCGCGGACGACCTCGACGAGGCGATGAACCGGGACAAGGACCTCGTCGATCCGCCGCAGGTCAGCGGCGCCGGTCTGCGCGTGCTCAGCCTGGCGACCGACGCCGACAGCTTCTATGTGCAGACCGCCGGCGGGGCCAGCAACGCGAACGCGGAGATCCGCGGCATCCTCAACATGGTCGACGGCATCTATGAGCAGGAGCTGGGGATCTCCGTGGAGGTCGCCTGGCAGCACACGTGGACCACGCCGGCGCCGTTCGCCGGCCAGGGGGCGGCGGAATTCCTCGCGGGCTTCGCCGCGTACTGGAACGGCGCGAACGCGCAGCCCCGCGACGCGATGCAGATCTGGACGGCCCAGTCATCGCCGGACCTGAGGGGCATCGGCCTCGCGTACTCGGGGACGAACCAGGGCCCCGGGGTCGTATGTCGGCTCCCGACGGCCGCCTATGGCTTCGTCGGCGACATCGTGGACCAGTATGGGGGTCGGCTGGTCTCCGATTCCTACCGGATCGCCGCGCACGAGCTCGGTCACAACCTCTCCGCGCCGCATGCCGATGCGCCGCCGTGCACCGACACGATGATGAGCACCGTGTCCAAGATCGACGGCCAGGTCGAGACGTTTTGCCAGCCCTCGCGCGACACGATCACCGGCTATGTCGCGCAGCATGGCACCTGCCTCGATGTGCAACCGCCGCTCGTGGGCAAGCGCTGGCCCCGCGCCGACTTCGACGGCGACGGCAAGGACGATCCGACCGTGTTTCGTCCCGGCGATGGCACGTGGTACATGGCCCGCCCGAACGGCACGCTCGCCGCGACGCAGTTCGGTCAGGCCGGTGACCGCCTCGCCGCCGCCGACTTCGACGGCGACAAGCGCACCGACCACGCCGTCTACCGCGCCGGCACCTGGTATGTGCTGCCGTCCGCGACTGGCACATTCTACGCGGTCCCGTTCGGTCTGCCGGACGACATCCCGGCGCCCGCCGACTTCGACGGCGACGGCAAGGCCGATGTCGCGGTGTATCGGCCGTCCGACGGCACCTGGTACATCCTGCAGAGCAGTCAGGGCGGGGCCCTGCGCACGGCGGTTTTCGGGGCGAGCGAGGATATCCCGCTGCCCGGCGATTACGACGGCGACGGCAAGGCCGACGTCAACGTGTTTCGTCCGTCAGTCGCCGTCTGGTACCGCCTCAACAGCGTGGACGGATCGTTTTATGCGATGCAGTGGGGTGTGACCACCGACAAGCCGGTGGTCGGCGACTTCGACGGCGACATGAAGCACGACATCGCGGTGTACCGCCCGGCCGAGGGGGCCTGGTATATTCGTCAGAGCACGACCGGGACGATGTCGGTCGTGACCTGGGGCTTGCCCGAGGACCTGCCCGTCGTCGCCAACTACGACGGCGACGGCAAGGACGACGTGGCGATCTTCCGGCCCTCGACCTCGACCTGGGCGATCGTCAACAGCAGCAACAATACCAACACGTTCCTGCAATTCGGTTCACCGGGCGACATCCCGTCGCAGACCGCGACGCACTGACGCCACCGATCGCGGGGTCATGGCGGTCACGACCGCCGGCCGCGAGCGCCGCAGCGTGGAAAGCGTCGACCTCGGCCCGGCTGCGCGTCGCTAAGCACGCGTGCACGGCGGTGATACGGTCGTTCGCGGTGGCGGCCGGGCTCTGGGAGATCCAGAAGTCGGGCTTGGGACCACGACCGTAGCCGGTGGCGAGCCCGTAGGTCATCACCGGAGTGATCTCGAGGGCAGCGAGCGCACGGTCGTAGAAGGTCCGCGAATGCGTGAAATCCGACACGATGATACCGAGGTGATCGAGGATGGACATGGTCGCGGCGACGTTATAGACGATTTTCGCCGCTGCATGGCGGGGCGGCGAGCGATCGAGTTTTACGGTATGTCTCGGTGCCATGAAGGCCATGTCGCAGCTCGTCCGGGGCCGCCCGAGGGAGACCCTCGGGACCCTCAATCCGGAAGCAGGGGATCACCCGATCGTCACCGACCCGCGCGAGCTGAAAGCCGCGATGCGGGCGGGGGAGCGCTCGTGGCAGCGATTCCCGTATTACCAGCTGCGCTACGCGGAGCGCGGCCAGAGGTTCACGCGCAGCGACAGCGCGTGGCTGGCCTCGCTGGCCGAGCGCGGGCCCACGATCGCCTGCGAACAGGTGACGTGGCTGGGCAGGGTGCTGGCGACCCGCGGCATGCCACGCTGGCTGCTCGAGTCGCACCTCGAGGTCTTGCACGCCGAGCTGGTCAAGGCGGTGCCAGCGAAGGCGAACATCTACGGAGCGCTGCTGGCCGCCGCGGGCATGCTGCGCTCGATCCGTCACAGTCACGTGTCCGAGGCGCTCCTCAGAGCGGTGACGATCGACTTCGCGGATCAGGTCGGCGACGAATGGGATATCAATTGCCCGGAGACGGGCGCGCTGCTTGCTGCGGCGGTCGCCGACGAGCGCGCGGGCATCGAGATGGCGGTGCCGAGCCTCGCCGCCTGGATGACCGATCCCTCGCGGTTCCCGCCGCACTGGATCGCCGCGGTCGGGGCGACGCTTACCTGGGCCCGCGCACACGCAGACTGATTATCCACGATCGACGATCGCAAAAAGCATGAAGCTCGACGAGCCGCGCTCGTCGGGCTTCATTTGCAGCGAGCGCTATCGGCTCACTTGCAGGTCGGCGCGACCTGGCCGTCGGAGCCGGTGCTGATGTACGCGTCCGAGACGTAGCCACTGCCGATGAAGTCCCACAGGGTCGTGGTGCCGTAGGTGCCGGTCACCTGGGTGCCGTTCTTCTGGCAGGTGATGTTCACCTTGGCGCCGTCGGCGACGGAGCCGACCGCGGTCGCGCCGGTGCTCGCGCCCGAGCGCACGGTGAGCGGCAGACCGGTGGTGTTCACGGTGCCGGACACGCCAGCGCCGCCGCCGCTGCAGCTGTTGTTGCTGGTGTAGTTCTTGGTGCCGAAGAACAGCGCGGTGGAGCCGTTGAAGACCGGCTTCTGGGCGACGCCGTTGAGGCGCTGCTCATAGTGGAGGTGCGGGCCCGACGAGCCACCAGTGTTACCGACGGTGCCGATCTTCTGGCCCTTGCTGACGCTCTGGCCGACCGAGACGGACTGCGTGTTGAGGTGCGCGTAGCGGGTGGTGTAACCGCTGCCGTGATTGATCTCGACCCAGCGACCGTAGCTGGTGGCGCCCTCGTTGGCGACGCGGCTGACCGTACCACCCGCCGCCGCGACGACGGTGTCGCCGATGTCGTCCGCGCGGTTGAAGTCGACCGAGTTGACCGGACTATGGTTGGTGCGCGTCTGGCCGGCCCACACCTGGTTGCACGGGAACGGCAGCTGGAAGGCCGGCGCGAACGATGGGTCGAGCTCCGCGCTGAGCTCGCCGACGAGGTCCGCCGACTTCTCGCTCGCCGGCGGGCCCTCGTCCCACCAATCCTCGTCGCCGAGGTACGCGGCGGGGTCGGAGAGGTCCTCCGCGGTCGGCTCCTCATCACAGCCGCTGACGGCGACGCCGCTGGCGAGCACCATCGAGACAGTGGTCCATTTCACGAGAGCACGGAAACAGGAGATCTTGGTCATGGTCGGAGTCCTTCGAGGCGCAGAAAACATGGAGGGGGCACGTGGAGACAGTCCCCACGTTCGCAGCTGCGGCGCGCGCCGCGGCTGCGAACGGCCGAGAGTGGCCAGCCAAACTGTATTTTGGCTATAAACCGGGTTTCGTGCGCGATGCAAGCGTTGTCTCGCGCACCGAATCGCGCCTCACGCCAGAACCGCCGAACCGCGGCACTATACCTCGATTCGCGGCACTTCGAGGGTCCGGTGATGCGACCTCACCCGGTCATTCTCAGGTTTTCGTGATCGAAACGCCGGAGGTCGTTACTCAGTCGTTAGACCGGCAGGGGGTGGTCGCGCCACCCCTTGTGGTCGCGTGTGCGCATGCGTGATGCACAACACCCGTGGCACATCCATCTTCATCCATCTTCATCCATCTTCATCCATCTTCATCCATCTTCATCCATCTTCATCATCTTCATCCATCTCCATCATGGATAGATCGTGACATGCACCGCGTCGACGGCGGAGTGCGGGCGGGCGGGCGGATCGATGATGAGCCAGGGCGCGTGATCGCAGCCGTCGAGCACGAGAATGTCACGATCCGGCATCCAGCGCTGCGCCGCCTCGCCGACCACGTAGCAGGTGTCCTTGGGGGCCTCTTTCATGGTGGCGCGGTCGACCTTCACGAGGCCGGCGCGCGTCACCGCATAGGACACCTTGGCCTGGGTATCGTGGAGGAACATCGCCAGGTGGATATAGTCGCCCGTCTGCGCGAATTTCTCCTCGTTATATAGCGCCCACTTTCCTGAAGGCGAGAGCAGGCCATATACACCGCCGAGCGCTTCGATCTCCTTCGGCATGGGTATGTCGTCAGGCGTCGTCGCACACGCGGGCTCCTGTTCGCGTCCTGCCCCCTCGTGGCAATCTTCACCGACGAACACGGTGCGCTGCTCGACCTTGCCGGTGCCGAGGTCGGCCCGGAAATTGAGCTTCATCGAGACCATGTTGTCGTTGCGGTCGCCGATGTCGAGGCACAGGGTCCCGGCGCCGATATCGATGTCGATGTCCTCGCGGCTCTGGATGAAGTCGACCGGGTCGGCGGGCACGACCTTCTCGCCGGGCTCGGCATGGGTGAAGCACGCGTGCTTGAGCCGCGGCAGCTTGACGAGCACCTGCTCCTTGCCGGTGCGCAGGTCGAGGCGCACGAGCTCCGGTCGCTCGGCGGAAAAATAGTACAGCTCGCGGGCCTCGCCCTCGCGCCGCGCCTGGACCCACCGCGGCTTCGTCTTCATAATCCGGGCGATCGGTGTCAGGTCCGGTGTCACCGCGTGCAGGCCGTCCTCGCGGGTCACCAGCAGCACGCCGCAGGCGGCCCGGTACGCGTCGAGGCGCTCCGCGAGCGTGGCACCGTCGGGCACCTGGGCGGTGCAGGCAGGCCCGGCCGGTGCCGGCTCGGTGGGTTGCACGGGAGCCGCCGGTGCGAGGACCGGCGCGGTGGGTCCGACGTCCGCCGGCTTCGCGGGAGCGACGGGCGTGGTCGGCACGAGCTCGGGCGCCTTCGCGGGAGCAACAGGGCCGGCGACCGGCGCCGCGGGCTCGGCCGCCTTCGCGGGCGCCTCGGCGGCGTGTTCCTCGGTGGCGGTCGGGGTACCACCGCAGCAGACCAGCGTGCTCGCCACCGACAGCGCCGTGATGGCACGCAACCCTGGCAGTTTGTTCGACGGTGCACGGAGCATTCCGGCAGCTTACCCGGGATGCCGCTCCCGCGGGCAAGATCCCGCCTCTCGCTCATGTCGCACCCCTCAGGGGATGACGATGTCGGCGAAACCCTGGACCCCGTCGTAAACGGCCGAGCCGCACGCGGCGTTGGCCCAGTCGTTGTTCACCGCCGAGCAGACGCGCAGCTCCTGGATGTCCTGCAGCGATAGGGTGGTATTGGCGGTCGGGCACGCGCCGGTGAACACGTGGCCGATGCCGGTGCCGAGCACGGCCTCGCCCGCGCAGGGAGCCACCCAGGTGTTGTCCTTACGCAACACATCCAGCGAATACTCGGCCCCGGTGGCTCGCTCGTTCCAGGCGAGCGCGACGGCCGCGGTGACACCGCCGGGGACGGCCAAAAACGCGCGGTCGCTGGCACCGTCGTGCGGCACGTCGACAGACTTCGTCCAGTTGCCGTCGTTCGAGTAATACAGGCGAAATGCCATGACCTCCGACTTCGGCACCCGCAGGTCCCCGGCACTCGGGCAGATTCCGGTATAGCGGATAGAGGTCGCAGAGCCGAGCTTGTCGACGGCGATGCACGGGCCGACGACGGTGCCGTCATGGCGCACGAGGTCGAGCGAATACTGGTGCCCGGGCACGCCGCTCCAGCGCAGATCGACGTGATTCAGGGCGTGGATCGAGCCATCGGGCTTGAACGCGATCCGCTGCTTGTACGTGCTGCGGTCGATGAGCTTGCCGCCGCCATCGAACGAGCCGACATGGAAAATATTAAAGAACTCTCCGCGGCGCTCGACGATCGAGTTGTGGCCGTGCGTCTCGACCAGCACGTTGTTGGCGGCTCTCAGCGGGGTCGAGTGGCGGCGCACGGCGCGGGCGCGGCTCAGGTCGGCGACCGAGTCGGCCATGACGTGGAACATGGCATACTGGCTGTCGAAGAAGCCGGTGCTGAAGAACAGGTGATATTTGCCGGCGCGCAGGAATACGTCCGGAGCCTCGTTGATCTGCTCCTCGTACGGCTGGATCGGGAACACGGCCGGGCCGGCGTTGTGGGTCACGGCGTCGGGGTTTGACAGGCGAAACGACGAGACATTGTTGCCGCCCTGGAACCACACATAAAACAGCCAGCGCTCGGCACCGTCGTCGAACGCCGCCGCGTCGATCCGGATCGCACGGCTACAGCCGTCCGCCGGACAGCCGGAGGCGACGCGGCTGCGCGGGAGCGAGGTGCCGTCGTGGATCGGCTCCGGGGGCCCGAATTCGAGGTCGAGCGTCGCCGCGGAGGTATGAAAGGTCGTGACGTCCTGTCCAGGCCCCGGCGGACAGGCCGCGCCATCGGCGACCTGATGGGCCGAGAAGTACAGGTGATAGATGCCCTCGTGCTTCGACAGGTCCGGCGCCCAGACGTAACAATAGTCGTGGTTCGGGTCGAGCGCCGAGGGGTCGTAGATGCGCTTCTCCGTGAAGTTGATGAGGTCGGAGGTCTCGTAGATCGGGACGGTGACCGTGCTGCCAGTGCCAGTCAGGAAAAACAGGTCGTCGTGCTCTTTATAAATGTCGGGGTCGGCGAGGCTGGGCGCCAGCAGGGTGCGGGTATACGCATCCGGGCCATATGCGTCGCAGCGCGAACCCGTGAAGCCCTCGTCGCAGACGCAGGCCGGGCCGTCCGGAGTATCGCTGCACGGCCCGTGGCCGTGGCAGGTGTCGGCGCCGCAGGTCTCCTGCATACATTCGCCGTCGACCCGCATCTCGCCGGGCCCGCACGGGCAGCCCGGGCCGGTATCCTCACAGTCGGGCGGCGTGCCGTTGCTCGTGGTCGGTGTCGGGGATTCACCGGTGGACGCTGCGCTCGAGGTCGAGCCCGCGGGCGGTCTATCGGTGGTGTCGGAGGTATCGGTGGTGTCGCCCGCGAGGGTAGTGCCACCAGCAAGAGTGCCACCCGCGCCCGTCATGCTGGTGCCGTCGCCGCACGCCAGCGGAGCGAGCGCCGAGACAGCGATGAGAGCGAGGCAGACGCGAGGCATCCGCGACATGGTACCTGCCGGGCCGCTCAAGGTGCGAGCAGTGCGGCCTGCCAGGTCATCAGCCCGGCGAGCCCACGGTCCTGGTCCTCGGCGAGCGCGGCGATGTCGGACTTCGTGGCGATCAGCGAGGGATCGATCTCCAGCTCGGCGGCGCGGGCGTCCCGGCGGGCGCGTAGCGCATCCATGCGGCGAAGCACCTCGTTGGCGATCCGCGGCGGGCGGCCCGCAGACTCGCGGGTAGGGAAGTCCTCGGCCGGCAAGGCGAGCGCACGCGCGACGGCCTCCTCGAGATCGCGGTGGTCGCGAGGTTTGATGACAGGCGGCAGGGTCAGGTCACCACGCGCGGACCGCACGGCGATGTCGAGCAGGAGCTCGTGGCTGAGCACGAAGTACGGCGGACGATCGAGCCTCAGCGCCTGGGCCTCGCGCCAGCGCCACAGCTCGCGCAATACGGCCAGCGTGCGCGGGTCCTGCCCCGTACTGCCCTTGATCCGCCAGGCCCGCTCCGGGTCGGGCGCGGCCGGCACGCTGCAGATCTCGACCAGGCGGGCGCAGCTCTCGCGGTGCCACGACTCGCGCCCGCGGGCCCGCAGCTCGGCGTCGAGCTGGTCGCGCAGGGGGCCGAGGTAGCGCGTATCGTTGACCGCATACGCGAGCATCTGCGGGCTCAGCGGACGCCGGGCCCAGTCGGCCCGCTGCGAGCCCTTTTGTAGTTCGACGCCGAGCAGCTCACGCACGAGGTCACGCAGGCCGTGCCGCGGCCGACCGAGCAGCTGCGCCGCGATCGCGGTGTCGTAGACCTCGCGCGCGACGAAGCCGCGGGTGCGCCGGAGCAGGCGCAGATCGAAGTCGGCGCCGTGCAGGATCAGCTCGCGGGTCGCCAGGTGCTGAAGCAGGGGCGTAAGAGACGCGCGCGACAGCGGATCCACGAGCACGTCGCCGCCGCTGTGGCTGATCTGGATCAGGCAC
>Ga0136638_10000179_pt1 | contig 12559 bp, 8 predicted proteins | sample AntDrymUQ8582206_2_FD_104671 | JGI IMG/M metagenome (GOLD analysis project Ga0136638, IMG submission 104671) | Polar desert sand microbial communities from Dry Valleys, Antarctica - metaG UQ858 (22.06) | ecosystem: Environmental > Terrestrial > Soil > Desert | place: Antarctica: Dry Valley...
AGCGCAAATGAAGTCGGTTGATATCCATGAAGGTATCGACAGTACGGTGATGCTGCTGCAACCGCGCCTGAGAAAAGAGGGCGGGCGTTTGGGAATTGAGGTGATTAAAAATTACAGCCAGCTGCCGCTAATTACTTGTTATGCGTCTCAGTTGAATCAGGTATTTATGAATGTTTTGACAAATGCGATCGATGCGCTTCTCATAGCAAGAGATTGCCCGGAAAACTCTCAGAAACAGCCTACTATTACAATTTCTACAGAGGTGACAGACAGGAATTCTGCGATAATTAGAATTGCTGACAGCGGCCCGGGGATGAGCACTGAGGTGCTGCACAAAATATTCGATCCGTTTTTTACAACTAAGCCTGTGGGTTCGGGAACAGGTTTGGGATTGTCTATTTCGCACTCGATTGTGGTTAGTTCTCACGGGGGAAAATTGACTTGCGTTTCTGCACCGGGAGAGGGGAGCGAGTTTATTATTGAAATTCCGATCGCCCCACGGCAAGTTTTGTAAAGAAAGAAAAATGGCGAAGTAAGACGGCGGTTGAAACCGCGCCTACACAAGCAAAACCCGCCGACGCGGGTTGAAGATCGGACGTACGGTTTCAACCGCCGTCTGCATCTAAGAAAACTGTACTTGGCGGTATAAATCGCCGATCGCAATTTCGACATCCACTGATTCTAGTTGCAAAGCATCGCCCAAACCATACTCCGACAGCACCCATAGCCCTCGTTCATCACGCCGAAACATCTCAACTCCTGGCTGTTCAACTTGCACCAAGACGTACTCTTGCAGCGTGGAAAATTGACGGTATTTAGCAAATTTTGCGCCGCGATCTAGGGCTTCAGTTGAAGGTGACAAAACTTCGATAATCAAGGCAGGAAATTGCACCAATTGCGGATCGTTATCGCGATCGTCGCAAGTTACGACAACATCAGGATAAAAATACTTTCGCCCTGGTTCTACCTGTAGTTTCACAGCTAAGATGTAAATCTCGTAGGGCAGATTAAGGCGATCGTCTAATAGCTTGAAGAAGTTAACACAAATCCGATTATGATTGCGGGTTCCGCCGCTCATGGCGACGACTTCGCCATCCCAATACTCGTAGCGTTCCTCTTGGGTGGATTCCCAAGCCAGGTATTCTTCTGCGCTCATCGATAGGCGATCGGGTAAGGCAACCATAATGCGATCGAGAATGAAGTCTGTTTTTATAATAGCTCGAAGATGGCGATCCCGATTCTGCGTTGCCACTTATCCCCGCCGATAGGTTCCGAGTGCACTTCCCCTTCTACTAGCCTCAATCTATCCTACGTTTTTTTTAGGTAGAGCTACTTAGAATCGGGTTTTCTATGCCAAGTATTCAGCTTTTCTCCATCTATTACACCATCTTTTAGCCGATACACACCAGAAAGTTCTAAGCGTCCATGCCATTCATTATGATTTCCACCAATCAATTGACGTTCTCCTAATACTGTCCAAATAATGTCTAAATTATTTTCCGTGAGAAAGTTAACCAGTTTGTTTGTGGAGATTAAAAAGTTGGCTGGAGACAGTTCATCTAAAGGATTAAATGCAACAACTTCATTATTAGAATTCCTAAACTTAAAATATTCTCCTGAACATCTTAATTCCATATTCTTCATTAGCCAAGCAGAAGGAATTAAAGCAGATATTGTTTCATCAGTTGAACAATCAAAACTACTACTAAAAGAATATTGTGTTGTTGTTACAACGACTGGATAAGGTAAGTCTCCGTGTGTAATATTTGTGTAAGACTCCCAATAATTATCTGCCTTCCATGTATGATAGGGTAAACCCCATGAAAATTCGCCAATAAATATATCAAAAATTTCTCCAGATTCTGGCATCCATTTCCCTTCAAAATTTTTATCTTTTAACCATTGGTAGGTTTCTTCCATATTTTCAGAACGCACAATATAGCTTCGTATCTGATACGACATTTCTCGTTGAGAAGTTTCATATCTTTCTTGTTCTAAAGGTTCTTTTTCTGCCCAACCATAATGACCTTGAAGAGTTAACCAAACTGTTTGATCATTAGGATTAGTTAATTCAATGAGTTTACATGGATCTGGACAGTAATCTTGTTGTTTTATCCAGTCTATCTGTCCTTGTTGATCAACTTCGTCAAATGTATAGTCAATAGATTTTAACCAATTTTTTTGATTATTTTGTTGAGATTCAGGAATTTGTTTTAACAAAAAGGATGGATCGATATCTCGGATTCCTATCTGCCAAGTTCCTTCATAAACAGATGATTCAGATGCTTCATCCAACCCAGAAGAAACTGTAAACTCTAAATTATCTGCCATGCAACCAAGAAATTCATGAAGGGCAATCCATTGGTATTTCTTACCAATTCGTTCTGGTTTATCCGCAGCACGACCATGACTACTACAACGCCTATCAAACCAACCGAACTTATCAATTGTCCATCCTAATTCAAGGACTCGCTTAACAATCCAGCGTTTTGCAATAGAAGTATCAAACCGACATTTATCTTCTCTTGGATTTTCTAAAAATGGTACAACATACTTTTCAAATTTTTCTGCTTTTTCCTGGTCAACAATTCTCAAAAAAGATGCTTTACTAGATAAAATAGCTTCCTGCAATTCTTCGTCTGTAAATTCTTGTTCAAAATATTCTATACGACTTTTAGGATCTAATTCTTTATACAAATTTACATCTTCGTATATTGTTTGATATTCTTCCCATGCTTGTTTCTGTGTAGTTGTAAGAGAGTCTATAAATTGCTCATATCTCTCTTTTTTAGTGGGTTCCTTTGGCTCTCCTAATATAAAGGAAGACCAGTAACGAGTACGATATTCTATAACATACTGAGAAAAATCGCCTGCACTAACAGAGTCCATAACTGAGGTGTATAGATGATCAAGGCTCCATTTGCATTTAGGATCGTCTTTAAAACTCTTAAATTTACTGTTCTTTGAAACACTTCTTAACTTACATATAATTAAAGAATTTGAAGACCATGACTTAAATAATAAAAGTAATAGTAATAGAGGTAGATTGATGTCAAAATCAAGCTTTATTAATTCAATATATAGTTTTAATTCTTCTTCTGTTGGTAGATCGAGATTCCAATCACTTTTATAAGGGGGATGAGTTTTATCAATATCTACCTTGTCTGATAAAGTACCCAGATGATTAGCTACTTCAATAACACCACGAGCATAATCACGCAAAAGTATATGTACTGGTGGTGTACCTTCTTTAAATACCCATTCATAGATTTTGTTGGCAAGTTCTCCTATTTTTTCAGCATCATTGCTAACCATTGCGACTCCATAAGCAACAGCATAGAGACGTTCTAATACATAAATATCATCAACTTCTAAAAACTGCTCGATAACTTTGACTAAAACTTGAGGTCTTGGATGTAGCATTGAAACAAGAGCTTTTGTTGCACGATCGCGAAGAAAACGATGAGATGTTGTTAAAAACCATGTCAAAGCAATTGCACAAAGTTCGATGGATTCATCTGAGATATGGTCTTTTTCGGTTTCCCATGCCCATTCAAGTAAACGATCGACTGCCCCTTTTTGTTCATACTGATCGAATAAATAAATAGACCAAATTTCATCGCGCTCTGGCATTCTGAGATTTATGAGATGACGATGAAGAGATTTTGCATTTAAAGGATGTTCTGGATCGGTAGCTACTGTCAGTAGTACATTATAAACTTTTTCTTCGTTTCCTTCTTCTTGGAATATTTTATCAAGATAATCTTTGGTTTTTTGAGTAATTTTAGCGGGATTACGCCAAATAAGACTTTGTAAAAATGGACGTTCAAACCACCATAATGTCATGGATGTTAAGTCCATTACTTCTATGTCAAGTAGTTCAGGAATTTGAATCAATAAAGCTTCCAGTAAACCACTTATACTCTGTGTATTCCATCTAGCTGCTACTAACCTACCTAGCGGTTTATTTTCACCAAATGATTCAGTTGGCTTGTCTTTATCTAGGTGGTTTGTCAGCAAATAACGGACTATTAAATGATCGCTAAATTTTTCGTAGGGAAACTTAATAATATTAACCCTTTGATTTTGTTCTTCATATTCGTCTTCTGAGGAACGATAAATTAAATCTTCTGATAGTAATCCCTCAGCAAGCAGGTTAGAAAATAAGCTCTGTGAAAAATTAACATTATTAGGCAAGAAAGAATGAACAATTTTTTTTGCTTCTTCTCTATCTATCCAAGGCTGTTCTTTTTCTGCCATTCCACAGGCTAAAGCTTCTACTGATGTTCTTACTAAATTGGTCTTATCGTCATAATCGAGTCGTTCACATAAAACATCATTAACTGAATCTATAAAGAAATTAAAAACAGCAGTAATTCCCTTAACTCCTTTAGGGATTCGTGTTAATTTACGATTTTTAATGCCTTGACAAAGTATTTTTAAGAAAAGTGGATTAGAAAACTCGGGAACTAACAAAGGAACGTTAGGATGTTCAATGCCATAATAATTGAAAAAGGTTTTAGTAGCAATATATTCATGGTTGGCAAATCCATGATGTTCAACTTTAACTAACTTTTCTGGAACAATACTTTTTGGTATTGTTACGCTTTCGTATGAAGTACGACAGCTTACTGCAATAGTAATGCGTGGATAGTTATGCAAAACAGCTAACATACCTGCTAGTTCCTTTTTCCATAAACCTTTATCATCACTCTCATTAAGAGCATCAATCAAAATCATTGCATGACTACCACAAGCTTGTGCAGCAGCATCTAAGGCGCCTAAAAACTCGTCACGCTGACAAGAAAGGTGCAATCTCTGCATTATTTGAATCCAAGGGTCGCCTTTACAAAAGTGCTGACCCAATAAAATTATGGTCGGAAGTGAGTTATCAAGACGACGTTTAGCTAGATCACAGAAAAGATGAGTTTTACCTGTTCCAGCTTCACCCGTAAGTAGAAGTGCGCCTTGATTACACGCAGCAGTAATATCACTGGTAGCAAAATCGTAAATTTCTATTCCTATTTCTTTTACTTTTGAAACCTGATAACGAACTGTTTGTAATAAGTCTTCAATTGAACGATTAATGTCTCTATTTTCTATTTTTTCTCCTTGCTGTTCGTTATGAGATGGATTCACTTGCCGAATTTGTGTGTAACTATCATATTGAAAAACTTTTTGTGACCAACAAGCAATTGAATCAAAATCAATTGGTGACAATGCCTGTCTATCAGATGCTTTTTTCAATGCAGTGATGAGTAAGTTGATATCTTTACTCAGATCGTTTAAAGAGTTAGCTACATTAGGAACTTTCTCCTGTAAGTCTTCTGATGGCTTCTTGGCATCTTTCCACTTTCGACAAAGCTGACTGTATAAGTTGTCAATGCGGTCAAAGAAAATATCGGTTCTACCAAGTCCTTCAAATATTTGAGCTTCTGGTAAATCAACATGAATTTCTGGTGTGTAGCGTGCCCCAGCATTTTCTCTAACTTCTTGAAAACGCTGAATCATCCATTCATTAGTTAGTTCTTGTTTATTAAACCAAAAATAGGTACGACCAGCATACTGAGGTTGTGGGCGAGAAAGCCTTTCAAGAATTTCTGATTCTCCCCAATAGACAAACTGAACTGTCATCTTACGTTCTTCAGCCCATCCTTCCCATTTTTGAACACGCTCATCCCAGCGATCCATTTGGGATTTTTTTCCGTTCTGGCGTCCTTCAGTACGGTTAATTGCCAAACAGACTATATATTCACTTAAATTTGGATGTTTCTCCAAGGCTGTTTCAACAGATTCATCAATTTGTTTCCATTGGCTATCTCCAAATTGATCAGGAAAAATTTTTGTTTGCCAAGCCTTCTCATTTCCATTAGGTAATCGCCAGTAACATTCAACACCAGCATCTCCTCCAGCACCAGATTTGCGACGAAAAATAGAGCCTTTTGGTACTTCCTCAAATGATGCAAGTTGACAGCATAGTTCTTCAAATCCTTCATGTTCACTACCTTTGTGAGTGCGAATGTCTTTGAAATCGATTTTAGTCATTACTAATACTCTCCTAGACAACACTAAAGTTCTACTTAGCTAACCTCTGATTCACGGACAGGCTTATATTTTATTCATCTGCCCGATCTAGTACATAAAACTGACTGCTGACTAATGACTAATGACTGCTGACTAAAGCTTGCCGCTGAACCTCCAACAATTCCTGAATTCCAGTTTCTGCCACATCCAAAATTTGATTTAACTGACTCCGGCTGAAACTTCCTGCTTCCGCAGTTCCCTGAATTTCTATAATGTTTAAATCTGCATTCATTACCACATTACAATCAATTTCCGCCGCGACATCTTCAAGATAATTCAAATCTAAAAACGGCTCACCTTCCAAAAGTCCCACAGACACGGCCGCCACTTGACGAATCATGGGCGATCGCACCAAATCACCTTTTTGCACCAACTTGTTCAAAGCATCAGCCACAGCCACAAACCCGCCATTAATAGAAGTGGTGCGAGTCCCCGCATCAGCTTGCAAAACATCCGCATCGACCAGTATTGTGCGTTCTCCCAACAGTTGCATATCCAAGCACGATCGCAAACTCCGTCCAATCAACCGCTGAATCTCTTGAGTGCGTCCCGATAATTTCATAAATTCCCGCTCTTGCCGCTGTGGCGTAGCTCCGGGTAACATTCGATACTCCGCCGTCAGCCAACCTTGTCCGGTATTCTCCAGAAATCTAGGCACTCCCGGCTTGATTGTAACGCTGCAAAGTACCTGAGTATCGCCACTTTTTGCGAGCACGGAACCGCTAGCAAATTTGGTAAACTCTCGCTCGAAACTAATCGGACGAAGTTGATTTGGTTGTCGGCCGTCGGGACGCTGGAAAGGCATAATATTTAGGTGATTGGGAAGGGGTAATTGGGAAGGGGTAATTGGGAAGGGGTAATTGGGAAGGGGTAATTGGGAAGGGGTAATTGGTAATGGGGAATTGGCAATGGGGAATTAATCTTCCTTCTTCCTTCTTGCTTGCTTCTTGCTTGCTTCTTGCTTGCTTCTTGCTTCTTGCTAATGACTAATGATTAATGACTATTGACTGTTGACTGTTGACTATTGACTATTTGCTATTAGCTTCGAGAATTTTGAGAATATCCTGCTGGACTTGTTCGGGGGATTGGTCGCCGTTGACAGTTAACAGTTTGTGGCGGCGTGCGTAATACTCTAAAAGAGGAATAGTGCGTTCCTCGAACAAATCGAGCCGGCGCTGTAAAATTTCGGGTTCGTCGTCCGATCGATCGCGTTCGATTGATCGACTCAGCAAAACCTCATTAGGCACTTTCAGCCAAACTGCCCAATCTAGCTCCTGCGCCAAATCGTCTAATAAAAAATCCAATTCCTCAGCTTGAAAAGTCGTTCGCGGATATCCTTCCAACAGCCAGCCATTAAAGACATCCCACAGCAACAGCCGGCGGCCGATAAATTTAATCAAAATTTCATCGGGAACTAGCTCCCCGGATTCCACATAAGACACCGCCAACTTGCCCAAGTCTGTTTCACCTGCGATTTCCGCGCGCAGAATGTCCCCTAATGCCAGCAAAGGAATGCTCAAATTGTTGCACAGTTGTTCTGCCTGCGTTCCCTTTCCCGCTCCCGGCCCTCCCATAATCACCAATCTCACAGTCTCTGCTCCTAGTGCCGCGACATTCAAATTTTACGCGATCTGTACCTTTTATTGACAGTCCTGGACGCCGCAAGACTCTCATCACCTTAGTTTTTTACCCTATAACTGTATAACAGTGGCGCTCCCCGCCGTATTTTGGTAAAAAAAAACGGTTTCTGCGTCAGTGGTTGCTTGAGTTCAAAAAATCGAACAAACGACTGCGAATCGCACTGCTGCTAGCTTTTGACAACTTGTATATCTAGCGTGCGATCGGATGTACACTCGGCCCAGTACACTATATATTGTTAAGCAGGCTTCAGCCGCGCCAAGGTCGGAGCCGCACTCAAGACTCAGTTGCTGATTAAATATTGCCCTATGGTTGCTCAGTTACAAACCCCTAAACTCAATTTAACCCACAGCTTGCCCTACACAGTTGAAGGGCTGGTGCAAGTTTTTACAGGCCCGCACCGCTGCTTTTTTACCAGTGTCATGGCTCAGGCGCTCCGAATTGCAGGACAGGGAGCTCCGGTGTTGGCGGTGCAGTTCCTCAAAGGGGGAATCAATCAAGGGCATCAGCATCCGGTGCGGCTGGGGCAGAATTTAGATTGGGTGCGGTGCGATTTGCCCCGCTGCATTGACAAGGCAGATTTAGATGAGCTGGAGACGCGATCGATCGCACAATTGTGGCAGTACGTTCAAAATACGGTGCGCGAGGGCCGTTACGCCTTAGTTATTCTCGATGAATTGAGTTTAGCCGTGAATTTAGGCTTGATTCCCGAAGTAGAAGTGCTGGCATTGATTGACAGCAAGCCACATCATTTGGATATTATTTTGACTGGGCCTTCGATGCCGCCAGCAATTTTGGATGTTGCCGACCAAGTTACTGAAATTCGCCGCAGTCAATGACAATAATTTAAGTTGCGATCGCCCGCGCGGGCGATCGCATTTTTTAGGTAAATTTTTATGTAAAAAAAAGAGGCGATCGCTTAGCTCAAAGAGCGATCGCACGCTTATCAATTTAGCAGCGAGATCACGCTGGAACTACCGGATCGAACACAACAGTCAACCGGTCAGCCGGAACCATCCGCTTGAGAATTTTCAAGTGACCGTCTGCATCAGACCAACTGCGAAACTGACCCACAACCACCTTTTCCACATTCGGAAGCGATCGAACTACAGTCCACGGCTTGAGACGTTTTTCTTGCAACATAGTAGAGATATTTCCTTGGTAAATTGGAGCCAAAGCCAGTCCCAATGCTTGGACAGGGGCAAAGACTCGTCTGTGACGAAAGTAAACTTGCCCTTCTCTCAAAACATATCACAAAAAAAATGGTTTGGGATTATATCTTATTTTTCGGTTTTTTTCTACCTAATTTATACATAAAATATCGCTGGCGATCGCCAACCTGAAATAAGCTGCTACCTATCTAAAGCGTCTGTAGGTACCTCCGGGGAAGAGGGGAAGAAACGGAGAGCGGGAGAGGATTTGACGCTTTTGACCATTGATTGAAATATGGAATTCAAATGCGCGACAGCTAATTGAGAAATGAATTAAAAACCTGTTAACTCTTTCAATAATTGCCAAATGCGCCATAATTCCCGAATTCTTCCCTTTAGCGCCTTCTTGCCTTTCGGGCTTTCTTCCCTCGAACCTCAAAATCCATCCGGGGAGCATCCGTTATAAAATCCGTTGCCTTTCTTCCTTCTTCCTACAAATCTCGCCGCGACAGCAGAAACCAGATCCCACCCAAACCCAAAACACCGCACAAAACCCCACCTTCCCACCCAAAAACAGTCCCCCCCGGCAAATGTCCAGGCTTTGCCTTAGAAGTAAAATTCAGTTCAGAATAGTACACCCACTGACTGTTAACCCGCCAGCCCACTCGATCGCCAAACTTCTCCCAAACTGTAGCATCATAAACCCCAGGCTTTCCCCCCGACTTTACCCACAAACCCTTTTGCACAGAAAAGCCGAACCTGCGGTGACTGTGCCGAACCCAAAGTTGGTCAATAGTCTCCAAATCCTTAGCTGGAAACTTCCTAATATCTTCCTCGCTCAAATAACCCCTTGAAACTTGCTGCATCACCTCCAGCATTTTCACAGAAGTTTCCTCATCAGCACCCCGCCAATTTTTAGCAGCCAGCAGCCTTTCCAACTGAGAATAATCAATACCTTTTTCCGACTCTAAATTTACATAAACTAGCGGAGTCTGAGTCACAGGTTGAGTCGGTACAGAAGGACTAAGAACAGTTGCCTGCTGCAAATTGGGCGCTGGTGGGATAACAACAACAGCAGGTTTTAAAACCTCCAAAACTTCCACAGCAGACTTGTAGCGGTCTTTGACATATTCCTGAATCAACTTATCCAAAATCTGACCTAAATCCTGGCTAATCTTTGTTCCTTTCGGCAAAGCCTCCCTCCAAAGCCAGCGACCTTCGAGCGGGTCGTAAAGGTCATCGTGAATATCCCCGTAGATATCCAAATAAGGCATAACAGAAGTCAGCAAGCGAATGCAAGTCACCCCCAAACTGTAAAGGTCGCTAGCAGGAACAGCCCTACCGTGACGCTGTTCAAGAGCGGCATAACCCGGAGTTCCCAACTTCGTTCCCGTTTTGGTCGGAGCCTCAGCTACTACCTGTTTGGAAACCCCAAAATCTATCAGCACCAACTTGCGATCGCGATTGCGGCGGATCACATTCTCAGGCTTAATATCCCGGTGAATTACATTGCGCTCGTGAACAAAGTTTAGCAAAGGCAACAAATCTAACAGCAGTTCCCTAGTTTTAATTTCGCTATAAGCACCGTACTTTTCTAACTCATCCTTTAAATTATTGCCATCAATAAACTCTTGCACCAAATACAAGCGCCCGTCTTCCTCAAAATAAGAAATCAACTGAGGAATTTGCGGGTGTTTCAGTTCGTAAAGCCGCCGGGCCTCTTGTTCAAACAGTCGGACATACTTTTTAAAATGAGCGGGCTTCCGCTGAAACTCCTGCGGCGGCGACAACTGTTTTATAACGCACAGCTCCTCAAATTTTCCATGATTGACAGCCCTAAAAGTCCTGCCAAATCCCCCGTCGCGCAGCGGCTCAGTTGCTGCATAAAGGTCTTTTAGCAACAGCTTTGAACCACAATTAAGACAATACTTTGTGCCTGGTGGGTTCTGACGCTTGTCTCTTGGGCAATCGAGATTAAGGCAGTATGTCATATATTAAAAAAATGCGAACAAAATTATACTCAGGGTTTCATTTTATTCAAGAGTTCGATCGCGAGTTGGTTTTTGTTGAGGCGAGACCCCGAACCTTACGGAGGCGGCAGCCACCCTCGCGCTCGCTCGGAAGCGCTCTCGCCAGACTGCCCCGCTCGCAAGTATAACTCTCTTGAGGGTTTGACCTCAAACTCGAAGTCCAAATCTAACCTTAAACTCCGATCGGCGCAATACATTTGATTTAGCGGTCAAATAGCCAGCACATTAAACAAAAATAGTAATTTATTACCGGCACAGTTAGCTCTGCAACGCCGAAAAAAAACTTAGGATTCCGCCTGAGATATAATTTTATTACCAGAGAGAACCCGACTAACGGGAGCTGGGGCGACAGTCAACTACGCGCGGCGAAGCTATCCGGCGCGTGAATCGACCTTAATATTTGGCCAGTATAAAGTTTTACCGAACCCGGCCAAATCAACAATCCAAAACTCTCCAACTTTCCGCACGTTAAAATAAATACTAGCTTGCTCGATCGCAATCAGAGCGCGATCGCGACAATTAGCCACTTTAAGCTGTTTCCTTTTTTGAGCTATTACCAGTTACATTTATTTCGATCGGTCTACTTATTTAGGAACTGCCAGTGACACCCAAACTACAGCCCTCTAAAACTCCAAACTCCCGCAAAGAATCACCCAAAGTACCCTGGTTCGAGCGGTTCATGGCACTGGTCGCCCTAGGAAATTTAAGCCTAGTATTATTTGACATAAGTTACGTCCCCGGGCGAGATTTCTACTTTCGGCAACTGCCAGTTCTCACCCAAGTATACGACCCATTTAAAGGAATTAAACCCCACCGAGACACCCAGAAATATCTAAAAACCTTAGAAGCATTAAAAATTCAAGTAGTGCAAACAGGCTTGCCATCTCCCGAAGTAGCAGCCAAATTGCAGGAAATAAACAATCTGAGCGCGAACATGATCGACGAAGATCCGTTTCGAGTAGCATCAAAAAGCGGCACCCTAGAAAAAATCAAAGACCGGATACGCGATCGCGCCCCGAATCCGCAAGAATCCGCCAAACAATCATTCAAAACATTCTGGAGCGAAGACTATTTAAACAAACAAGGCTGGCAACAAGAAATCAACTGGTTTGACGCCAAAATCAAGCCGTTAATCGCCACCAACTATTACCGCACGATCGGAGAAAACGGCGAATTCACCGATAACTTCTGGCAAATCGACCTGCCATTTATTGCCATATTCGCGATCGAATTTCTAGCCCGCACCTACTTCATCAGCCGCCGCCACCGCAGCGTCACTTGGCGAGCAGCCATGCTCTGGCGGTGGTACGACATCTTCATGTTCCTCCCATTCTGGCGCCTGTTGCGAGTATTACCCGTCACAATTCGCATCCACCAAGCCAAAATGCCCGACCTCCAACCCATACGCACCCAAATCAGCCGGGGTTTCGTCGCCAACTTCGCCCAAGAATTGACCGAAGTAGTAGTAATTCAGCTCATCAATCAGATGCAACAATCAATTACCACAGGCGAACTAGCCCGTCAACTATTTCAATCCCACAAACAGCGCTATCTAGACATCAACAATATCAATGAAATAGAAGCGATCGCCACCCATCTAGTCCAAATCACCGTCTACAAAGTCCTGCCCCAACTCCAGCCAGACCTAGAAGCCCT
>Ga0136638_10000180_pt1 | contig 12552 bp, 7 predicted proteins | sample AntDrymUQ8582206_2_FD_104671 | JGI IMG/M metagenome (GOLD analysis project Ga0136638, IMG submission 104671) | Polar desert sand microbial communities from Dry Valleys, Antarctica - metaG UQ858 (22.06) | ecosystem: Environmental > Terrestrial > Soil > Desert | place: Antarctica: Dry Valley...
GTCTTCTACGAGCTGCTCGTACGCGGATTCGCCGACAGCAACGGCGACGGTACCGGCGACCTGCGCGGAATGATCGGCAGGCTCGACTACCTGGCCTGGCTGGGCGTGGACTGCCTGTGGATACCGCCGTTCTTCGTCTCGCCGCTGCGCGACGGCGGGTACGACGTCGCGGACTACAACGCGGTTCTTCCGGAATTCGGCAGCATCGACGACTTCGCCGAACTCGTCGAACAGGCGCACGCCCGCGGCATGAGGGTCATCATCGACGTGGTCATGAACCACACCTCCGACCAGCACCCGTGGTTCCTGGCCTCCCGCACTGACCCCGACGGCGACTACGGAGACTTCTATGTCTGGGCCGACGACGATTCGGGCTATCCGGACGCCCGGATCATCTTCGTCGACACCGAGACCTCGAACTGGACCTACGACCCGATCCGCCACCAGTACTTCTGGCACAGGTTCTTCAGCCACCAGCCGGACCTGAACTTCGAGAACCCCAAGGTTCGCGAGGCGATGATCGACGCGCTGCGGTTCTGGCTGGACCTGGGCATCGACGGGTTCCGGCTGGATGCGGTGCCCTACCTCTTCGAGGAGGAGGGCACCAATTGCGAGAATCTCCCGCGCACCCACGAGTTCCTCCGTGAGGTCCGGTCCTTCGTGGACGACAACTATCAGGATCGGGTCCTGCTCTGCGAGGCGAATCAGTGGCCGGCCGACGTCGTCGAGTATTTCGGTGACCCGAAAGTCGGCGACGAATGTCAGATGGCCTTCCATTTCCCGGTGATGCCAAGGCTTTTCATGGCTGTACGCCGCGAGTCCCGGTTCCCGATCTCGGAGATCATGGCCCAGACACCGTCGATACCCGACAACTGCCAATGGGGAATCTTCCTTCGCAATCACGACGAGCTGACCTTGGAGATGGTCACCGACGACGAGCGCGACTACATGTGGGCCGAGTACGCCAAGGACTCCCGGATGAAGGCCAACATCGGGATCCGCCGCCGACTGGCGCCCTTGCTGGACAACGACACCAACACCCTCGAGTTGTTCACTGCGCTGCTCCTGTCCTTGCCCGGGTCACCCGTTCTCTACTACGGCGATGAGATCGGAATGGGCGACAACATCTGGCTCGGTGACCGCGACGGCGTCCGTACCCCGATGCAGTGGACCCCCGATCGCAACGCCGGCTTTTCCACCGCCGACCCGCAGCGGCTGTGCCTGCCGATCAATGCCGATCCCGTGTACGGCTACCAGGTCACCAACGTCGAGTCCCAGATGCGCACCACGAACTCACTGCTGCATTGGACGCGGCGGATGATCGCCGTGCGCAAACAGCATCCGACGTTCGGCTTGGGCAGCTACGCAGAGATCGGCTGCCGCAATCCGACGGTGATCGCCTACGTCCGCGAATTCGGCGACGACCGGGTCCTGTGCGTCAACAACCTCTCTCGATTCCCGCAACCGGCCGAATTGGACCTGCGCCGCTTCGAGGGTTACACGCCGACCGAGCTGGTCGGCCGGGTCCGCTTCCCTGACATCGGGGTGCTGCCCTACTTCCTCACCCTGGCCGGGCATGGCTTCTATTGGTTCGAACTCGGCCCACCGGTCCAGAATGATGGGATGCCGACCTCGATGACGGAGGTCTACCGATGACCGGCGAGGGCGCAACCGACCTGAGCGCTGTCCTGGGCGCCTGGCTGCCCGAGCAGCGCTGGTTCCCCGGCAAGGGACGGATGGTCGACCGGCTCACCGACAGCGGCGTGGTCCTTGCTCCGGGTGATCCGGTTCTGGAACTGCACCATGTCCGGGTCACCTACGACGACGGGGAACGTGCGGGCTACCTCGTCCCGGTGACGATCCGACGCGAGCCCGTGGACTGGCTGGCCGGGGCGCTGATCGGATGGATCGGTGGCGCCGCTGCAATCAGCGGGGCCGGCCAGAGTGGGGCACCTGACGGAGACGCAGGGTCTCGCTGGGCCTATGACGCGTTGCGCGACCGGGAGCAGACCGCGGCCTGGCTGACGCTGCTCGCCGAGGGCGCCGAGGTCGGCCCGGTGGTGTTCAACGCTGAGGCTGGGGTAGCAATCCCATCGGGTATCCCCGGTGACATCGTCACCACCGAGCAGTCCAACACTTCCCTGGTCTACGGCAACGAGGCGATCCTCAAAGTCTTCCGCCGGCTCGAGCCCGGGATCAACCCCGACGTCGAGATCCACCACGCACTGGCTGCCACCGGCAATCCGCACATCGCCCCGCTGCTCGGCTCTGTCCAAGTCCGGCTTGCCGCCGACGGAGGACCTGGGGACGAGAAGTCGAACCCGCAGAGCGGGGTTCCTACAGCGACTGCGGCAATGGTCCAGACGTTCCTCCCAGGTGCCACCGACGGCTGGTCGCTGGCTAGTACCAGCGTTCGTGACCTCTACGCCGAGGCCGACCTGCACGCCGAGGAGGTCGGCGGTGATTTCGCCTCGGAGTCGTACAGACTCGGGGCGGCAACGGCCTCGGTGCACGCTGATCTCGCGCTCGTGCTGCCTACCGAACCCGCCGGCCCGGACTGGCTCCCGGGCCTGTTGCAGGAGCTGCACAACCGCCTCGAACAGGCGACCGAGATCGTCGGTCAGCTCGCGCACTTCGTCGAGGTCATTCGGGCCACCTATGCCGAGCTGGTCTCGATCCGGGCACCGATCCTCCTGCAACGGGTGCACGGCGACCTGCACCTCGGTCAGGTCCTGCGTACGGTGACCGGCTGGACGATCCTGGACTTCGAAGGTGAACCCTCTCGGTCCATCGCGGTACGCCGGCAGCTGGACACCCCGCTGCGCGACGTCGCCGGAATGCTGCGCTCCTTCGACTATGCGGCCCAACATCTGCTCCTCGGCGAAGCGACCGACCTACAGCTGTCCTACCGAGCCACCGAATGGGCGACGCGTAATCGGGCCGCCTACTGCGCCGGGTACGCCGAGGCGGGTGGCGTCGATCCAGCTGAGTTCGGCGTACTCCTGGCCGCCCTGGAAGCCGACAAGGCGGTCTACGAAACGGTGTACGAGGCTCGTAACCGTCCGAACTGGCTGAGCATCCCGTTGCATTCTTTCAACCGTCTGGTGAAGTCATGACTTCCACGCATCCCTCCGAGCGTTTCGAAGGCCTCGTTGCCGGCCGGGAGCGAGATCCGCACGCGCTGCTGGGCTCGCACTCCGAGGGCGGCTCGACGGTCGTGCGCACGTTCCGACCGGATGCCTCGGCGGTCTCCGTCCTCGCCGCTGGATACCGGATCACGATGGATCTCGTCCACGTCCGCGGCGTCTTCGAGGCAAAGCTGTCCACTCCCCCCGTCGACTACCGCCTCGAGGTCTGCTACCTCGACGGGGAGGACGACGCGACCTACATCGTCGATGATCCATACCGCTGGTTGCCAACGCTTGGCGACATGGACGAGCACCTCATCGCCGAGGGACGTCACGAGAAGCTGTGGACCGTCCTCGGCGCGCACGTACGCAGTTATGACACTCCAGGCGGATCGGTGTCGGGTGTGTCCTTCGCGGTGTGGGCTCCCGGGGCGCTCGGCGTCCGGCTCACCGGTGACTTCGACTTCTGGCAGGCCAACGCATACTCGATGCGGCTCCTCGGCGCAACCGGAGTGTGGGAACTCTTCGTTCCCGGCGTTGAGGTCGGCGCGCGCTACAAGTACAACATTCTCGGCGCTGACGGGGTCTGGCGCGTCAAGGCCGACCCCATGGCCTTCGCCACCCAGATCCCACCAGCTACCGCCTCTGTCGTAACGCAGTCCGGCTACGAGTGGCAGGACCACGAGTGGATGAGCGCCCGAGCCCAGACCTCGTGGCACGACGCGCCGATGAGCATCTACGAGGTGCACCTCGGGTCCTGGAAGCGAGGGCTCAGCTACCGCCAATTGGCCGACGAACTGGTCGACTATCTGGTCGAGACCGGCTTCACCCATACGGAACTGCTGCCGGTCTCCGAGCACCCCTACGGCGGTTCGTGGGGTTATCAGGTGACCTCCTACTACGCGCCAACCGCCCGTTTCGGCTCACCCGATGACTTCCGTTACCTCGTCGACCGACTGCACCAGGCCGGGATCGGGATCATCGTCGACTGGGTGCCCGCACATTTTCCCAAGGACGAGTGGGCCCTGGCCCGCTTCGACGGCACCCCGCTCTACGAACACGCCGACCCGCGCCGTGGCGAGCAGCCAGACTGGGGCACCTACGTCTTCGACTTCGGCCGTCGTGAGGTCCGAAACTTCCTGGTGGCCAACGCGCTGTTCTGGCTGCAGGAGTACCACATCGATGGACTCCGCGTGGACGCCGTGGCCTCGATGCTCTACCTCGACTACTCCCGCAAGGAGGGTGAGTGGGCGCCCAATGTCTACGGCGGTCGGGAGAACCTCGATGCCGTCGCCTTCCTGCAGGAGATGAATGCAACTGTCTACAAGTACGTACCCGGCGCCATCACCATCGCCGAGGAGTCCACCGCCTGGCCAGGCGTGACCCGCCCGACCTATCTCGGGGGCCTGGGGTTCGGCTTCAAGTGGAACATGGGCTGGATGAATGACACCCTGGATTACCTTGCCCGCCAGCCGGTTCACCGGTCCTACCATCACAACCAGATGACTTTTGCCATGATGTACGCGTTCTCCGAGAACTACATCCTGCCGATCAGCCATGACGAAGTAGTGCACGGCAAGGGGTCGCTGCTGGGCAAGGTCCCCGGCGACAGGTGGCAGCAAATGGCCACTATCAGGCTGCTGCTGGCCTACATGTGGGCCCATCCGGGCAAGCAGCTGTTGTTCATGGGAAGCGAATTCGGCCAGCCCGGCGAATGGGCCGAGGGATCGTCGCTGGACTGGAGTCTCCTCGAAGACCCAGGCCATGCCGGGCTGCGTCTGCTGGTCGGCGACCTGAACCGGGCCTACCGCAGCCGTGCGGCCATCTGGTCGCAGGATTCCGATGCCGCCGGATTTCAGTGGATCGACGCGAACGATGCGGCCAACAATGTGTTCTCGTTCCTGCGTTACGGCCGCGACGGGTCAGTGGTGGCCTGCATCGCGAACTTCGCATCAGTCCCTCACCACGGCTACCAGGTGGGCTTGCCGAGCAAGGGCTCCTGGGCCGAGCTGGTCAACACAGATGCGCAATCCTACGGAGGATCAGGCGTCGGAAATCTCGGTCGAATCGAGGCCGACGGACAGGCCTGGCACGGCCAACCCTGCTCGGCCGCTGTGTCGCTCCCACCTCTGGGCGCGTTGTGGCTCGTACCGGAAGACCTCGACGCAGCGCTCGATCCCGACACGCCTGCTGACTCCGTAACCGACCGCTAGTCGTGATCGGCGCAGTGGGGAGGTCCCGCCCTTCCGGTGCGAACCTGCGGGAGTGTGACGGTAGGGACCTGCGCCTCCAACCGAGTTGTGGCGACGGCGGAGGGACGGTGGCCTTTGCTGCCGTCCGGACCCCGGTCGGTGAGTGCTGGTCGCTGTCACCCGAGGACGGGGTGGCCGCGGAAAGATTCTTGTCGACGCGAAGGCCACGCAAGGGAACCCGCACAGGGCCGCCGTCTAGCCTGTGGACTCGACCGAAACTCCTGCCCAGACGCGTTTGGAGACATGCGTGACCTGCCCGGCGCAGCCCCGAACGAGTCGACCCCGGCCATTTCTCACGATGATGCTGGCCAGTGCCACGCTGATCCTGACCGCCTGCACCACAGTCGTCACTGGAGCAGCCAACCCCGCCAACGGGATCCGTCAGGACGTGGCTGACTCCGAGCTCGAGATCTTCGGAGCCGGCGACGGGGATGTCGACCGACTGGTCCGCAACGCACTGGCCGACCTCAACGCCTTCTGGGGACAGCAGTTCCCGGAGGTCTACGAGACAGATCTCGCCCCTCTTGAGGGCGGCTACTATTCCGTTGATCCAAACGATTTCGATCCCGCTGATTACCCCGACACCATCAACGACGACCGGTGCCTCGAAGACCTCGTCGAGAGTGTCTCCGGCAACGCCTACTACTGCCTGGCCGGCAACGACGGTGACGTCATCGTCTACGACCGGACCCTGCTCGAGCAGTTCATGAACGATTTCGGCCCGTTCCTACCCGCGATGGTGATCGCGCACGAGTTCGGGCACGCTGTCCAGGGCCGAGTGGGTTCCTCCGACAGGACGATCGTCTCCGAAACGCAGGCCGACTGCTTCGCCGGCGCCTGGACCGGTTGGGTGGCCACCGATGCCGCGGAGCATTTCAATATCCGGGCACCGGAACTGGACGACCTGATCCGCGGGCTCGTCGAGTTTCGCGACCCAGTGGGTGAGGACCCCGACGGGGACAGCTCTCATGGCTCCTACTTCGACCGGACCTCGGGGTTCCAGGAGGGATTCGACGACGGCCCCACCGCTTGCCGGGACAACTTCGAAGACGACCGCATCTTCACCCAGATCGAGTTCGATCCGGACGAGGAAGACACCACGGGCAATGCCACCTACGACGACACGCTCGCGATCGCCGACAGCTCGTTAGGAGCGTTCTGGACCGCTGTCCTGGACAACACCGGCGTCGACTTCAGCATCCCTGAGCTGGTTGGCTTCGACGGCGATGCCCCGGCCTGCGACGGCCAGAGCCAGGAAGGCGACATCCACTATTGCCCGGCGGACAACACGGTCAGCTACGACGAGTCGGAACTGACCCAGCCGTTGCACGACGGCATCGGAGATTACGCAGTCGTCATGGCCGTGGCCATCCCGTACAGCCTGTCGGTCCTGGATGCCCTTGACCGACCGATCGACGGCGGGCCGGCGGTGTCTTCTGCCGTCTGCCTTGCCGGCTGGTACTCCTCCACCTTCGCCGACGGGGATATCCCATTCGAAGGGGATAACACGTCGAGCATCCGGCCCGGGGACATCGACGAGGCGGTCATCTTCCTGGTCGAGCAGGCCACCCGTCCCGAGGTGCTCCCCGAGGCCGATCTGTCCGGCTTCCAACTCGTGGACTTCTTCCGGCGCGGTTTCGTGGTCGGTCCTGACGCGTGCGGAGTCGAGGGTCTGGACGGCTGAAGCTCGCAGCGCCTCACCGGCGCCTTATGCTGCATCCCGCACGATTGCGCTACGGCCCGCCCAGGTGAGCGCTGCCCAGAGGGGAAATCGAATGCGATCGGCTGAGGCGTCGCACAACCTGGCAATCCTGGTGGTAGTGGCGACGCTTGCGACCGGGTGTTCCAGCACACTCATCGGTGCTCCTTCACCTGCGAATGGGCTTCGCCAGGACGTGACTGACTCTGACTTCGCGATCGTCGGTTCGATCGACAGCGAGGTCGATACGACCGCTCGCAATGCGTTGGCCGACATCAACGACTATTGGTCCCAGATCTTTCCCGACGTCTACGGCACCGAATTCGAACCACTGACCGGCGGCTACTACTCGATCGACCCGGACAATTTCGACGCTGCGGACTATCCCGACGACATCGGTTGCCTGGACGGGGATCCAGAGAACGTCGCTAACAACGCCTTCTACTGCTTCCCGCAGTCCGGCGGGGGCGGTGACAACATCGTTTACGACCGCACGTTGCTGGAGAACCTGGCCGCCGACTACGGTCGCTTCCTGCCCGCGCTGGTGATGGCCCACGAGTTCGGCCACGCCGTACAGGGCCGCGAGGCCCCGCCCTCGGAGCTATCCATCGTCTACGAGACCCAGGCCGACTGCTTTGCCGGCGCTTGGACCGGCTGGGTCGCGCAGGACAACGCGAAGCATTTCAACATCCGGGCCCCCGAACTCGACGACGTCATCCGCGGCTTCCTACTCCTGCGGGACGAGCCCGGCACGGCCGCGGAGGACGACCGCGCCCACGGGTCCTACTTTGATCGAGTGTCGGCCTTCCAGGAGGGCTTCGACACCGGCGCGCAGGCCTGCCGAGACAACTACGACGAAGATCGGCTGTTCACCCTCGCTGAGTTCGGTCCGGATGACGGGACCGGCAACGTCTCCTACGAGGAGGCCGTCAAAATCAGCGATCGCACGCTCGAGACCTTTTGGGAATCGGCCTTCGACCAAGTCGGACAACAGTCTTTCGTGACACCCGAGTTGGTCGGTTTCGACGGGAATGCGCCGGACTGCGGTGGCGACGCCGTGGAGCGAGACATCGGTTTCTGCGCGAATGACAACACCGTCACCTTCGACGAGTCCGATCTCACCGAGGTGATCGCCGAGGAGATCGGCGACTTTGCCGTGACGACCGCGATCTCGCTGCCCTATGCCTTGGCGGCCCGACACGCAGTCGATCGGTCCGTACGCAGTCCCGAGGCGATCTCGGCCGCGGTCTGTGCGACTGGATGGTTCGCGGCGCAGTTCTATCTCGGCAACCTCGACGATCCGGCCGATGCCAGCATCAGTCCCGGTGACCTCGATGAGGCGGTCATCTTCCTCATCGACTACGGCTCCAAACGCGAGATACTCCCGGATGTCGGGCTGTCGGGCTTCCAGCTCGTCGACGTCTTCCGTCAGGGCTTCATCAACGGCGGGGCCAACTGCGGCATCTTCGGCGGCTGACCTGCCGCCGCCTCAACTATTGAGCACCCACCACTCGAACAGCAGTGGGAGCGCGTCCACGCCGCCTTGCGTGGAGACGACGCCGTAGAGGGCATTCTCATCGTCGGTCCATTCGATGATCGCGTAGTCGCCCTCGTCCACATAGCAAGTCACGTAGCCGGTGTGAGTCTCGTCGAAGGCATAGAAGAGGTAGCCCACCTCGGGCACGCAGTCGGTCACGGCGTCGCCGAACAGCTGCGCTCGGCCGAGACCGCTCATTCTCTGTTCGAAGCTGGCCTGCAGGGAGAAGGGTTCGGGGTAGAGGTAGAAGTCGAGTCCGAGGGGCCGGGCTGAGTCTGGCTCGCCCCACAGGTCACGGCGGCGAGGTCACCGTCGCCGAAGGTGATGGTTTCCAGGCATTGCGTCTGGGCGAAGTCGAGAGGGATCAGATCCATCAGTGCTTGTTGGTTCGGCGGCGGGATCGGCGGGGTCTGCGTCTGTGCAGCGGGTGAGGTGACAGTCGTGCTGGAAGCGGTGCCGCTGATAGCCGTTCCAGTGCGGGCGTCGGGCCGACCAACTGCAGCGCCCCGATAGGGACTGCCGTCAACAGCACGGCCACCAGGGCAACGATCAGCGCGGCGCGACCGTTGGTCAGCCACGGGGCCGCCGACGCAGTCTCGATCTGTGGGCGGCGACCTTCCCCCGGCGATCCCGGAGGTGGTCGCCGGACCGGAGCGTGACCTTGCTGGGCCTGGGGGGCCGCTCCGGGTCGGGGGCGGTCAGCCGCGGTGGCGATCACAACGGTGGAGTTGTCACTGAGCCGATCGTGGGCGACCGCCTTCGATGTGGGCGCCGTGCGCAGAGCGCGGCGGGCGGCAGCGGCGAGATCACCGGCGCGGAGGTAGCGATCTTCACCCGCCTTGGCCATCCCTCGGGAAACCACCTCGTCCAAGGCACGCGCAAGGCCCGGCACGGCGGCGGATGGCCGCGGTGCAGCGATGTTCAGATGGGCGTACATCAGAGTCCGCCCATTACCAGCGAAGGGTGGCTTCCCGGTCAGACACTCGTAGAGCAGACACGCCAGGGAGTAGACATCGGTCCGACGATCGATCGCACCCTCGAGGAAACGCTCCGGAGCCATGTAGTCGAAGCTGCCCAAGGCCGCCCCGGTCAGAGTCAACCTCTGCCCGTCATCCTCAGCCGTTCGGGCGATCCCGAAGTCGACCAGATAGACGAAATCCTGGTCACTGTTTTCGTCGCGGTAGCTGACCAGCACGTTCGACGGTTTGACATCCCGATGGATCAGCCCATCGGCGTGCGCCGCATCCAGGGCCCGGGCGACCTGACTGACGATGTCGACAGCGCGCTCGACGGGCAACGCGCCATGCTCGGCCAGGACCGTCGCGAGATCTGCGCCGTCAACCAGACGCATGTCCAGGAACAACCGGCCTTCGATCTCGCCGAAGGAGTGGATGGGGACCACGTGAGCCTCCCGCAATCGGGCGGCAAGCTCGGACTCACGACGGAACCGCGCACGGTAACTCTCGTCCTCGGCCCGGAATGGAGTAAGCACCTTGAGGGCGACCATCCGCCGGTGACTCTCGTCGTAGGCCTGGTAGACCTCGCCCATCCCCCCGCGACCGAGCAGCCCCTCGATCCGGTAGGGACCAAACCCTTCCCCGGCCTCCACGTCATCCCGTCACACTCGGGCGTGCACGACGCCTTGGCTGTTTCGCGGCGAGCATAGCCCGATCTGACGATCACCGGCCGGATGCGGTGGCCCCCGGACCCGACACTTAGAACAGTGCCGCGGTGAGCCTCTTCCGAGCGGACACGACTAGAGGGTCGTCGTCCCCGACCAGGGCAAAAAGCTCCAACAGCCCCTCGCGAGCGCCGTCGCGATCTTCCCCGGCGGTGGCTCGGATGACCGCGAGCAGTCGATCGAAAGCAGCCTCGACCTGACCTTGCGCAAGTTCGACGTCCGCGGCCGCTCGGGCCGCACCTGCATTCCTTGGATCTGCGTCGGCGGTGGCAACGGCGTCCGGACCCGCGGCTTCGGCGCGCCGCAGTAGTTGGATCTGGGACAGGGCGAGCGCAGCGATCGGGTGGTCCGGTTCAACGGCCAGTATGTCGGCGTAAGCGGTCTCGGCGGCGTCGAGGTCGCCGCGTGCCACCGCGTCCTCGGCAGCGTCCAGTCGCGGGTCTTCCTCGCCTTGCGCGCCCCCGTCCAGGCTGTCCTCAGTCTGCGCGGCTCCCGCAGAAAGTTGCCCGCCAGCCGCCTCGACCACCGCGGCGAGGAATTTTCGCACCTCGCCCTCTGGCAGCGCACCGTTGAACTCCGCCGCCAGCGCGCCCTGCAGCACTGCCTTGACCGCGGGGATGCTCTGCACCTGCAGCCCTTCAGCCAACCGCTGGTTGGAGTCGATGTAGATCTTGGCCAGGATCCAAGCACCGTCACCTTCTGCGACCAGCTTCTCCAACACTGGAGACAGCTGCTTGCACGGCTGACACCACTCGGCCCACAGATCCAAGATGACCGGCACCTGGAAGGAGCGGTCGATGACCTCGGTCTGGAAGGTGGACTCGGTCACGTCGATGACGTAGCTCCCCCCGCCGGGCGATGGAGGCGGCGATGCGGCGGCCCGTTCGGCTGCCTCGGCGCGAGCACGGATGGCCCCGAGGTCGACCGCTCCGGCCAATGACGCCGCAACCTGTGCCTGTTGGGCCGCAACGGCCGCGGTGCGGGGCGGTGCTGGGCCAGGGGTGGGTTGCATGGCTTCCATCTTGACACTGCCCTCGCAGCGGCCAGCGAGGGACCTGGGAGAACAGCTAGAAGCGGGCCGGTTCGGTGTAGCCGCCCCATTCCGCTCGGAGTGCATCACAGATCTCGCCGAGCGTGGCCTCTGCTCGTGCCGCCTCGAGCATGGCGGGAACCATGTTGTCCTCGGTGCGGCTGACGTCGACCATGTGGGCCACCGCAGCCCGGACCTTGTCATCGTCGCGGGCAGCGCGCCGGTCTGCGAGAGTTCGACGCTGCTCGACCTCGACCTCGTGGCTGACCCGCAGAATGTCGAGCTGGTCGTGGTCGCTGACCGAGGCGTTGTTGACGTTCACGCCAACGACCTGCTTATCGCCCTTCTCGAGCTTGAGCTGGTAGTCGAAGGCGGCCTCGGCGATCTCGCCGATGAACCAGCCGTCCTCGATCCCGTGTAGCAAGCCGCTGGTCATCGTCTCGTCGGTCCCCATGCCCTGAATCTGGGCAAAGATCTCCTCGGCCTGGCGCTCGATGTCATCAGTGAGTGCCTCGACGTACCAGGATCCGCCGAGCGGATCAGCTACGTTCCCGACACCGGTCTCGGCAGCGATCACCTGCTGGGTGCGCAACGCGATCTGAGCGGCCTTCTCACTCGGCAGGGCGAGCACCTCGTCGAGGGCATTGGTATGCAGGGAGTTCGTGCCGCCGAGGATCGCGGCGAGTGCCTCCACTGCCGTACGGACGATGTTGTTGTCCGGCTGCTGCGCGGTCAGCGACACTCCGGCGGTCTGGGTGTGGAAGCGCAACCACTGCGCACGCTCGGTCTTGGCGCCGTACACGTCTCGCATCCAGCGAGCCCAGATGCGCCGTGCGGCACGGAATTTCGCGATCTCCTCGAAGAAGTCGATGTGCGCGTCGAAGAAGAACGACAGCCCGGGCGCGAAGGTCTCGAGATCCATGCCCCGGGACAGGCCGAGTTCGACGTATCCGAAACCGTCGGCCAAGGTGAAGGCGAGTTCCTGGGCGGCGGTCGATCCGGCCTCGCGGATGTGATACCCCGAGACCGATACCGGCTTGTAGGCCGGGATCTTCTCGTTGCAGAACTCCATCAGGTCGCCGATCAGGCGCAGGTGCGGCTCTGGTGGGAACAGCCACTCCTTCTGCGCCATGTACTCCTTGAAAATGTCGGTCTGCAGCGTTCCGTCCAGCGTCGAGATGTCGATGCCCTGCCGCTCGGCTGCGACGAGGTACATACAGAAGAC
>Ga0136638_10000181_pt1 | contig 12529 bp, 9 predicted proteins | sample AntDrymUQ8582206_2_FD_104671 | JGI IMG/M metagenome (GOLD analysis project Ga0136638, IMG submission 104671) | Polar desert sand microbial communities from Dry Valleys, Antarctica - metaG UQ858 (22.06) | ecosystem: Environmental > Terrestrial > Soil > Desert | place: Antarctica: Dry Valley...
GTATTACTTCTAAAACTAAATCTAAAAAAATAAAATAAGGAAAAAACAAACAATGAAAACAATTAAATTCTTAACTCAATTCACCTTCGCCGCTTTTCTTTTAGGACTTTGCTCGGTATTTGCCTCGGCACAAAGCAGCGACACTAACGCATTAACGATGAGCGCGACTGTGGTTAGCTCGATGAAGCTGAACATCACGAATAACGGTGGCGTAGCTTTCACCGGCGCCGATGAAGCGTGGGCTGTCAGTTTGGGCAACGTTAGCGGTTTGGGTCTCGGAGCTGCAACGGCTGGCGTGACAAAAGCGGCAGTAAGCGGCGGTTATAATTACTCAACGGCGATTAATGTAACGCCAGTTTATTCAGGATTCGGCGCAAGTACAGCATCCGTCGAAGTAACATCAACAGGTACCGACGAAGGCATTGCGCTTGAAGGAACATCAACTACGGGAACGAGTTTAAGTCCATCGGCAGCGACCGTATCTGCTACTGCGGCAAGCGACGTGGCACTCCCGCGTGTAGTCGGTTTTTATATTGCGCAAAATGAAACGGCTGGCGCTAAAACGGCAACCTTGACCTATACGGTTACTATTAATCCCTAATTAATAAGCACCGAATATCTCATCTCATTCCTCACTTTAGCAAAGGGAAAATCAACCTCTGGAAATTAAAAAACCTCTGGTTGATTTTCTTTTTACACGCCAATTCACTCTGTAAAAATTAAAAAGATGAATAAATACAAAGTCCATATTCCGCTCATTTTCTCAGTCGTCGTTCTGCTTGCCGGTTTCGGCAGCGCGCCAGCCCAATCGGTCGGAATTTCACCGGCTTCGGTTGACGCCAAAGTGAAACGCGGTTCGAGCTACACGCAGGATTTTACGATTACCAACAGCAGCGGCACGCGACTACGTTTTCGCTGTTCGACCGAAGATTTGTGGTATGACGAACAAGGCAAACGCTTTTCGGGACGCTCCGGCACGCTTCCGCATTCGGCTAGCTTATGGACGCAGTTTTCTTCGTCCGAAATTATCGTCGAGCCGCGCGGTTCCGCCGTCGTAAAAGCGATAATTACAATTCCGAAAGACGCTTCGGGCAGCTTTTACACAGTTCCGGTTTTCGACGGATTGCCCGACGCGCCCGCCGACACTAAAATCGGCACAGCGGCGACGGCGACGATTGGAATTCGTTTTCGCGGATTGATGATGTTCACCACCGACGAAGGTTCGGAATATAACGTCGAGATAACGGGCGGGCGCATCACGCCGCCGACCGCTTCGACCGAACTTCAAATAAGCTCAGATTTACGCAACCGCGGCACGGCGCACGCCAAAGTTCGCGGAGCTTACGCAATTTTGAACGCTGCCGGAAAACTCGTCGGACGCGGAACAATCGAGGAAAAAACGTATCTGCCGACACAGCACAAAAACATAGATGGTCTATGGTCTGGAGAATTGCCGCCCGGCATTTATACAGCCGTTGCGACTCTCAGCTACAACCGCGTCGGATTAGAACCGTCGTCCTTAGTTTACGAGATTCCTTTTACGGTCAAATAACAATCTCGTCAAATAGTCTTCAGTCTTAATCAGTTGTCTACTTAACTTTCCGTCAAATTTTATGTCTCCGAAAAGGGGAATATTTACCGAACATCGCCGGACAAAATCAAAACGTGTCAGGATTTTGTGTCTCCTGACATCTGTCTTTCTCGTCATCGGCAATCTCGCCGTCACCAGAATTACGTTTTCAGCGGACGGCTTTATTCTTCCAAATAAATCCGCAAATCAATTCATTAAACCGGCGGCGACGCCTGAACCGGAAAACGCCGCGCCGTCAAACGTTCCGCCGCAAACTTCCGCCTTTCGAATAAAACTAATGATTGGCGAAACGCGCGATGTTTCGGTAACCGGCGCTGCGGATTCAATAATGGTAATTTCGCCGGAAATTGCTTCGGCGCAAATCAAAAACGGCAGCGTATTGACAATTACTGGAGTGAAAATCGGCGAAACGATTTTGATAATTTCCGGCGGCGGAAAACGGCAGACCTTTATCGTCGAAGTCGCGTGGCAGCCTCCCGTTTCAGTACGTCAAAACTTAATTGACACCAAACAAGCATTCAGCGAAAACGCTAAAATGTCCGGTTCGTATAACATTTCTTATACAAAAAATTCCGAGCAAAATCTTTCGCTCGTCAGAAATCGCTTCGAACTTCGGCGCAAACTTTCAGAAGACCGAACTTTGCGCGTGTCCGGCGAAATGTATAAATTTTTCGGCGGCGACAATCAGCAAAAGGAATTCGGCAATTTTCAGAATTACGGATTAGCCCGCATTTCCGTCGGCGTTGATTCGTCCGACAAAACAATTGATTTTCTGGACAGTCAGGTACGGATTTCACCCGTTATTTCTAATAGTTTTGAAATGCGCGGTTTTCATTTGACTTCAACGCCGAAATTATCAAAAAACCCCGATTTGCTGCGCAAAGGAATCGAAATTTTCGCCGGACAAGCCAGACCGACATCTGTTTTTTATGATAAAACCCGCGCGAAATTATTCGGCGCGATGATTCCCGTGGCAAGCGGCGATTCCTGGCAGGCGCGAGCCGGTTTTATCTCGGTTATCGCGCCGAAAGATAATCAATTCGGGCGCGGCGGGACAGCTTTTCAGCTCAACGCTTCTTACGCGCCGAATAAGAGATTTTCGGCGGATGGTGATATTAGTTACGCCAATGGCTCGCTTTCGTGGGGAGCGAGGTTAAACTTTAGACTAAAAAAATTCGGCGCGTTAACCGAGTTTAGTCGCCTGGACAAAAACTCGCCTCTCGGCAGCCTCTACGCGCTGTCGGGCGGACGGCAAACCGAAGCGTTTTCCGTTTACTGGCGACCGGAAAAGCGTTTCAATTTTTCCGCCAGATACAATCACACGAATGTCGAACGGCTCACAAATTCAAGATTTGCCAGTTTCAATCGCTCGACATTTTCCGCGAATGCAAGCTACAGCTCCGATAGGAATTCGCGTTTCAATTTCCGCTTTACAGACCAGCAGATTGAAACCGCCGCACCCGGAAATTCTTCAAAATTTCAAATTGCGACTAAAACTTTCACAGCTGGTTACAACACCCGCATCAATCAACATTTATCAAATGATTTTGAAGCGGGAATAAACTTCAGCCGCGAAGCGAATGCCAAATCGGAACTGGAAACCGGATTCAGCCTGCGCGAGCTGCTGCGTTTTTCGTGGAGCAGAAATTCTCTGACCGGCTTTTTTAATTACACAAATAAAACCACTTCGCTGACAAGCCTGATTATGCGTAATCCGCAGCTTTTGCCGCTTGAACTGCAGCCTGTTTTCGCATTAAATCCCGCGCTGTTTTTGCAAGTTTACCGCGAGCGTCTCGCCTTTCTACTTCCCGGTGTGGAACTTCCGCAGACGCGAAATATGGATGCCGGAGTCAGGTTTCAAACAACCGTTTCGCGGTTTGCTCTGACGGGCGAGACGCGTTACGGCACAAGCGAGATTTACTCGCAAAATCAAAAAAATCTTTTCACTTCAATCGACGTGGATTTTCGGCTCGACGCGGCAAATTCAATTCAAATAAACGGCTGGCATTCTTTCAGCGCGAACAATCAATCGGGGATTATTTTCGGATTTACGCATCGTTTCGGCGGCGACAGCGGCGGCGGTTTTCAATTTCCCGGATTTCTCGGCTTAACTAAAGGAAAGGTAAGCGGGCGCGTTTATTACGATTTGAATGGCAACGGGCAGGACGAAGCGAACGAACCGGGCGTTGCCAATATAACCGTTCAGTTAAATGAAAAACGCGGCGTCAAAACCGATGCCGAAGGAAGATATGTATTCTCGGCTAATGAAGGCAGATATAATATCGCTCTAATATCTGATGATTTAGGCGTCCGCCTTCGCGCAAGCACGGCGACGCGTCGGCAAATCTCAATCTCTTCGCGGAAGACAATTAATGTCAGCTTCGGCGTGTCCGGTTTCGGATTTGTCAGCGGGCGCGTTTTCAACGATTCGGGTTTGACCGCCGAAACGTCTAAATCGAACCGTTCGGGAGTCGAAGCGGTTAAACTTGTTCTGCGTTCGCTCGATACCGAATCAGAAACCTTTGTCGCTGAACAGGCGAGCGACAGCGGCGGAACATACGAATTTCGTAATCTTCGTCCCGGAAACTACCGTCTTGAAATTGATTCCTCGACTTTGCCCGCCAACTTTCGGCTTCCGGCGCAAAGTTCCTGGGAAATTACAGTCCTGCCGCTGCAAGGGTTTTATTCAGACATTCCCATTATCGCTCAGCGCGCCGCTACGGGCGTTGTTTTTGTTGACACGGACGGCGACGGAAAATTTACACCGCAGCGGGACGAACCTGTCGAAGGCGCGTATATTACGGCTGACGACGCGGTTGCGGTATCAGATAGAAATGGCTCGTATATTTTGAGAAATCTTCCCGCCGGGAAAATAAAAATTAATGTCCGCGTTTCCGCAGGAGCCGTAAGTCCTCCGATTTTCATCGAATTAAGCGCGGAGCCGGTAACAAGACGCGCGGTTGATTTTGCCGTCAAACGGTAAATTTTAAGAAATAGTTTAATGAATTAACTCAAGAAAATTGCCGTTAATTCGAAAGTTACAACTTGAGTTTTCGGGTTAATTTGAATTAGACGACAGTATCCGGGCGTTTTTGAAACTGATTCGATACGGAAGATAAAATCAAACAGGAAAACGCGTTTCAAGCAAAGCAATGGCGGCTCCAAGGTTCAGCGCGTATCCGTCTGCGCCGATTTCGGAATATAGCTGCGGAACTTGGCGAAAACTTGCTCCGCCGACGAATATCCAGAGATTATCGGCGTCAAAGTTTTCACGTATTTGTTTTATTATTTGAACGACCTTAGGAAGGTTGAACAGCATAGTCGCCGAGATTCCCACCACGTCCGCCCGGTGATCTTCAACTGCCTTTAATATCCCTTGATGCGGCATGTTTGTTCCGAGAAAGCGTACATCCCATCCCCGCGCTTCCAGTACATCGGCGACCATATTAGCGCCAATCTGATGCATTTCTCCTTCGACGCCCGTAATGACCATTCTTCCCCGAACCCTTTCTGCTGGTTCAATCAGAGGATAAACCCGCGCCATAACAAACTGGGTAATTGCCGTCGCCATATGTTCTTCAGCCACGGATATTTTATTTGACTCCCAGAGATGTCCTACCTGAAATTGCGATTCTTGAAATATTTCGGTGTACACATCAATAATTTGATGTCCGCATCTGATGACTTCCAGAGCAATCGTCGCCGCTGTCTCGCGCTGTCCTTTCAAAATGGATTCAAGAAAAAGACGCTGAGATTGTGCCAGCTCGCCGCTTTTAACTTCCTCAATATCTTCCGCTTTCTCGGTGCAGGCGGCGGAACCGGCTTGAATGTAAGAAGAAATCATTTCAGCCGAATCCTCGGAAAGTATTCGGTTAAGACTTTCACCGAGCTGACGGAAATTTTCGGCAACAAACTGCGGGGCGATGCCGCGCGCCGCAAGCATGCGTGACGACCACCGCGCGTAATCTTCAAAGGAAGCGACCGATCCGCTTTCGATTGCGCCTGCCAGAAAGTCCAGATGGTATTTGGCGTCTTCTATTGCCAGCCTGCGCCCTCTTTCTCCGTAACGCGCCAGCCAATCCGGATGACGACGGAAGAATTCTTCGGTCACGGCTTCAGCAACCGGCTGCTTTACTTCGCCAATCCTGCAGGCAATTGAAATGCGCTCCTGAAGATTATAAATTTCCCCTATGCTCACTTACTCGCCTCTCTTTCTGCTTTCACACGTTTATACTTACGAAGCTGCTCCATTTCTTTTGCCCCGCATTCATCACAGTAGCTGTGAGAGAGAAAGTCGGAATTATCATTAAAGTATTTTATTAAACTATCCCATTGCCCGTCGGCTGTTTTTACTTTGTGACACATCAAGCACATGGGCAGAACTTCCTGAATCTTCTTCAAGTGCCAGTGCGATTGTCGTAAATCTTCATAAGTTTTTTCAAGTTCGACGTGCGTCTTCTTGAGCGCTTTACTCTGCCGCTCATTTTCTCTCATAAGCACGCTGAGTTGGTTATTGAGCATTATTAATTCTTCTTGCAGCGCTTGTTGCTTTCCGGAAGGTGGAGCGCCGATAATTACAAAACCGTCGGGACGCGCTACAAGGTTACATTCCAGCGTAAAAGGATGAAAATCAGCGTCAACAAAGTTAAGCAGCAGACTTTCTCCCGGTCCGGGTTCAGGACTTTCAACTTTTTGTCGAAGCAATGCCGCGCTCGTCTCCATCAAAAATTTGTTTATCTTCCGCCCGACCACTTCGTTCGTGCGCTTTTGTAAATGCTCCGTTAAGACAGTATTACACGTTAAAATAATTCCTTCCCGGGACGCTGCTATAAAGTGAATCTCAACGCTTTGATTAAGATACCTTGCAATTACCGGCAAAGAATCGGTAACGGCTTCTTCAAACTCCGGCATTCTGTCCGGTTCGGCTAACCGGTCAAGTATGGTAACTTTAGTGAATTGCGGGTCGAGTTTAAGTCCCTTAGGTATGAACTTATGTGAAAGACGATGGTCTGCGCTCCCGTGCCAGAGGCGGAATGATTCGGCGTCGGTCCATCTGGTAACCAGATAAAAAATCGTCGCATCTCCGGCGTCGGTGAACGTCTCCATACCGAGAAATGACGGCACTGTGTCAACTAGATGAGGACGGTTAAAGAAAGCTTTCTTCACCTCTGCTTCCATCCCGTTTGCAACTCTGAATCTTGAAATCGCTAAAATCATAAAATTAGAGGCTTTGTCTCATAAATTGGTATTGAGACAGGGTTAAACGGTTTTGGTATTAACAATGGCTTTTAAGCTAAATGACGGCTTTCAATTAATGCCTATAAATAGCCTAACAAAAATTTGTTCATTCGGAAAGTCCTAAGCCTATGTAAGAGAATATAACATATTTGATATATTAAGTTTTTTGGCAGGTCGTTAAATAACATTGGCTTACCACACCAAATATACAAGTTTGGCAGAACAGTACTTTTGACATCATTATTACTCACTTTATTACATCATAATTTATTAGAAAATCTTTTTGGTGCGGGAACACAGAATTAAACATTATTTAGGTTTAAAGTTAATTTTTCTTTCACTCGAGTTCCTTTTCAAGCAAAGCGTAAAATAAAAGCCCGCGCCTTCCCCGACTTTGCCTTCGGCGCGAATGACTCCGCCGTGACGATGCACGATTCGCTGAACCGTAACTAAACCGATTCCCGTGCCTTCAAATTCCTTCGTAGTGTGCAGGCGTTGAAAGACGCCGAATAATTTGTCAGTGTAAGCCATATCGAAACCTGCGCCGTTATCGCGTACGAAATATTCGGTTTGGTCGCCATGCCAAATTTGTCCGAAAGCGATTTCCGCCCGCGCTTGTTTTGAAGTGAATTTCCAGGCGTTATCAAAAAGATTTTGCAGCGCGATACGGAGCAGTCTTCCGTCGCCGGTAACAATTATGTTGTCTTCGATATTGAATTCAACCGCTCGTTCAGGCTCGCTTTCACGCAATTTTTCGGCAATTTGGCACGCGAGATTGCTCAAATTTACTTTTTGAAAACGCATTTCACTGCGCGACAGCCGCGACAGATTCAGCAAATCATCAATCAATTGCGCCATATTCGCGCTTGCCGCGCAGATACGCGACAGGTAGTTTTGTCCTGTTTCATCTATTTGCCCGGCATAGTCTTCGAGCAAAGCACGGCTGAATCCGTCAATCGCCCGCAGCGGAGCGCGCAAATCGTGCGAAACCGAATAGGAAAAAGCCTCCAACTCTTTATTAGCGGCTTCGAGTTTGACGGTTCGCTCGATAACAAGTTGTTCGAGCGTTTCGTTCAATTTCCGAACTTCTTCTTCGGCGCGTTTACGTTTGGTGATGTCGCGGATGTTGCACTGAATCACCTGACGATTATTTTCCGTATAGACATTGCTGACGACCTCGACTTCCCATTTTTCTCCGTTTTTATTTTCAAGCGGCAAATCTTCATAGCGAATGTAATGATTCTCCTGCAATTTTCTAAACGCCGCAGCACTTGAATCTTCATCTTTAAGCAATCCGATTTCCCAAAGTTCTTTGCCGTGAAAATATTCGCGCGGGTAGCCGAGTAATTCCAACATAAACGGATTGACATCAGTGATTTTTCTGGTTTCCGCATCAAGAATAAGTATTCCGTCCCGGGCGGTTTCAAAAAGTCTGCGATAACGAATTTCGGAAATTTGCAATTTCTCAAAAGCACTTATGGCTGGCGTGTTTTCATCTTTACCAATATTCATTACAACTACTCTCCAATCTTAAACGTTCGGACTTTCTGCTTTTCTATTAAAACATTCCCGAAGTCGTGAGACAGCAGCGGGATTTTGTCTGATTTACCGGTAAATATGATAACACCTTTCATTGTCGGGAATATAAAAAAATTAGGGGCATGCCTAGCAGAAAAGTAAGATATAATACTTAAAGCTAGAAATGACAGATAGTTGCAAACATTACATACGCGCTCGAATTTCGCGCGCTAAATGCGCGTCAAATCCTAAAGCTTTTTGCTCTTGATTTGACCGCGATTCAGATTGCTGAAATCACCAATCTGAATCGTAATACGGTAAACCGTTATTTGAAATTAACCCGAAATTTGGTTGCCGCTTTTTGTGAACAGGAATCTCCCTTTTCCGGCGAAATCGAATGCGATGAATCTTATTTCGGTTCGCGTTACCAATCGGGCAAACGCGGTCGCGGAGCCGAGAATAAACACATCGTTTTCGGAATCTATAAAAGAAACGGAAAAGTTTATACTGAAATTGTCAAAAAAGTGAAAGCCAAGACTTTGCAGGCAATTATTAAAGGTAAAGTAAGTTTTGATTCAACCCTTTATACCGATGGTTTTCGCTCCTTCGGATTCGATCGTGCATCTCGGTTATCAGAAACATTTTCGGATTTATCACCAGGACAATTATGTTCAAGGCGATGTTCACATTAACGGTATTGAAGGCTTCTGGGGTTATGCCAAAGTTCAACTTGTTAAATTTCGCGGTTTATCAAAGAACACTTTTTATTTGCACTTAAAAGAGTGCGAGTTTAGATTCAATTATAGAAATCAAGACCTGTATGAAATGCTATTGAAAATTACTAAAAATATCATTTTCTGCTAGGCATGACCCAAAAATAATAATCGTTCAACGACCCGTCGGCGTAAATCTAATGAATAGGCTTGCATTCAATTAGATTAATCTTATTTTCTGTGCTAACCCCTTTAGGACAGACGGGAGGGACGTGCGATAAACCCACACAAGCAGGTTTATTTTTTTTTGACCCATTATTTCCGTTTTTAATTTTGGATATGGCAAGAACATGGTATATTTCCTACCAAATATATTACTTTAGGTTTATTCTTTGAAACACGCAGGTTAAAACCTTGCACTTTCAGTGCAAGACTTTCAGTAATTTTCCGCTAAAATCTATTCGAGGATAGCGAAAGATGAAAGAAAACCGAAAAGGCTCGCATACGAGAAGTAGATTGACCGCGCATATTGTCTGGGTAACAAAATATCGTTACCACGTCCTGCAAGGCGACATCAAATTGCGATGTCGGGACTTACTGGTTCAAATTTGTGATGCCGAAGATGTGCGAATTCTAAAAGGCGTAGTCAGTTGAGACCACGTTCATATGCAGATCGAATATCCGCCGAAGATGGCTTTAGCGGAACTGCTCAAGCGGCTTAAAGGTCGCTCGTCGCGGTTGATTCAGCAAGAGTTTCCACATCTTCAGAAGCGATATTGGGGACGACACTTTTGGGCGGCGGGTTACGGCGCGTGGTCAACCGGCAATATCACCGAAGAAGCCGTGCAAGAATACTTGGAGCATCATCGGCATCCGTCAAACAAGGAGAACAATCCATTCATCCTTGAAGATTAAGTTCGGACTTTCAGTCCGTTTTCAAACCTCTGCACTTCCAGTGCAGAGTCGTTTAGTTTGGATTGATTATTTCCGTTTCTGTCTATTTTAGGAAATTTCTAAATCCAAGTTATTTATGAAAAATTTGTATCCGCGTTTTCAGGAAATCTATACTCAAAACGAATTAATCGAGCATTTTTGGCTGACTAATAACGAGATCGAGTTTATCGAAACTTTTCGGAGTGAAATAAACCGGCAGACGGTGGCGGTCTTACTGAAGAGTTTGAACTATCTCGGTTTCTTTCCTGATGGATTTAATGAAGTCCCGGAACAGGTCAAGACTTTTATTGCCCACGAACTTAATTCGTTATGGGATGTAACCGATCTGTATGATTGGCTGTCGAGTGCTAAAGACCGGCATTATTCTCAGATTCAAGAATTCAGCGGATGGTGTTCAGCCGCCGACGTAGATAAAGAAAAACTCTCTCGATGGCTGGAAGAAAATGCCGCCGGCGAGATCGGTTCTGAAGAAGAGTTGTTCGAGGTAGCGGTGCGGCGATTTCAACATCTGCGAATAGAGTTGCCAAGTCGAAAAGAATTAGAGCGACTTACTTCAACCGTCTGGAACAATGTCTTTCAAACGATCTACCGGAATTGGGGCGAAAAACTGAATTCCGAACAAAAACAAAAACTGGATGAACTGCTGATCGTAAAAGATACCGAATCGTTTTCCGCCTTCGATAAATTGAAGTCTCTAAGCGGAAAAGCCGGGGTTGAAAATTTCTCGAAGGAAGCCGATAAACTTAAACTGGTCAAAGAAATTACTTTACCCGCCGAAATACTGAAAAACATTCCTCCAAAGCTGCTGCGAATTCTGAGCCGACGGGCGACGAATGAAAAAGCCGGTGAGATGAAAACGCATCCGGCGCAAATCCGCTACACTTTGCTGGTCTGTTTTTTATTGACGCGAAACGCCGAGATTACCGATAACCTGGGGCAGATGTTCCTTGAAATTCTGCAAAAACTGGAACGTGGCAGCGAAAAGGAGGTGGACAAGGAAATTATCGGCGACTTCAAAAGAGTGGACGGCAAACCGCAGATTCTCTATCGCGTCGCGTGTGCCGTGACCGAAAACCCGAACGGGAGCGTTTCGGATGTTGTTTTCAAATGCGTCAAAGAGGAAGTTTTTCAAGACATCGTCGTCGAACACGAATCGGGCGGAAGTTTTTACCGAACCCGACAGAGATACTTTTTGAAAAACAAATATGTGCGGCATTATCAAAGGATTTTGCCCGTGATGCTGAAGAACCTCGACTTTCGGAGCGGTGATCCGCAGCAACCGATCATCAAGGCGTTAAAAATTATCAAAAAATATATCGGCACAAATTTCCAGCACTTTCCCGAAGAAGTGCCGACGGATTTCGTCACGCCGTCTTGGAAAGCAACGGTTTTTGAAGAGTCGGGCGATGATCTCAAAGTAAACCGCAAAGGCTACGAACTATGCGTTTTACATAAACTCCAAAAGTCTCTTAAATGTAAGGAAGTGTGGATCGAAGGAGCGAAGATTTTCCGCAACCCGCAGGAAGATTTGCCAGGTAATTGGGAAGCGAAACGCCTTCATTATTACGAAATGCTGTCGCAAAAACCGCAAGCCGAAGAGTTTATCGCCGATTTGCGAGAGCAGATGCACGAGGCTCTGCATAATTTCAATCTGAATATTCCGCGTAACTCTTTTGTCAAAATTTACACTCCGAATGACACGAGCAATCAGGGTTTGTTTTCGCTACAGAGGCTCGAAGCGCAGGAAGAGCCGAACAACATCGAGCATTTGAAACACATCATCAACCGGGAATACGGCATTCTCGATCTGCTCGATGTGTTTGTCGAAGCCGATAATCTGGCGGATTTTACGACGAGTTTTCGCCATTCGGGAACGAAACAAGTGCGCTCGCACGATGAACTGCGACCACTGATTTTATTGAACTTGTTTGTCGAAGGAACGAACACCGGCGTGAAACGCATCGCGCAGGCAAATCACCATTATAAATATGACGAACTGCTCTATGTTCGCAAAAACTATTTTTCCGCCGAAGCACTGCGGCTGGCAAATATCAATGTCGTCAATAAACTGCTGGAACTGCGGAATCCGCACATCTGGGGAAACAATGAGACCTGCGCGTCCGAAGGCAAACGCTTCAGAAGTTGGAATAATAACCTGCTTTCCGAATGGAAGAACCGTTATAAAGGAAACGGAGTTTTAATTTACTGGCACGTCCAAACCAACGCCGTTTGTTTATATTCACAACTGAAATCGTTTTCATCCTCGGAAGTCGCGGCGATGATCGAAGGGTTGGTCAGACACGATACGGAAATGCGCGTCGAGAAAAATTTTGTTGATTCACACGGGCAGTCGGAAGTCGCTTTCGCGTTTTGTAAACTGCTCGGATTTCAGTTGATGCCGCGCCTCAAGCGAATTAAATATGAAAAATTGTATTTGCCGGACAAAGGATTGAGCAATGAATTCGAGAATCTCGAAGCAGTTCTGACCCGCCCGATTCGCTGGCGTTTGACCGAA
>Ga0136638_10000182_pt1 | contig 12523 bp, 13 predicted proteins | sample AntDrymUQ8582206_2_FD_104671 | JGI IMG/M metagenome (GOLD analysis project Ga0136638, IMG submission 104671) | Polar desert sand microbial communities from Dry Valleys, Antarctica - metaG UQ858 (22.06) | ecosystem: Environmental > Terrestrial > Soil > Desert | place: Antarctica: Dry Valley...
CGATGTCGGTGACCTTGCCGTCGTAGATCGTCAGCTCCTCGAGCCGGGAGAGCTCGGCGAGCGGGCCGAGGTCGGTGAATTTCGATCCGAAGATCGAGAGATCGGTCAGGTTGGCGAGACATCCGATGCCGGCGAGCGACTGCACTCCATTCAGCGAGTCGCCGACGAGGAGATACGTCAGCGACAGCGCCGCGGCCTCCGTGATCGGTCCCTCGAGGATGCCGAGATCCGTCCGCACTGCTTCCAGCAGGGCCGGGTCCGTCAGGTCTTCGCACGCGATCGGTTCGCCGGTGCCCGTGCCGTCCCCTGTCGTCACCGGGTCGAGCGTCGTCGTCGGCCCCCCGGTGTCACTCGTCGTCGGGGTCCCGGTCTCACTCGTGTGTGTCAAAACCTCTCCGTCCGTCGTCGACGAGCCTCCTGACGTGCTCCCCGGCTCTCCAGAGTCCGGTACAGGACCGCAGCTCGCGACCATCACGAACAAACAAAGGTGGCGCATGACTCACCACGGTAGCGCCAGGACCGACCCACGTCCACGTCGCCCTGTATCCCACGCGCGGTCGCGACTACCACTCGGCGTCCGGCGCTGGCGCGTCCGGAGTCATCGCAGGTACGGGCCCGCCTTCACGCGGTGGCATCACATGCAGCTCGAGCGCCACCAGCCACACGCCGCGTGCGCTGCGTCGCCACACTCGCAGGTACCCACCCGCTTCGACCGGAGCGCTCGGGCCCGACTTACGCGCGAGTTCGCCGAAGGTGTAGCCGAGGTCGCCGGCCCGGGCGACGTCTCCGCCACCTGGCTGAAAGGACAGCTCCTCGCGGCGCACCAGCAAGCCGGCCTGCACCGCGCCGCGACCTTGCAGCGGTGGTGCGTCGGGTGGCAGGTAGCGCAGGTCGTCGGTCGCGTGCTCGAGCAGGGCCGCGCTGCCGCGGGTCTTCCAGGCCAGGGACAATACCCGCTCGCTGGCCTCGAGGCGCCGCAGCTCTGCAACCACGACGATCTTCGCCGCCCTGCGCTTGCTCTTCGGGACCGGCAGGTACGTCAAGCGCTCGTCGACTTGCAGCGGTGGAGCGTGGCGCGTAATGCCCTCGGCGACCACCTTCCATTCGCCGTCCGCTTGCCGGCGCCACACCGACGCGTAGTGTCCGAAGCGCAGGCGGCCGGCGGGCTCCGTCAGCGTATAGGGGCCGGTGCTGTAGCCGAAGTCGCCGCTGCTGGAGATCTCCGCGTAGCTCGGCTTCCAGGCCAGCTTGCCGGTGACGTCGGGCTTGTCTTGATAGTACGCGCGACCGGGTCGGGGCCCGGGCCCGAACACCGTCGCGTCGGCGGCGAGGAACTCGAGGAACGCCGCCTTGGTCCCGCGCTCGACGGACCGCTCGCTAAACGCCCGCTCGGCGGCGACGACCGGCTTCACGTGGTCCTCCGGCGACTTCTCGGCGCAGCCGAGCACGACGGCCGCTGCGATCCCGACCGTCCACCCGAGTCGGCGCGCGTGCATGGCGGCGATATACCGCGAGCTCGCGGCCGCCCGACAAAAAATCGCAGCCGGGCAGACCGGGCCCGCGACGGCCACGTTGCAGGGATCATTGGCCCCGCCAGGCGGGGCTCCCTCACCGGAGACCGACCATGCGCCTCGCCACCTGTTTCGCGTGCACCTTCGCCTTCATCCTCCCCCTCATCTCCACCGTCGCGTCCGCGGCCCCGACCCGCAGCTCCGACGACGACGCGGATTCGGCCGCTCGCCGCAACACGCCCGCCGGCCGCACCCAGGAGTTCAATTACGACGACGAGATCCTCGACGGCGACTCGCTGCACCCCGACCACGAGCGCGTCGACTTCCGTCCGCCAGGCAAGCACCCGAGCCTGATCCAGGTGCGCGCACACTTCATCCCGCAACTCCTCCAGATGGCCCACGACATCTGACCGGGCCCGGGCGAGCTGAGGGGCGCCGACCCGGCGTCCCTCAGTTCGCCTGTTTTGCGCGTGTGCGGGCCTCGTTGGCCCGCGCGGCGATCATGTGGCGGTCGCCGGCCATCGGCGCCAGGCGGAGGTACTGATTGAGGTCCTCCGCCGCGGCACGAAACGCCCGACGTTGCAGTTGCAGCAGGCCGCGCTCGCGGTGCTCCTCGGCCAGCGCCGGCGCCAGTATCAGGATGCGGTCGCTGGCCGCGAGCGCCCGCTCGAGCGCGCCGCGCCGCGTATACGTGTGCTTGAGGTTCTGCAGCATGCGCAGCAGGATCTGCCGCGTCGAGACCGGACGTAACATCTCGCGGTCGAACTCGACCCCGCCCCCGGTCTTCTGGCGCAGCAGGTTCTTGCACTCGTGCTCGCTGAGCAGACGTCCGCCGTGGAACATGTCGATGAACACGCCCGGCAGCTCCGGCGCGAGCGCGAGGAAGTGCGCCGGCAAGCCGACGCCGACCACCGGCACGCCCACGCGCTGACCGACCTCCATCAACAACACGCTCAGCGTGATCGGTAAACCGACGCGGCGCTCGAGCACCGCGTGCAGGCAGCTGTTGCGCGGGTCATCGTACTCGGTATCGTCGCCACGAAACCCGAGCTCGCGCACCAGGTACGCGAGCACGAGATCGACGCGCTCCCGCGGCTTCCCGATCCCACGCAGCCGCGGGGCCAGACCCGCCGCCAGCTCGTCGAGGCCCGCGAGCACCGCCTCGACATCCACCGGCGGGTCCTCCTCGGAGCCGATGAGCGCGGCGAGTTCGCCGAGGTCGAGCGCCGCATCGGGCGCGGCCGCCAGCTCGGCGAAGCGGGCGCGCAACTGGGTGACGTCGTCCATGGGCGAGAAAGATATATCCCAGCGCGGCCGCAGCCAGCATGCCCGCGGACGCCTCTGCGCCCCGCGCACAGTGTGAGCATGGCCCGGGCAGCGACCGTTGCGGCGCGGTGGTCGCCGCCAGCCATCCGGGGTACAGGATCCCTGCGATGCGATTCCACGAGACCCTGCACGGCGTCTACTTCGATGACCTCGACGCGTTTCACATCCTGCACAACGCCCGCTACCTGCTGCTCTTCGAGCACGCGATCGGCTCGTTCTGGCGCACGCTCGGGTGGGCCGGGGTCCTCGACTTCAACTCGCACCCCGACCAGTACCACCTCGTGCGCGCCAACCACCTCGAGTACAAGCGGCCCGTCGTCGGCACCGGCCAGGTCCGCGTGCGCGTGTGGGTCGACCGCCTCGGTCGCAGCAGCCTGAGCTTCGGCCTGCGCGTCATGCCGCTCGACGAGGACGTCGACTTCGCCTCCGGTGAGCGCGTCGTCGTGCGCGTCGACCCCGAGACCAAGCGCCCCGTCCCGTGGACGGCGAGCTTCCGCGAGCAGATCACGCCGTTTTGCCGCGACATCGTCGCCGAGTGACGCCGGCCCGCATGTCCTTCGGGACATGTCGTGCATTCATCAGAAAAATCTTCGCGTGCAGCCGACCGGGACGGGCCCGGCCGATCGTGCAAGCCCGGGCCGCCATTCGCCATCTGACGGCCCGTAACAGCCTGTGACGCCCGCGTCGCATCCGGCGCGCAAGATCCGCGATCGTGAATGACAGTTTGCATGTTGCGATATCTCGGGAATCTCGACATGCCGCCGATCCTTCGTCGTGGCGCCCGACTTGACTATCAGACGACTGCCCGTACCTTCTGCCCTGCGAAAAGGAGATTGATGATGAATCAAGATCAAGCGAATGGAACGTGGGACGTGCTCAAGGGCAAGGCCAAGAAGATCTGGGGCGAGCTGACCGACGACGACGTGCTCAAGGCCGAGGGCTCCGCCGACAAGCTGTACGGCGTCATCCAGGAGCGCTTCGGCGACACCAAGGAAGCCATCCAGAAGAAGCTCTCCGAGCTCCACCTGCCGTGAACGCGTGAGCACGTGGCCAGGCCCACGTGAACACCTGATCCACCTACTGACCCATCCGACTCTGGACGCCCCGCGCCCGGGGTCGGTCGCGAGCGCCCTCCGACGGGCCAGCGTCGCGCGGTCGCACGCGACGCGTGCACCGCGGACAGTGATACGATGGCGCCGATGCGAGACTCGGGGTCCTTCCTCTTTCGTCTGGCCCTCGGCGCCGTCGCGGCCTACACCCTCGCCTGGCTGTGCGGGTGGCCGGTGCTGGCGATGCTGGCCAAGCCGGTGCCGGTCCTGTGCCTGCTGTATTTTTTGCTGCCGCCACGCAGCCGCGACGCCGCGCTGATCGGCACCGGCCTGGTGTGCTCGGCGATCGGCGACGTGCTGCTCGAGGCTGGATCAGTGCTGTTCTTGCCCGGCCTGTGCGCCTTCTTGCTGGCGCATGTGCTGTACGTCGCGGCTTTCCTCGGGCGCACGCGCAAGCTGCACCTGCGGCGCCTCGTACCGGTGGTGATCTTCTCGACCCTGGTGTTCATGTGGCTCGCGCCGCACCTCGGCGTCATGCGCATCCCGGTGCTGATCTACGTCGTCGTCATCAGCGCGATGTTGTGGCGCGCTGCGGCGCAGGTCGGTGAGGACCCGACCGGCGGCCTGCAACCGTGGCTCGCCACGATCGGCGCCGTGCTGTTCGCGCTCAGCGACATCATGGTCGCCTACACCCGCTTCATCGACCCGGACACCGCGCTCAAGCTGCCGCTGATGCTGCTCTACTGGCTCGGCCAGACGGCGATCACCGGATCGACCCGCCGCGCCTGAGGGCCTCGCCATGCCGATCACACGCGTCGATCCCGAGGCCAGCATCCGCACCGCGCGCGATCAATACCTCGCGGACAACGGCTTCACCACCGCCAGTTACACCGACTCGACCTTCACGCTGCCGATCCTCGGGCGTCAGGTCCCGTTCCCGAACCCGCCCGCGCGCCAGGCCGTGATCTCCCGTCACGACCTCCACCACGTGCTCGTCGGCTACGGCACCGACTACGCCGGCGAGGGCGAGATCAGCGTGTGGGAGCTGCGCGGCGGGTGCCCGACCGCCTTCCTGGTGTTCATCAACAGCATGGCGATGCTCGGCGGGATCGTCGTCGCGCCGCGACGCATGTGGCGCGCGTGGCGACAGGCTCGCGGCTGTCGCACGCTCTACGTCGACGACATCGACTACGACGCCGCGCTCGACATGCGCGTCGTCGACCTTCGTCGCCGCCTCGGCCTGCCCGACGCCGGCATCGCCCCGCGCGCCGACGGCCCTTAACAAATAAACTGTCCTTCGGGACAGCAGGTAACCGCGACGCGCGTGCTAGGCTCACCGCCGATGTGCGACACGACCGTGATCGTGCGGCCGGGGCAGGTGTTGTTCGCCAAGAACTCCGACCGCGACCTCGGGGAGGCGCAGGTGCTCGAGTGGCACCCGCGGCGCCAGCACGCGCCCGGCACCGGGCTGGCCTGCACGTGGATCTCGATCCCGCAAGTCGCGGAGACCGCCGCGGTGCTGCTGAGCCGCCCGTTCTGGACCTGGGGCGCCGAGATGGGGGCCAACGAGCACGGCGTCGTCATCGGCAACGAGGCCGTGTTCACCCGTAGCCCGCTGGCCCGCGTCGGCCTGACCGGCATGGACCTGGTGCGCCTCGCGCTCGAGCGATCGCACAGCGCCGAGACGGCCTGCGAGGTCCTCGTCGCCATGCTCGCGGCGCACGGTCAGGGGGGCGGCTGCGGCTACGAGCAGCCAGGGTTTTCGTATCACAACAGCTTCCTGATCGCCGACGCGGCCGGCGCCTTCGTGCTCGAGACCGCCGGCCCCGCGTGGGCCCGCGAGCGCGTCACCGGTGTACGATCGATCTCCAACGCGCTGACGATCGCCGGCTTCGCCGAGCAACACGCCGATCGCCTGCGCGGCGCCGTCGCCGGCAGCCTGTCGCGCAGGACACTGTCGCAGCGCCACGCCTGCACCGCCGACCCTGGCCCGGCCACCCTCATGCGCGCGCTGCGAGAGCACGGCACAACGGACAGTCTGCCACGCTACACGTGGCATAACGGCGGACTGCACGCGCCCTGCGTGCACGCCGGAGGCCTGCTCGCCGGCTCGCAGACCGCCGCTTCATGGGTCTCCGATCTGCAGCCCGGCAGCACACGACACTGGGTCACCGCCACCGCCGCCCCGTGCCTGAGTATTTTTAAGCCGGTCGCGGTCGACACCCCCGTCGACTTCGGACCTGTCCCCGGGGCCAGGCCATCCACAGCGCTGTGGTGGCAACACGAGCGGCTCCAGCGGGCCGTGCTGCGCGACCCGGCCGCGCTCATGCCGGGCATCATCCGCGAGCGCGACGAGCTCGAGCAGCGCTGGCTCGCCGACCCTCCGGACAGCGCGGCCGCCTTCACCGAGCATCGCGCCGTGCTCGACGGCTGGCTCGCGCGTGTGCCCGTGCTGCCCGACCGGCGCCCGTGGTGGGTACGCCGCTACACGGCGACCCGCGACCAGCGCTCGGGTCTCGCCACGCAACTCGCCAAGACTACTCGCTAGGACCGCTAGAACCGACCCGAGATCGACACGCTACCGGGGCCGACGCCGAAGTTCGGCATGCGTCGCCGCGCCGTCGCGTTCTTGTCAGTCTGGGTCCGCTTGCGCGAGTTGACGAGGATCGCTATGCCGAGGGTGAGCAGCGCGCCGCCGGCGACCGCGAGCGGGATGCTAAACGGCTCGGTACGCCACAGCTTCTCGCACTCCGGCAGGCCGGTGATCGACTCCTCGCCGGGGATCGAATTGTAAGGGTCGTTCGGGTCGCCCGAGTAGGGGTCCGCACACTTGCCGCCGAGCTTGTAAGGCTTGTCATCGAGGATCGCGAAGCCGATCGCGCCACCGAGCGCCGCGATGCCAAAGCCCAGCGAGACGTAGCCGAAGCGGCGGCCCGGCAGGCGGCTCGGCAGTTTCTCGAGCGTGAAGTTGAGGTCCTCGTTGACGCCCTCGACGAAGGTCACCTCGCGCTCGATCGAGATGTAGCCCTCCTCGCTGACGCGGATCAGGTGCTTGCCTGGCACCACCGGACGCTCGAGCGGCGTCTCGCCGACGACCTCGCCGTCGATCGTGATGATCGCCCCCAGGGGGTCGCTCGCCAGCTTGACCGCGGCCGGGCCTTTCGAAAGGGCGTCGAGCTTGAGGCGCAGAGTGGCAGCCGCGGAGTCGATCAAACCGGTCGCATCGACGACGCCGCAGATCTCGCAGCCATCCTGGGTCGCCGCCAGGCGCTTGCCGTCGGCGCCCGCGACCAGCTCGACCTTCACGGTGTAGTCGCGGTCCTTGACGATGACGACCGCCCGCACCACGTAGGCCGCGCCGGTGCGGCGGGCGATGTTCTGATAACAGACCGCGTTGTCGCAGCTGCCGGCGCGGGCGTCGAACGCCAGCACCTGGTCCGGACCGACGATGCTGAAGTTGCCGCGCTCGAGCCCGGCCGTCAGCGCCTTGGTCAGCTCGGCACGGTCCGAATCACCGAGGTTGCCCTCGATCGTCAGCGGCAAGATCGCCAGCTTCGAACCCGCGCTCGTGCCCGCACCGCCTGCACCGCCTGCATCAGCGGCCGCAGGCGCCAGCATCGCCGCCTCCGCGACCCCCCATCCCGAGGAGCTGAAGACCACACTGGTGGCGAGCACCACCGCCAGGCTACGCCGCGCGAACACCATCTCGCCGGCAGGCTATCACGCTTGACCCCGGCGGCTCTACAGCCGACGCTATCACAAGTGCGTGGCGCTCGAAATTCGCCAGGGTTCGCGTGGTCCCTGCTCGCGTCCGCGTTCGCGCTCGCAGCCTGTGATCCCAGGCCCCGCGACAACGCAGCCGATGCAACGACTCCGGCGCCAGGGCCAGCCACCCCCCCAGCCCCGACGGCGCCCGCTGCCACCGCGACAGTCACTGCCGAGCCCGCGGCCACCGGTGAGCCCACAGGCGCCGCGCAGGCCGACGTCGAGCCGTGGCGCTACGGCCCCGCGCTCGCCGCCGCGATCCCGGCCGGTGTGCACGCCGAGCCCGTGATCGAGGTGGCCGACAGCGTCCGCGGGCGCGCCCGCATCGTCGTCGCCGTCGCCAGCGGTGACAAGCCGGTCCGCCTCGAGGTCTGGGACTTCAGCCAGAACAACGAACGCGGGCTGCTCGCGCGTGTCGGCGAGCCCGAGGTCCTGCTCGACCTCGGCGACGTCCGCGGCCGCCTGGTGACGAAGGCCGTCGCCACGCTGCGCCGCGAGATGGCCAGTCCGGGCACCGAAGTCGTGGTCCCCCGGGGCCTCCCGGGAGCTCCGGAGGAGGTGCTGGCCGAACTCGCCCGCCTGGCGACCGCGAGCACCGCGGCGCCCGACGCCGCGACGCGGGCGCGCTCGCTGGCGCTGTTCATCCGCGGCATCGACGGTCACCTGCTGTGGGCCGAGGGCCGCCTCCCGGAGATCCTTCGCCGGCTGCAGAACGCCCCCTGGACCATCGAGTCGCAGTCCCAGTCCGGCCTCCGGCGGTCGATCTCCGCCAGCGAGGAGGGCCGCCCGGTGCAGCTGCTGTTGGCGCGCAGCCACGGGAGCTGGGTGCTGTTCTTGGTGACCGACGGGCCTCAGTCGGCCGCGGACGCGCCGGCGGCCGAGCCGTCACCGACCGCGCCCTGACGCATGTACTTCTCGACCGCGGCCTCGTGCTCCGCGATCGACTTCGAGAACTGGTGGGTCCGGTCGTTGCGGGACACGAAGTACAAGAACCGCGACTTCTTCGGCGCGAGCACGGCCTCGAGCGCCGCCTTGCCGGGGTTGGTGATCGGCCCCGGCGGCAGGCCCTCGTGCGTGTACGTGTTGTACGGGTTCTCCGTGTCGCGCAGGTGGATCCTGCGGATGCGGTCGGTGAACTGCTTGCACGCCTCCGACTTCTCGACCACGGCCGTGCAGCCATAGATGATCGTCGGGTCGGTCTCGAGGCGCTTGGGCTGGAACGACTGGAAGCGCAGGCGGTTGAGGAACACCCCGGCGATCAGCGGCCGCTCGTGCTTGGCCGCCGTCTCCTTCTCGACGAGCGAGGCCATGATCACGATCTCGCGGTCGCCCCAGCCGAGCGATTTATTGAGCTCCTCGACCGCCTCGCGGTGACCGCGGGTCAGCCCGGCGTAGACCTTGCGGTGCTGCTCCACCATGCGTCGCAGCACCTGCGCCGGCGTGGCGCTGGTCGGGAACTTGTACGTGTCCGGGAACAAATAACCCTCGACGCTCGGGCCGGTGATCGCCAGCTCGTCGAGCAACGCGCGATCGCGCATCGCCGCGAGGACCTCGTCACGCGTGCCGATGCCCGCGGCGGCGAGGATGTCCGCGACCTCGAGGATGTTGCGACCCTCGGGCACCGTCACGCGCACCTCCTCGGCTCGCTGGGCGCGCACCAGCTCGGCGAGGATCTCCTCGGGGGTCATGTCGCCGCGAAACGTGTGCTCGCCTGCGGTGACCTTACTCGCGGCCCCGCGGTGCAGCACGAACAGCTTGAAGTACAGCGCCTCGTCCTCGGGTACGACCCCGGCCTCGGTCAACTGCACGAGCACCTGCGGGAACGAGGCCCCACGCGGCACCGTGATCACGACCGGCCCCGCGTCGCCGCGACCCGCACGCAGCGGATACTGCACCAGCTGATCGTAGGCGCGGTACCCGACGAAGGCGGCGACCACCAGCGTCGCCGCGACCACGCACAGCGCGATGTACTGCGACCAGCGCGACCGACGTATTAACCGACGCCGCGGCTGCTTGGGCGCGCTCGGGCCCGCCTTCGGCGATGATGGCAGCGGCTGCGGGACCGGCGGCAAACCATTCGAACCGGTGGCTCCAGTCTTGTCGGTACTCACGCGAGCCCCTCCCGTCGGCGCTTCGCGTCGAGCCAGCCTTGCAAGATGAACTGCGCCGCGACGGCGTCGATGCTCTGCTTGCGACGGGCGCGCGATGCGTCGGCCTCGATCATGGTGCGCTCCGCGGCGGCCGTCGAGAACCGCTCATCCCAGGTGTGCAGCGTCACAGAATTTGGCATGTCCTTCAGGACAGCTTGGAGCACGTCGATGAAGCGCTTCACCAGGCGCGCGCGGTGCCCGACGGTGCCATCGAGCTCGAGCGGGAGTCCGACGACGACCGCGCCCGCGGCCTCGCTGCACGCGAGCGCTGCGATCGCAGCGGCGTCGGCCACGTGACCGCGGCGCGCGAGTACTGTTCGCGCGCTGGCGATCGTTCCGCTCGGGTCCGCGACGGCGATGCCGATCGTCTTGCTACCCACGTCGAGACCCAGTGCCCGCATGTCCGGGCCGGTGTATAGCACAGGGGGTTGCCCGTTGGGGACCGGGTCCGCGGGCCCGGGCAGCCGTCGTCGGGGACCTCTCGCAGCGCCTCTCGGCGGAGAGTTGCCGGCGCAGGGCAGGGCTCGTAGAGTCCCCCAGCCCCCGTAGCGCGTCACAGGAGACATCGAGCGTATGCAGCGAACAACATTGAGTCGACGCGGAGTCATGGCGCTGTTCTCGTGGACCAGCACCGCGGCGCTGCTCGGTTGCGGGACCGAAAAACCCGACGGCCAGGGCCAGCGCGTCCTGATCCTCGGCGCAGGCGTGGCCGGCCTCACCGCCGCCCACGAGCTCAAGAAGGCCGGCTACGAGGTCACCCTGCTCGAGGGCCGCGAGCGCATCGGCGGCCGCGTGTGGTCCGTGCGCGAGGCCTTCGAGGACGGCATGTTCGCCGAGATCGGCGCCGTCCGCATCGCCAGCACCCACCAGAAGGTGCTCGCCTACGCCGACGAGCTCGGCCTCGAGATGCAGGAGTTCCCGTCCGGCGAACCCCTGTTCTACATCAAGGGCCAGCGCTTCATGAAGGTCGAGGGCGAGCCGTGGCCGCTCGACGGCCTCGCCGAGAACGAGAAGACCGCCGGCCTCTACGACCTGTGGGGCACCTACGTGCAGAGCCGCTTCGACGAGTTCGGCGACCCCAGTCAGGGCATGTTCGCGGCCGATCTCGTCGAACAGTACGACCCGATCACCTGGGCCGAATACCTGCGCGAGCAAGGCGCCAGCGCGGCCTACGTCTCGCTGTTCGCCGCCGACAACGGCTCCGAGGTCTACGCCATCGGTGCGCTCGCCTGGATGATGGCCGAGGTCATCGACCGCGAGTGGAACCAGACCTACCACATCAAGGGCGGCAACGACATGCTGCCCAAACGCCTCGCCGAAGCGGTCGGCATGGACAACATCCGCCTCGGCCACAAGGTCGTCCGCATCGAACACGGCACCACCAGCGTCACCGCGGTGGCGACCGACGCCGACGGCAAGGAGGTCCAGTTCGACGCCGACTACCTCGTATGCACGCTGCCGTTCCCGCTGCTGCGCGAGGTCGAGATCACGCCCGCCTTCCCGCAAGACAAGATGGACACCATCGACGGCCTGCAGCTGATGAGCGCCGGCCGCGGCTACGTCCAGACCAAGACCCGCTTCTGGAAAGAAGAAGGCATCGGCGGCCTCAAGATCGCCGTCACCGATACGCCCGTCGAACGCCTGTGGGACCTCAGCGAGGTGCAAAACCCGGGCTCCGAGAAGGGCATGTTCGTCTCGTACACGATGTACAAGAACGCCGACGCCTACTGCGGCCAGTCGCAGGACCAACGCGAGGCCTACACCCTCGATCACATCGAGAAGTTCTTCCCGCAGATCAAAGACGAGAAGATCGCCTTCTATCACCACTGCTGGAAAGACGACCCATGGGCCAAGGGCGCATGGACCGACTACCTGCCCGACCAATGGTGGATGTTCGCGGTCGCCCGTCGGCCCGAAGGGCGCGTGTTCTTCGCGGGTGAACACACCTCGGCGTGGGCAGGGTGGATGGAAGGAGCCGTCGACTCCGGGCAGCGCGCGGCCGATGAGGTCATGGGGATCGCATAGCTGGGCTCTGGCGGGCGATGATGTCTTTGCCGCGGACGTCGCGGGGACGGCGATGATGTCCTGCCGGTGATTCCTCTGCGGGGAGACGGGTGAGGGGTGCCGGGTAGTCGGTTCGCTGGTCACCGCCTGCGGCGTCGCCCCGCCAATCCCATTACCCGGCGCCCCTCACCCGTCCCCCCGCACGGCTTCGCCGTGGAACAAGCGTCGGTCGGCCCCGCTCGCTTCGGCATGATGTCCGCACGCGCGACGTCAGCGCCCGTGTACCGGCCACGGCCGGCACTCGGACGCTGCTTGTCCGGATGGCGTGGTCAGCCTCCCGGCGTTCTTCGCGGACTTGATCGCGGCCTGCAGCGCATCTTTGCGTGCTCGCATGAGCAGCGTCCGTGCCGGCCTGAAAGGCCGGTACACGGGCGCTGCTTTCCGCGAACCTGTCATGCAGGTGCATCAGGCCGGAGCCGAGCGCCGTCCGCGACTTGAAGCGTCCGTGCACCGGCCTGAAAGGCCGGTACACGGGCGCTGCTTCCGCGGACCCACGCGTACAAGTGCGCGAAGCACTAAACCACGAAGATGCCCGCGAAGAACGTCGGGAGGCTGACCACCATGCTCGGACACGCAGCGTCCGCGTGCCGGCCGTGGCCGGCACTCGGGCGCTGACGTCGCCCGCGCGGACACCGTATCGAGTCACGCGGGGCCGACC